>Ga0153933_1000467_pt1 | contig 14614 bp, 16 predicted proteins | sample TSNJ017MetaG_FD_102275 | JGI IMG/M metagenome (GOLD analysis project Ga0153933, IMG submission 102275) | Attine ant fungus gardens microbial communities from New Jersey, USA - TSNJ017 MetaG | ecosystem: Host-associated > Fungi > Mycelium > Unclassified | place: USA: New Jersey, Wharton State...
GTCGGCGGGCCGCACGGCGCTAGCTATGTTCTGGATGTTGTAGCCGTTGACCGAGACCAGTCCTCGCGCTCTCGAAGGATAGAGCGCGGCCACGATGCATGCCGCCCGGCCGCCCCAGTCGTACCCGCCGAGCGTGGCCTGGCCAATCTGAAGTGCATCGAGTAGCGCTAGTAGGTCTGCTCCAAGCGCCGCTTGCTGGCCCGAACGAAGTGTCGTGGGCGCAAGGAAGCGCGTTGGCCCGTATCCCCGAAGATAGGGGGTGATGACGCGGGCGCCCTGGGATGTCAGGCGTGGCGTCACCTCCGCGTATGCGTGGATGTCGTAAGGGAAACCGTGTAGCAGGACCACCGGCCAGCCGTCGGCATTGCCCTGTTCGTCATAGGCGATGTCAAGCAGGTCGGTTGCAATATGTTTAAGCATGGTGTCTTCCTTCGCAGCAAGAAGGATATCTATCCTGCGGCGGTCCATCAAACCAGATAAATTGCCGAATCGCGTTAGAAAAACGCCTGGTTCCGGGTTGGACTGCCAATGTCGGCCGTTCGACATTGCGAACTGGATCGCTAACAACCGATCACTTTGCCCGACTTGACCTGCTACGATAGCTCTGTCCCTTTACGGAGAAACGGTCGATGACGAACATAGAAGTGCTTCGCGCTTTTTATGCGCGATACATAACGGCCAAGGGAGCGTGCCGAGACCCGAGCGTTCAGGCGGCATTTGCGTTGGTCGAAAGGGAAAACTATCTGGGTCCCGGTCCATGGAACGTGTACACGTTGGCGGGATACATCTCGACCGACACGTCCGACCCTGCCGTTCTCTATCAGGACATCCTGATCGGGCTCAAGACCGATCGAGGCATTAACAACGGTGAGCCGAGCCTCCATGCCCGGTGTCTGGACGCAGCCGCCATCTCGCGGGGCGAAACCATCACACACATCGGTTCGGGAACCGGCTATTACACGGCACTTCTCGCGCACCTCACCGGTGAAGCAGGGCATGTGGCTGCGTATGAGATCGACCCGGGTCTCAGTGCGCATGCGACGTCGAACCTTGCTCACCTGGAACACGTCCGGGTGCTTGAAGAAAGCGGAACTCACGCAGTGCTGCCGCGCTCGGATTTGATTTACGTGAGCGCGGGTGCGACGCATCCATTGGATAGCTGGCTTGAGGCACTCAATGATGGCGGCCGTCTGATTTTCCCGTTGACGCCAAATCGCGGCCTCGGCGGCATGCTGCTTGTGACACGTGTTGCGGCCAACTCATACGCGGCAAAGTTCATCTCACCGGCGCAGTTCATCGAGTGTATCGGAGCTCGCGACGATGCGACCGGAGAATCCCTGGTCAGTGCGTTCAAATCAAATACGACGGCGGCAGTCAAGTCGCTAAGATTGAAAACGCCCGCGGACCAATCGGCGTGGTTCGTGGGGGCCGACTGGTGGCTATCGACCTCCGAGCCGGCCTGACTTCCGCCAGATTCCGCCAGACTTATCTGTTGAGCGACCGTTACACACTACCTTCACCATGGATTCCTGCGTCATGACCGCCACCCGTCGTGCCTATCTGATCGAACAACTGGCCGAGATGCCGCGCTTCCTCGCCGAGGTCTTTCAGGGGATGCCCCGAGAGCACCTTGCTCGCGCGCCGGAAGAAGACAACCTGTCGCTGGTCGAGCATCTCTGGCATATCAAAGACTGCGAGAGCGACCTCTATTACCCGCGAATCGTACAGGCTCTCGATCACGACAAGCCGGCGCTGTTGCCAATGCCGGACATCGGCAGTTGGCCGCTTGCACGCGCTTACGCACAGCGCGACGGCGACGACGCGATCCGTGAGTTTACGACGCTACGGCGGCACTTGATCGATCGCCTGCAAGATCTGGAGCCGAGTCAGTTTGAGCGGGTCAGTATCCGGCAGAACGGCTCGACCTATGAGGTGTACGACCTGCTTGAGCATCTTGCGGATCATGATCGTGACCACCGGTGGCGTATGGCTGCGCTATTGCGGCGCGGCTTGCTCGCCTGACACCGGATTTCGCCCTCTTCATGCCGTGGCCCTCGAGATGAATTCTTTTTCACGGTTCCATAATCGACCCGCCGGGCGCAAGCGGCTACGCTTTCGCTTATCCGGATGCAAGCGAGTGGTCGCCGAAGAAGCGGGTGAATCGCCCATCGAGCTTGCCCGCATTTGAGTGAGCGTCGGCCGCGTGTGTCCGACGCTCGCAAAACCTATATTACGTTAGCCTATCATCATGATTTATGTAGACGAGTTGAAAAGCGGCGCCTGGAGCGCCCGCGGTCCGCAAGCCCAACATTGCCGGCTGTTTTCGGACGATCCGACGCCCGATGCGCTGTTTGCAATGGCCTTGCAAATCGGACTTGATCCCGCCTCATGGATTCCCTCACGCGCGGCCGACGGCACCTTCACGCCGAAGGGTGCGCCAGTACTACTGGATTCGCCCCGACGTGCGAGCGAAAGCTGTCGCAGCCGGCGCACGGCGCCTTAAGAACAAGGACGCCGACCGGCTTCTGGCGCAAGTCACGGTCAATGTCTCGAACATGCCAATGCCGGTTGCGGACTAGGCAACAGGGGACCCGTATATCCATGTAAATCGTCGGCTAACTCATCAGGTACGCTTGGCGACTTCAACGGAATGAGATCGCAGCGGCGTCGGCCTGGAGCGCGGCCTCGAACATGGGTTTGCCTGGACCTGCTAACCATTCGTCGAAACTCAACAGGTGTCCAAATTCGCTCTTTAGGGCAGCGATGTCCGCATGGCCCGCGAGTCGGCCATCGTCGAACAGGGATGTAAGACGATCAAGGAAGCTGTTGTCCTGCAACAGGCTATCGGGGAAGCGGTAATAGGTGATTAGCTTGCCCGCGGCGCGACTCAGACTTTCCTGTAGCGTCACGCCAGTCACCTCGTCCCCGGCAATTTCGATGGTCCGGCCGACGAATCTGTCTGGATCGGAAAAGATGGTCGCGACGATCTTGCCGATGTCTTGCACCGCAATCACCTGTCCGGTCTGACCCGGTCGCAGAAACGACATGAAAACTCCCTTGTCGAGTCCCATGCCGGGAAGCATCAGAAGTTCCATGAAGCCGGCGGGGCGAATGATCGTGCTGCGCAGACGGGTGCCGCGAACATGCGCTTCAATCTCGGACTTGCTATCGAAGTGGCCCATTCCGGTCTTGTCGGGACCAGCAGCATTGACCGAGGTATAGACGAAATGTTGCACGCCCATTTCGATGGCGATGTCCGCGACGCTTTTGCCGTAGCGGATCTCCTGTTCGTCGGATATGCCGTACAACGCGCCCTGTCCCGAACTGGGTTGCACGCTGAAGACGCCATAGGCTCCCGACATTGCGTTCCTGATCGAATCGCTGTCCGAAAAGTCGCCCTTGAATAGCTCGACGCCCAGGTCCAGGAGAGCTTTCGCCTTGTCGCTGGCGGGATTGCGGACCAGCGCCCTGACCGGCCATCCTTGCAACTTAAGCGCGGTTGCGACGGCTCCGCCTTGCTGTCCAGTGGCACCGAACACAAGCACGGCTTTGGAGGCGGCTGCATCCTGCCTGGTCAGGCTGTTTGATTCATGAATATCAACGGTCATTTTCCACCTCAGTCTGTTAGAGGTAGGTTATGGTATACATTTGATACCTGAATGCAATTACGCACCTGAATGCTACTAGGTAGCCTGGAATATCCCGGACAATGTCGACACCATCCCGAGAAGACCTTGAATTAAATCGCGTCGTGCTCGAAGAAATTACGACCAAGTGGTCGCTGCTTGTCCTTGGTTGTCTCTGCGGCGGCGCCATGCGGTTCAATGCGCTGCGAAGAGCAAACGAGGGCATCACCCAGAAGGCGCTGACTCAATGTCTTCGCCGGCTTGAGGCCAATGGCTTCATCAATCGCTCGGTCATCAGCACGGCGCCAGTTGCCGTCGTCTACGAAATATCGCCGCTCGGGCGCTCTCTCGAGCCGCATCTACAAGCGATCCTGAAGTGGGCAGAAGATCATCGGGAGGATGTCCAGGCTGCGCAGAGAGCCTTCGCCGCTCGCAGCCCTTTTCCTTGAGAGCATCACGCCGTGGCAATACGACAGCAACGTTGCGTAAAGCCTGGCCACCCGCAACACGATGGCCCGCTACGCAGGGTTAGCGAGCCATGCTTTCCTGGATGGACATGTTTCCATAGCGCGCTTGTAGCCTTCGCGTGCGCGGGTGCGAGCCATGTAAGACTGCTCTACCTCACCGAGGGTGATGCCGCCACTTGTTTGGGCCAACTCCAGAGCGTAGGTCACCGAAATGTCGGCTGCGGTGAACGTCTCGCCAGCAAGATAGGGTGTATGCGCAAGCCGACGCGTCACCAACGTCAGCCGGCTTTCGAAAACCCTCCGCGCCTGACCCGCACTCCAGTTCTGCCGCTCGGACTCCGGCGCGATAAGGCGGGCGCCAACGACGAAGTAGATGGAGGCCGCGAGACCGGCTTCACCGAGGTGGAGGAACTGCTGGTAAGCGGGGAACGCAGGATCGCGCGGGGTGGGCGCGAGCGGCGTCGGCCCGTAGCGAGCCATCAGGTACTCCATGATCGCAATGGACTCGACCATCGTGACGTCGCCATCCTGAATGGCCGGAATGAAACCGGCGGGATTGATGGCCAGGAACTCCGCGTCTTCTTCGACACCGGCTAGCAGGTCCACTGGCCTCAGCCGGTAAGCGAGCCCCATCTCCTCCAGCAGCCAGACGACCCGGAACCCTCTTCCTTCTCCAAATACGGTGATCATCTTTCGCAACCCTCCTTTGATCGGGTTTTATCTACCTTATTTCGCAACGACGAATGGGAACCTCGAAAATCGACATCATCGTTGGGATTGGCTGCGGAGCTGGGAAGCCTCCGAACCTGCTGCTTCGCGCGAGAGTGCGGTGCAAAGCGACCATTACAAAAAGTTGTAGACTCGCGGTTAATCTGGCTATCGATTGACGAGCGCAATATGAATGTTCCATTTTCAGGCAGGTGCGCATGCGGATCGGTCCGCTATGCATGTGTGCGGGAGCCCGTAGCCATGATCAACTGCCATTGCAGAGACTGTCAGACCTCAAGTGGCGCGCCTTTCGCGTCAGGCGTCATCGTCAGGACTGCCGATCTTGAGATCTTCGGCAAGCCGAGAACATACGCAGTTCCTGCAAGCAGCGGTGGTCTCACAACCCGTAGTTTTTGCCCTGACTGTGGAACCCCCTTGTTCACGCAAAGCTCAGCTTATCCACAGGTCACTTCTATCCGATTCCCCTCGCTAGACGACACCTCTGACTTTAAACCCATGCTAGACATCTATACCGCTAGTGCGCAGCGGTGGGTTTGCTTCGACCAAGCTATTCCTCACTTTCCTCAGTCGCCCCAGCAGTGAATTTCACGGTCCAGTCCCCGTACCTGCAACCCGGATGGTATGCACAGGACACGGAATCGCTTTATCCGGCGAGTCGATGGCAGTAGCGGTGTGAGCACGCTTACCTTGCTACTGACCGTCTGTGTTCGCGTGCTCCTGCCGGAGTTCGCGAGCTAAACGCGCAATGTATCAATCAACGCGCGTAGACCGCTCGATACGTGACGGTGGCCAGAGTAATAAAGACACAGGCCGGGCATAACTGGGCACCAATCGGCCAATACGCGCTCAAGGTGTCCATCGCGCAATGCGTCGCGGACAAGATGATCCGGCACGAATGCAATCCCGATGCCGTCGATTGCGGCGTCAACCATCAATGGTTGATCGGTCAGGGTAAGCGGGCCGCTGACGTTGACCGTCTCCACGATGCCGCGACGCTCGAACTCCCAACGGTAGACTGCGCCGCTGTCAAAGCGAAAGCGGATGCAGTCGTGCCGATAAAGGTCCTGGGGCACCTCAGGGCGGCCGCGCGAAGAGAAATAGGCAGGCGAAGCAACAGCCGCAAACTGCACCACGTCGGATACGCGAACCGCAATCATATCCTGCGGTACTGCCTCGGCTAGCCGGATCCCCGCGTCGAACCCGCCGGCGACGATATCGCTGAGTTTTCCATCCGCCACAACGTCGAGATGGACCTGCGGATGGTCACGCAGGAAGCGCGCAAGCATGGGCTTCAGGACCATGCGAATAGCGCCTTCGCTGGCGTTGATTCGGACGTTGCCGCTAGGCGTATCGTGCAATCCGTCAACCACTTGCATCGCCTCTGCTACCGACGAGATTGCGGGACGAAGTTTATCGGCGAGTCGCTCTCCTGCGTCTGTCAGCGACACGCTGCGGGTAGTGCGGTTGAAGAGGCGAACACCAAGACGTTGTTCGAGGATCTTGATCGAATGGCTGATTGCCGAAGGGGTAACGTCGAGCTCAATCGATGCCGCGCGAAAACTACGGTGCGCCGCCACCGTCAGGAACACATTGAGCGAAAAGAGGTCGCCGCTTTTTAACTGATGAGCGCGTTTCATCTTGGCATAAAGATTGGCGAGATAGTAATGATAGTGACTTTTTCCTAGACTGAGCAGGTTTCTCACGACGACGATCCAACGCGGCCCGGAGTGGTAGCCGCAAACGCCAGAGGATTGGGTCTTGACCGGTCCTTCTGTCGAACAGGGAGCAGGCAATGAAGATGAAGGCAGTCGTAATGACCGGTGCCAATCGACCTTGGGAGGTCTGGGAACTTCCGGTTCCAACAGCTGAGCCAGGGCAAGTGCTGGTGAAAGTTCATGCGTCTGGAATGTGTTACACCGACGTGTGGGCAACGCGAGGCTATGGTGGCGACATCTATCCCCAGACGCCCGGTCACGAAGTGGTCGGCGAAATTGTCGAAGTGGGTGCCGGCGTGCATACGAGAAGAGTGGGCGACCGGGTCGGCACGACCTGGGTACAGTCCTCGTGCGGTCGTTGTGCCTACTGCCGCGAGAACCGCCCGCTGTCCGGCCAGACCGCGATGAACTGCGACGTCCCTCGCACCACCGGATTCGCTACGCAGGGCGGACATGCCGAGTACATCGCCGTCGCCGCTGAGGGGACTGTTCTGCTGCCTGACGGCCTGACCTACACGGACGCCGCACCTATGATGTGCGCCGGCTATACCACCTGGAGCGGCCTTCGGGATGCAGCACCTCAGCCGCATGAAAGAATCGCTGTTTTGGGTATTGGGGGATTGGGGCACGTTGCCTTGCAGCTATCCAGGGCGTGCGGTTTCGAGACCATCGCGATTACACACTCCGCGGACAAGCGAGACCTGGCCATCCAGCTAGGCGCGGATCAAGTGGTTGGCAATGGCACAGAACTTCGCGATCTTGGTGGCGCCGACATACTATTGGTCACCACCAACGAGTTCGGCGCTGCAGAGGAGGCCATGGCGGGTCTGAGGGTCGACGGTCGCGTGATCCTTTGCGGACTGGACTTCAGCAAGCCGTTCTCGATCTCGTCGCAGGGCAAGCCGTTCCACATGATGCGCCAACGGGTAATCGGCTCCACGCATGCGGGACTGCGCCATCTCAGCGAGGTGCTTGACCTCGCCGCGAAAGGAAAAGTTAAGCCAATCGTCGAGACCTTTTCGCTAGACCGTGCCACCGAAGCGTATGACCGTCTCGCTTCCGGGAAGATGCGCTTCCGTGGAGTATTCACACCTTCACATAGCAACTGAACGCAAGTACTGCCGAGCGGACGCCGCGTTGCGTCTCGCTCGGCAAGTGCTTTGGCCTGGCTTTTCATTCCAGGGGGTGCATAGGCTTGCGGGCGACGAAGTGCAACCACGACGCGTCACTTGTGTGGGCGTCGCCATCGATACGCTTGCCGTCACCGCATCCGAACACGGATTCAACCCGGAACCCTAGTGATTCCAACTGGCGCCGCTGTTCGGTCAATGTCGTGTACACGATCAGGATGCCGAAAAAATGGGCTGCCGCCGTCTTGATCGAATACCCTTCGTAGTTGCGATGAAAACGCGCGTGCCGCATGTAGTTGTAAGAGGCAAGAGGAAGCGTCCGTAGTGCCCGTAAGGTCCGCCATCCGTAGCGTAATGGGTTGAGCGTAAAACGCGGCATCAGCTTCGGGATACTGTCCTGGAACCCTGGGCCATCGCGATTGTGGCTTGAGAACCAGACCAGGCCGCCGGGCCGGGTAACGCGGAACATCTCTTTCAGGATCAGAACGCGGTCTTCGTAGGCCACACAGTCGATTCCGTTGCAGCTGAAAGCCGTCAGCGCATAGTGATCGGTTGGCAGCCCTGACATGTCCCGCGCATCCATGTGATACAGATTGAGATCCGGGTAGCGAGTGCGAGCGTGCTCGAGCAGTTTGGCCGTGTAGTCGATCCCAGTGTAATTGGACGAAATCTGCATCATTAACGGAATCGTGCGGCCCGCGCCGATACCGATGTCGAGCAACGGCTCGCCGCGACACTCCTCGGCGATCTGGTCGAATGCGGCTTTTTCCCCAGGGTCGATCCACGACTTGCTCCGAAGGAACTCGCGCGAGGCATCGCGCGAGTTCCAGGCACGCTGGTTTATCTGGTCAAGCGTAAGTTGAATGTCCATTACGAGACTCCCGTCTCATCTCAAGCCCAAAACCGCAATCGCCAAAACGAGGACGCACCTTTCCGGCGCCGGTCGGTGGCGACGAGGCGCGGGGAGATCTTTATGCGTTGACTCGGGCGGATGGAAGCGTTCGTCCAGGTCCGTTGCTACGGCCCTGACTCCCGGTTACTGCTCAAACAGGCGAGCGAATACAACAAAAACAATACGGCGATCTATACAAAAGCATAAATTTATCGATACGATTGCCTTTCCCGTTGCCTACATCATCGTAAGTTAACCCGGTGAGGTCAACGCTTCAGTGTGCGCCAGCGTACACTCTGCCCAGCCCACCGGCAGAATGGTCCGGTCATGACCAGCGGAGCGGTGCGAACGTCCGTTCTTATAGCGAGCGGAAACAGCGCACCGCGCTCCCGGCGTTGCCACACGGGTCGAACGCCACACCGTGTTCACCACTCAGGCGACAATCAACCCGTGCTTGGGCAACAACCGTTTGAGCACGAAATGCCTGTGATACTCGGCTGCGGAATGGAACGAATAGGCTCGACTGTTCCTGATGCGCGTGAAGTTCCTCTCTGTCAGCGCCTCATCCAGTTCCGAGCCCCACGCACCAACGGAATACGCCGCACATCTCGCGACCTGAAGCGACCCTTGCTCCATCGCCTCCGTCCAGGCGCGCTCGCGCTCCGTCATTTCTCCTTCGTGTGCAATCAGCGTCTGAACGGCGTTCTCGATCGCATCGAACGGGACAATTGTGCCGCGCGAGGCTTCGGTATAGCGCTTTTCAGCGACGCGCATAAAGAAGGCGTGAAGCTTGCGAGACGCTTCAAGAAAATTGTCCGGATTCGAGCGGCTCTCGAGGTGACCGCTTTGCTTATAGCGGAACGCCCATTTCAGGAATGGACGATCCGGGCAGGTATCGACGCCACCGTGTCCGATATGTGCAGCATTCTCAATGAACCCATAGAGCCGTCTGAACTTCGAAGCACTGCCCTCGACGTAATTCTTCGTCTCGTGGCCATGGCCATCGGAAATCTGAATCGAATCGATATCAATCGAATTCAGCCACGATGTAACACCTGCGAATCCAAAATGGGCGAACGTGTCGGCGTAAACGTGGGCCGCAATCCCTGCCAGCACCAAACCGAAGTCTTCCTGCGCGAAGCCCAGGTGATGCTCCAGCATTTCGTTCGCAATAGCGCTGTCCTTCTGGCAAACGAGCTTTTCCAGGTAGTTGGTCCCCTTGTTACCTGGCAAGAAATGAAACGGCACCCAAACGAGCCGGCTATCGTCGCGCCCCTCCTTGTGATTCGTCTTGCGGCGCACGAAGTTCGCAGCCTCCCTTTCAAGGTGACCGAGCCCCGCGAAAATACCGGTCTCCAGGGGGTGATGCGCCGTGGGTATGGTGACCACCGACTCGCAAAAGTCGCCCCCTACCTCCCGAACGGAAATGAGGTCTTCGTCGTTCTGGTCGTCCACATATTGCGAAGCATAGGCAATAGTTTCGGCATCCTCCTTCGGAATGCCGGCCGCCGCAGCCATTGCATATGTCGCGTAATAGTGCATATCGCGCTGCATAAACTCCCCCGGACGTGTGTAATCGGGTCGATTCTACTGCCGGCTCTTCTATTAAGGTGGGTCGATTCTCACTGAAAACCTGCCTGTTGCCAGAGCGCTTTTGTCCTTAACGTCCTTTGCGCCAAAATTTTCCCATACAGGAAACGCCAGAAGCCGGTGTTACCATCCTTCGCTCAGATTAAAGCCCGCCTCGTTCATATCCTTTGGACGACAGTTCGAATTTCCAACCAGCACCTTCGTTCGAAGGAACAGACAGTGAACTGCACACACCCGTCGGCGCATTCCGATGCACCCGGAGAGGAAAGGCATGGACGAATCCTGGAGGCCCTTCATGACCATGGCTGGTCGGAACAGGACAACTTTCTTCCGCCGGATTTGACGCTCTCGCTCGCGCTGGAATGTGCGACGCTTGCGGCTGCCGGGACGCTCGCATTGGCGCGGGTCAGCCAGGGCGCGGCGCGTTCGCTCCAGCCCGATGTCCGCGGCGACCGGATTCACTGGTTGGAGGCGGGGCAATCCGACGCCTGCGACCGGTATCTCGCGATCATGGAAACGTTGCGTGTCGCGTTGAATCGCAGGCTCTTTCTGGGACTCGAAGAATACGAAAGCCATTTCGCGTTCTACGCGCCTGGCGATGCGTATCTGCGACACCGCGATCAGTTTCGTCATGACGACAGGCGCACGGTGTCGGTCGTCGTCTATCTGAATGCAGACTGGCTGCCTGAGCATGGCGGTGAATTGCGACTGCATCCGGAGGGCCTGCGCATGTGGGACATCTCGCCGGTCGGTAGCCGGATTGCGGTGTTTCTATCCGCCGATATGCTGCACGAGGTATTGCCCGCGACGCGCGATCGCCTGTCGCTCACCGGATGGTTCAGACGCCGCGCGTAATGGCGCTGGCTTTCATGCGTTGATTCTTAAGACGGGAAGGCTCTATGAAATTCGACTGGCACCGGGACCCGATTGATCGGGCCACCAAAATTGACGAGACCTACAGGAACACTCAGAACGTTCGGCGGTTTCTGAAGAGTGAGTGTGGTGAGACGTTTAAGTTCAATCGACTCTTCATGGCCTGGATTAAAAGCGGCGTACCCCGGAACATGGGGGAGGTGGCGGACGAATGGATCAGGTTGCGGAAGGTCGACGGCGGAATTTGACTGCTCTGTGTTGAATGGATTGCGCGGCACGCGGCCAGTCGCGGTCATTTGCCAATCTCGCTAACCGGCCACTCGAGTGGCCGGTTCACTCTGAAACCCGCCAAACGCATGTCTGGTGACGTGCCCATCGGTCATTTGACCGATACCCTGCCGGCACCTTCCCTGCGATCCTTGCGTTCATACCAATTGCGCCCCCCTCACTGGATGGTGCTCTGGTTCGGCGGATCCTGAGCCGCCAGCCACCAACAGCTTTAATCCCTTCATATCAACGGAGCATCTATGTCCATCCGTATCAAGCTTGCCGCTTCACTCGTTGCACTCTCGCTTGCGGGCGCATCGTTCGCACAATCTCCGGCGACAAAGCCTGAGCGCATTCGCGGCGACATCGTGTCGTTCTCGGGCGATGCCTTGACCGTACATCGCCGCAGCGGCGACACCGTGACGATCACCTTGAGCGACGCGTCGAAGGTAAGCGCGGTGAAGGCGATCCAGCTCTCCGATATCAAACCGGGCTCATATGTCGGCACCGCGGCGATGCCGGGTCCCGACGGCAAGCTGACCGCCACGGAAGTGCTGGTGTTTCCCGATGCCGCGCGCGGAACGGGCGAAGGGCACTATGCATATGATCTCGGCGCCAACAGTTCGATGACGAATGCCAATGTGGACACTGTCGTCGAGGGCACGAGCGGACGCGATCTGAAACTTTCCTATAAGGGTGGCAGCAACACCGTCACGGTGCCGACCAATGCACCGGTCGTGACGCTTGCACCGGCCACGCGTGCAGACCTGATTGCAGGCAAGAAAGTGTTTGTCATCGCTACTCCGGCCAACGGCGGAGCCCATAACGCGCAATTTGTCGTGGTCGAAAAGGACGGCGTAGCACCGCCAATGTGATTGTTTCCTGCGTCGCAGCGCGACTCAGGTGTGCGTCGGGTGGCACGGTCGCTGCACGGCCTTGGCGAGGTGTGTCGCACCAGACGACACACCAGGCGAAATTTAAAAGGAGTTTTAATGGCTACTCATCTTTCGGATGCCACTCGCCTTCAGAATGAGCGGTGGCTCAAACACCTTTACTTTATCCGTGCCGCGTTCTCTGTCGTCTGGGTCGCGCTTGCGTTCACCATCGGGCAGCAGGTCACGGCGATCGGAGCCGCACTGCTTATTGTCTATCCCGTATGGGATGCGCTGGCCAATTACGTCGACATGTCGCGTAGCGGTGGAATGCGCAAAAATTTTACTCAGGCTTTTAATGTCTTCGCTAGCGCGGCTATAGCGATTGCGGTGATTGTTGTGTTGTACGTAAATACAAGCTCGGTGCTTGATGTATTCGGAGTCTGGGCCGTTCTGTCCGGATTACTTCAGCTCGCCACTGCCGTGCGCCGCAGGAAGCGCTTTGGTGCGCAATGGGCAATGATTCTGAGCGGAGGCCAGTCAGCACTGGCGGGTGCGTTTTTCATCGCGCAGGCCCATGCATCGACGCCTCCTGCGATCGTCAAAGTGGCCGGCTACGCAAGTGTAGGGGCAATCTATTTTCTTGTCTCCGCGTTGTGGCTGTCGGCCGGCCAACTGCGGCGAAAGTCTGCATCGACGCCTTAAAGAACTGGACTACCGTGACCGTTGTTTCGCAGGTGCTGAGATTCGGCGATCGCTGTACGGTGGGCGCCAGCACAGATTGGATCATCCTTTCGACGCGTGTTATCGAACAGTGAGCCGGTAGTGCTCCGTCGCGTCAATCTTCTCTCTGCGAAGCCATCCATCCGAACCGGCGCGACAACCTGAGCGTCGCCGCCCGCAGCGTTTGCGCGGGTCCACCGGTGAGTTCGCTATCGAAGCTGCCGCTCGGTCCCATCAATGCGAGCACGAGGCAGATGCTTCCCGTGTGATCGAGAACCGGCGCAGCCAACGTGTCGATGCCCGGCACCGGCCGGCTCAATGCCGAGTCGATCCCGTGCGCGCGGATCTGTGCGAGGCGCTGGGCGTACTGTCCGGCGGACTGCGGCGACGCCATGTCCTTGCCGCTCGCCAAGGCGGGCTTCGCTGACCGGTTCGCCGTAGCGGCGAAATGCTCCCCCTTGTCCACCCCCGCCAGCCGCAAGTGATCCTGCGCCAGCAGACCCTGACGCACGTCGTCCGCCACATACGCCGCGAACACCCGTCCGATGGCCGTGTTCACCAGCGACATCACCGTGCCCACCCGCAAGCTCACATGCAACGGCCGCGCGGATTCTTCCAGGCGCACGACGGTTGGCCCAAGCGGCCCAAGCACCGCCATCGCGACGCTCATTGCCGTCGATGCCGCCAGTTCGACCACCTCCGGCTCTGCTTCTCGCGTCGGCGACAACCGCTGCAGTCCGATCAAGCCCAGCTCCAGCGCAAGCGCACCGGCTTCGAAACAGCCGGCCGCATCGCGATTCAGCAAGCCGATTTTCAGCAGGCTCACCAGATGCGGAAACGCCTTGGCCGGCGGCATGCCCGCGGCGGCCGCGAGGTCGCGCAAGTTCAGAGGTCGCGCGGCCGCGACCAGCGCGGCGAGCAACTCGCCGGTGCTGTCGAGCGACTGGATGCCGCGCTGCGGTTTCGCCGCGGCGCTAGCAGCGGTGCTGCCGGCGTGAGAGGTGTCGAGAGAATCGGTCACGATGAGGAAGAGGCCAGCAGAGAAGGGGGCGCTGTCAGTTCTGCGCTGATGTCGCGCGTCGCGGCGAGCAGCGCGCGGGCGGTCGCACCGCCGGCGGCCACGTCGATCGCGCCGGTCGAGCCGATCACTGTCAGCGCGAGGCATAAGCGGCCATGCGCATCGAGTACCGGAGCACTGAGACTGCTGATGCCCGGACTCGGCGCATCGACGCTGGATTCGAGTCCGCGTGTGCGGATGGCGTCCAGAGCGGCGTCGAAGCGGGCGCGTTCAGCACGCGGTGTCATCGCGCCACCAGTGCCCGACTGATTCGCCCACATGCGCTCCAATGTCTCGCGTGGCAGATAGGCGCAAAACACGCGGCCCGTGGATGTTGCCGGCAACGACATCACCGTGCCCACGTGCAGATTGACGTGCAGCGGAAAGCCCGCGTGCTCATATCGAACGATGGTCGGTCCTTGCGGCCCGGCAATGCAGATCGCGACGCTAAAGCCGATCGCCTCAGCCAACGCGGCGACGCGCGGCACGGCGGCCCGAAATGCCGGTTGATTCTCCAGATGCAGCAAACCCAGCCGCAGCGCAAGCGGGCCGGGTTCATAGCGGCCCGACAACTCGTCGCGCTTGATCAGGCCCAACTGGCTCAAGCTGACCGCATAGGCGTGCGCCTGCCCTGGCGCAATCTGCGCAGCGGTGGCGAGATCGGACAACGCCA
>Ga0153933_1000469_pt1 | contig 14577 bp, 17 predicted proteins | sample TSNJ017MetaG_FD_102275 | JGI IMG/M metagenome (GOLD analysis project Ga0153933, IMG submission 102275) | Attine ant fungus gardens microbial communities from New Jersey, USA - TSNJ017 MetaG | ecosystem: Host-associated > Fungi > Mycelium > Unclassified | place: USA: New Jersey, Wharton State...
ACCCATCCATGCTCCTCGGGTTTCCCATCGCCAACTCTCAATTCTGTTAAGCCGACACTGTAACCGAATCGCCCTCGTCATTTGCACCAAAACCGACGCGGCCGCGTTGATGCCCGGCTCGTCATGCCGGCATCAACGCAGGGAACGAAAGCCTAAAAGAACGTGCGAATGCCGGTCGCGACAATGTAATTGTACGACTCGGAACCTACAAAAGCGGCACCGTTGTAGTTCTAATACATGAAGCCGACGTAGACGTCGGTACGTCGCGACAGGTTGTAGTCCGCGAGCACCGAGTACTGCCACTGATTACCGCCCGCGACGGCCGACGACTGCATGGTCTGGGTATCGTAAGCGCCGATTGCGACATCGAAGAACGGCGAGAACTTGTAGTCTCCCCCGGCGTAGTACAGGTTGGTTTTGGTCGGATGCACCGTGTTTGTCAACGTACCGGTATAGCCAAAGTAGTCGACGGTGGCGCCCGCCGCAGACGGATCAGAGGGAGCCTTAAGTTCGTAATGCTCGTACCCCGCTTTGAACGCTGCGTTGCCAATGGCATATTTCGCGGCGATCATCACATCTTCGTCATTGTTCAGCGTCAAGGCGCCCACGTTGGTGCCAATCAATGCGCTTCCCGCCGGGTTCGCACCGACGAGTCCGCCTGAGTGCACTTCATCGCGCGCACTGTAATAGACGGCCTGAATGCCGAAGCCATGTGCTTCGTAGCCGAGGTTCGCGCCGAAGGTCGACCCTGCGCCGAACTTACCGGCGACGCCGCCCAGGCTATAGGACAGGCCGTAGTAGGTTGGTCCCGTGCGATTCGAGTATCTGATGTTGTTGTCGGTACGGGAGCCTTCCGTGATGCCGCCGGCAGAATAGGATCCGGAAAAACCGATCGGCGAAAACAGTTGGGCCGCGAAGAGCGGGTCATAGCTGGCAGTCGTGTCGTACCCGATCGTCGTGGTACGACCGAACTCCACCGAGCCAAACTGGTCCTGCCGCAGCCCGACGTAAGCGCCTCGATTGAACCACTAACCGTTGAGTGCAGCGGCGCCGGCCGCGGAATTATTGGTGCCGGCGAGCGATCCCGCGGCATTGTTGAGGTTGCACGATGGCACGTTAAAGCCTGATTCAAGATCGAAAAATGCCTGACGATCGTCACCCAGATCCTCTTTACCCCGGATGCCCCAGCGCGGATCCGAAATGCCACCATTGAACATGCCGATGACCGACTGATTAAATTTCGTGCTGACCTTGCTCGCGGGATTCACCGTTGGCGGAAACAGGGCATTCCCACCGGCGCTGTGGTTGACGTCGCCGACCGCGACGTTGAGGATGCCGTACAGGGTGACGCTACTGCCGTCGTCCGTGCGCAACGCCGCAAGACAGGCCAAAAATCGTCGAGGCGGCGAGGGTGTTTTTTATCATTCGCATGTAAAGGTTTCCTTGCTTATACGAATCTTGCTTTCTTGCACGAATTTTCACTCCATTAGGAATACGAATCAATATAAGAATTTCATCAAGAGTGAAGATGAAATTCTATATTTCAGTAAATGTGTTGCGGCAGTGGTAATTGCGCGATGGATTTAGAGAATATTTCAGATACCTTTCACGACTTTCTTTGGAATATAATTCGTAATGCGAAGTGTTTATGGTGGAACTGGGGATGGATCGGCAGCCAGACCCATCGCGTGCGCTCCACCGGCCAGCACTCCGGAAGAGCACGGCTCGATCGCAGCTTTGCTACCCGCCTGGCCTGAACATCGCCACGAATGCGGCCACGTAACGGGGTGGGTGTGACTTCGAAGGGACGGCTCGAACGGCACTATCTGCCGCAATTCATGAGTGAGCATTCACAAACGGTTCTCGAGCGAGCCTGCAATGGTTGGTCGTCCGATCGGTCGACGGAGACAGCAAGGCCAATCTGCCGAGCTGAGGTGGGCTCTGCCTGGCGGAACGGGAAGCGAGTGAGATAGGCGGATCTCGAAATGGTAAGCAACCTGTTCCGATTGGTTGCGATGTGCTGCAATCGTCACCTGGAATCACCGCAACGTTCGCTCAAGAATCCGCAGTGCGTGGCGCTTCGCTTCGATCCGCTTCCGCTTGGGGCACGCGTTCGTAGAGGGTGAGGAAGAGGTGATTGTTCATGGGAAACGGGTTTCCGTCTTCGCCTGTGACGATCCAGTCACCGGGCCCGACGGTTCGCCATCCCTCTTGTGTCGCGACACACCACTTGCCGTCTTGTGTTTCGACTGCTGCATGGTCGCCCGGCTCAAACCATTGCACCGCATTGACAAAACAATTTCGCTTTCTAAAATTTATTTGCGTCATAGGAATCCCCTCCGCGCGAGCCACTCCAGCAGTAAATCGGTCCACCGGCCGACCTCGCCTGGTTGGTCCAGTGCCAGTCCCATTCCGTGCCCGCCAAATGGATAGACCATGAGCGCGGCTGAGACGCCTGCGCGTCGGCATGCATCGGCGAAGCATTGCGTGTGCGTGTACGGAATTAGGGTGTCTTCCTGCGTGGTCCACATGAAGACGGGCGGGTGCGTACTATCCACATGCAATTCGTTTGAAAATTCGCGTCGCCGGTTTGCATCGACGTCGCGGCTGCCGAAAAAATTCTCCACCGACCCGGCAAACGCGCCGGGCAGGTAGCCTTCCACGAAAGAGATTAGTGGATACGCAAGTACCACGACGTCCGGCCGCGCGGAGATCGAGCCTGCCAGCTCATCCTGGGGGCTTTTCCACGCGTCCGGGCGGGTACTGACGAGCGATGCCAGATGTCCTCCCGCCGAATAACCAAAGACGCCGATCCGCCCCGGATCAATGTTCCATTCGGTGGCCCGCGCGCGAATCATGCGCACCGATCTGGCCGCGTCCGCATGGTTCGCTGGGAAAACGCCCTGCGTTCGCCGAGTCGCATACTCCACTCGATGCCGACCATCCCGTGTTCGGCGCACCATCTGGCTGATCCCTCGCCGCTTCCCGACGAATAGGCGTACGCGCCGCCTCGAAATATCAGCATCGCGGGTCGCGGACCAGAGGTGCCCACCCTAGGGAAGACGAACCGCATTGATGGATGCGCACGTCCGCGCCAGAGTGGAACCTCGATCGTGCGAAACGGCGGGACGGCTGCGCGCGACACCGTCGATGTCCACCGCAACTCCGCGCGTTGCTGCAGAAACGCGACGATCTGCTCGCGTATCGACTGCGTGCTTGCTATCACGTGACCGCCGTCGTGCTGCAGCACGAGCGGGTCCTTGAACTGTGCCGCCACTTTCTGCGAGTAGGCGGCCGGCACAACAGAATCTGCCTGACCGAAGATGTGTACCGACGGCAGATCGTAGCTCGCCCGCGCCGAGTAAAACTTCGCGAGCGCGGGGTCGATGGCGAGGAACGCGCCGGCCATCATCACGAAGTCGAAAGCGAGCGGACGGTGGGGCGCCGGCAGCGCGGAGCGTAAGCAGACCAGCAGCGCAGCCAGCGCTGCGCCCTGGCTGAAGCCGAACACGCCGTCGAAAGGCCCTTCACTATCGGAGATAGAAGCAATAGCCTCGCGAGTGCGGGGCCAGCCGTCATATCGCGCGGCGGCGGGGGCGATGCCTGGATGGCCCAAGCGAGGCGCAGCTTCGCTCCTGGTTGCATGCCACCAACCAAAGTCGCCCTGGGCAATCGAAGGCGCCTCCACGTAGACGAATTCCGCGAGATGCTCCAGCGCCTGCGCCAAGGGCCTCATTTGATCCTGCAGTACGCGGGCGCTGCCGTGATAGCCGTGCAGGCAAAGAATACGCAACTTTTCCATGTTGAATTCGGCGTCGTCCCGGCATCGAGCCGGGAGGGCAAAAAGGATGAGAAGGTGCGTCGTTGTCTCGGCCCGGCGGCTAGCGTCTGTAGCTCGCGGTGAAGGTCGCTTTGCCAAGCAGCTTGACGCCGAGGCCTTTGTTCATGATGAACGAGTACAGGTCGGGCGTGCCGGTTTTGGGAATGTCGTCCGCGGCCTGCACGTCGTCAATCGACAAGGCGTACAGGGTGAAAACATAGTGATGGGGCTTGTCACCGATCGGCGTACAGGGGCCGCCGTAGTTTCCGTTCTGGCCGGTTGCGCCCGTATCGACGAAGTCGTTCGCGCCACCGAAAGCAGGAGCGGGCAGCGAGGCGGTCGCATTCCCGGCACCTCGCGGAAGGCCGGAGGCACTGGCGGGTATGTTGTAGACCGTCCAGTGCCAGAAGCCGTTACCCGCTGCCGCATTTTTGTCCTGCACCTGCAACGCAAGTGACTTCGTTCCCGCGGGCACGTTCGACCACTGAATCGCTGGGGAAACGTTCGATCCGGTGCAGCCAAACGCGTTCAGCGTGAATTTCTTGTCGAAGGTGCCGGACGCGAGGTCCGGGCTCGACACCGTGAAGGCTGGTGTACCTGCGTAGGTAGTGCCTGTGGACACGCCGGCAGCCAACAGGGCAGTTGCAACGGCAGAGAGGGTGGGAATAATGCTGCGGGCGATCCGTGCGCTGCCAGTGAACAGAAAGCTGCGATGGGCCAGACCGTTCATTGCAGAACTCCTTTCAAGTGGGAGCCCTCACTATATTGAGCCGCTTTGGGGTCAACCAGTCGTTTGCGCCATAGGACCATTGCAGAAAACGCAGGACCGGTCCACTTGGCTTTGAATCGAGGCGGAGTGCTTTTTACGTTGGCAGATCGTCGCCCACGAGGCCGTGTTTCCCAGCGTCTTGATCAGTCGGCAGCGCGTGCGCGCTCACCGGCGCTTCGACATCGTGGATTCGTTGCTTCATGAACTCTACAAACGCTCTGACGCGCTTCGGCACGTAGGCGCGCGATGTGTAAAGCAGCCAAAGGACGTTGTCGAAGTCGGTCGGCGTGGCCTCGTGGTCGGGGAAGAGATCCAGCAGACGGTTCGCCGCGAGGTCGTCTGCGACCAGCCAGTCGGGCAGCAGCGCTGGGCCATGATCGTCGAGCGCGGCGCGGTGCAGCGTAAGCGAATTCGATACAACCAGCCATCCGCCGACGTTCACGCTTTGCACCGTCCCCGTACGATCGCGGAATTTCCACTGCGTTCGGTAGTCGTGCAGCGAACAGCGCAGACATGCATGTCGCGTGAGATCCATCGGAGTACGTGGCCAGACATGATTTTGCAGCCAGGCCGGGCTCGCACACACGCGATAGCGGATGCGCGCGAGCCGTACGCCGATGAGCGACGTATCGGCTGCCTGGCGCAGACGCAGCGCGACATCGACGCGTTCCGCGACCAGATCGACAATCGCGTCCGATAGCAGCAAATCAATTTCAAGCGCGGGATATGCCTCGCGCAACGCGGGCAGCAATGGGAGAAGCACCGCATAACCATAGGTGACCGAGGCCGTGACCCGGACGATGCCCGCGGGATTGTCGGCCAGATCGCGCGCTTCGTCCGCGGCCTGCTGTAGTTGTTGCAGCAAGTCGCACGCGTGCTTGTGATACACCTTGCCGGCTTGTGTGAGGACGAGCTGGCGTGTGGTTCGTTCTAGCAGCCGCAGTCCGAGATCCCGCTCGAGCGCGGTGACCGCACGCGTCACGACCGACGGATCGATATCGAGTTGCCGCGCGGCCGCAGCAAAGCTCCCTTGCTGAACGACTTCCGCAAACATCTTTAGATGGTCTGTATCCATCGTAGTGGCCTGAACGTGGTGCACTTTGACGCATGAAACGGGGTGAAAGTCGATTGTGGCGGTATCCTCAGCGGCTCCTGAAGATCGGCGCGCCTGGCGAGAAAAACCTGCATGCCTTCCTTCTGACCGTCGGTAGCGAAGGCAGCCTGGAACACGTGGCGCTCGTGCAGGATGCCTTCGACCAGCGTGATTTCCATCGCACGGCTTACGGCCTCCTTGGCCGTCCGTACTGCTGAAGCATTATATCCGTACATGGTCTCCCGCCTATGAGCAAGATCGGTGTGCACTTTGAAGGTCTCGAGTGCGTCCGTACATTCGGCTTTTAATGTGCCTTCCATCGGCACGAGCCATCATGGAAGTTTGCGCGCTTGTCCCTCATCGGCCTCCTGGCTTCTTGACGCAGCCGCCGGATATAGCAGGATCTACAAGCGCCCGTCCGACCGGTTCGCCATGCTTGCCGCTTCTTCCGCAATCGTGGATGGAGTGAAGTTACTTCGATGCGTTACAGGTCAGCTACGCCAGCTTGAAGCTGTAATTGCTCGTCAGTATTGCCCACGCAATTCGCGCCGTCTTGTTCGCGAGCGCGATTGCAGCGATGCTTACGTGGCGGCGCTGCATCACAGCTTTGATCCAGCGACTATGCCGGTCTTCACGACGCGCTACAAAGCGCATTACCGCGCGCGCTCCCTGGACCAGCAGGGTGCGGAGATAGGTGTCGCCATGCTTTGTAATGCCGCCCAGCTTTGACTTGCCACCGCTTGATCGCTGTCTGGGCGTCAAACCCAACCACGCTGCGAACTGCCGACCGTTCTTGAACTGCAGCGGATCTCCAACCCCGCTAAACAACGCGGTCGCTACGAGCGGTCCGATGCCAGGAACGGTAGCGAGTCGCTGGCAGCTTTCATTGCGTTTGAATATCTCGGCAATCTCGGAAGCAAGTTCGTCGATCCATCGCTGTAACGCCGCCAACTGTTCGATGTACATTGAACCAAGCCGTCGAAGCAAGATCGTGATGCGGGCATCAGCATCATTCACGAGTGCCACGACACCTTGTCTTAAATGAACGATACCGATCGGGAAGATGAACCCCTCTTCGGCAAACATGCTCCGTATCTGGTTTGACTTCGCTGTTCGCTCGTGAACGAGCCGCTCACGCATACGATGAACCGACTGCAATGACTGCTGTTCAGCGCTTTTGATCGGTACCGGATGAATGCCAGGTCGTGACACCGCAGCGCAGATGGCCGAAGCGTCATTCGCATCGTTCTTGCCACCGACCAGAAAGGGCTTCACATATTGCGTTGGCAGCAGGCGCACCGTATGCCCCTGTGAGGTCAGTTCACGGGCCCAGAAGTGCGAACCGTGACACGCTTCGATACCGATCAGGCTCGGTTCCAGTTTCGAGAAGAACTTCAACACATCTGCTCGGCGGAGCTTCCGCTGTATGACAGGTCTGCCACCGCGATCGACGCCATAAACCTGGAATACGTTTTTCGCAATATCGAGACCGATGGTGAGCGTAGGCATTGATGTTCTCCCGGAAATTGGTGAGGTCAGTGTCGCCCCGAAGGGGGCGGGAGCCCATACCATCAGCCATTGTGTGTGCGGCTTGGTTTTGTCGCAGTAAGGCTCGCGGAGAAAAGGTGATCGATATGCGAAGTACTACTTATTTTGACAGTTCGTAGGATTGATCGGCGGCAGACGGAGGGGCTCCGCGAGCACTGTTCACCTGTCCTTTGGTGATCATGTGCATGACTTCAATGCGGGCCACCAGATCCGGGCGCAGCGAGACGTTTTAAATCCCAAAATGGGCCGCGTGCGTCGCTTGATCGCCCGATGGTCCCGCTCGACGAGATTGTTGAGATATTTGAACTGGCGGATCTTGATAGGCGTTTCACGATCAGCATTGATGCCTTCGAGCGCGGCGAGATTGGCACCGCTTTTGTCGATGGTCACCGTCTCGGGGACGCCATTTTGAGCGCTCGATTTCTAGAAATAACGCCTGGCTGCAGTCTTGTCCCGATCGGTGCGGAGCTGGAAGTCGATGGTTTTGCCGTCCTTGTCGACGGCCCGGTAGAGATACTTCCACTCGCCGTGACGCGGATGTACGTTTCGTCCATTCGCTAGCTCTTTCCAACTGGCCGCTTGCGACGGCGAAACGCTTTCTCCAGTACCGGCAACAGTTTGAGCGCACAGCGATGAACGGTCGAATGATCGACCGAAATCCCACGTTCGGCCATCATTTCTTCGAGATGCCACAGGCTCAGTGGATAGGCCACGTACCAGCGCACGCAAGTCAGAATCACGTCGAGCCGATAATGCAGGCGTTTGAGCACTCGGCCACCGGCGGATTCAGCGTCTTCGTCGAGCTTTCAGTCGTTCATGTCGTTCCGCACATGAAAGCGGACCGCCTTACTGCAACAGAACCAACGAACTCGACGCAAACGTAAGTCAAGTTAAAGTTGTCACATCGCGCTTGAGATGCGGCCTTAGACGCATGGCCACCCACTGTGGTCAAGGAATAATTGCGGCCGCCTTATGCCAGCCGCATCGGGCGGCGCCCGCTGTGAGCATGAAATCTCTGAAAGGCCGTGACAGAAACGGATGAAGGTACTAATGCAAATCCGATCGCAATCAGCGCGATGAATCCCCTCTGGTAATCCACAAGGCCAACGAGCGTGGCCTATAAACGCCAGATTAAAACGGTCAAGGCGGAGCGGATTGAAGGATCATGCGCACCGGCCTAGTAAGGGTGAAGTATTGGTGGAGCAGAATAAACACGTCCTTCAACGAATATCCACGAAAAACTGCGAAAAGAAGAAAGGAAAAGCGATGTTCAGGTGCTTACAGCGCTTGCTGAAAAGCATGAAAAATCGGAGAGGATCTTCGCAAACACCATACTCCTCGGTCGTCCCTGCATCGACAAACACCGCACTCACTCGCACGGTGATTGCCGTCCGTATCAGGTGGTCTCCGATGGGCACCACGGTTCCTCGTTAGATTGCTCGTCTGATGGCGGTGGCCATAGCGGCTAAATCGGGCCACGGAAAGTGGCTTGGCGTCAGCGCCTCCCCATGCTGGAGGGAAGCCGATGGAAACCACGATGTGTCCGATGATCGCCAGACTCAACGTGGCAGATCGTCGGTCGATAACAACGGTATGCGCACATCACTGTCGTGGCTGCTGGAGTCGATGGGTATCCGCCCTGTCGGGTTCGTCAATCCTGCGGAGTCTCTGCGCCACTTCGATGCGCGAGTGCCCGCCTGTCTAGTGCTCGATGTGCGCATGCCACAGGCTGGCGGTTTTGACGTGCAGGCAGGGCTGCAGCGGCAGGGCGCTACGCTGCCGATCACTTTTGTCAGTGGGCACGGCGACATTCCGATGTCAGTGCGCGCGCTGCAAAACGGTGCGATCGATTTGTCGAGAAACCGTATGTCAGAACCTGACCCGCGTTGCGCAGGCTTTCGCAGATGTTCGTGAGGCGTGCCAATGCGTCCTCGACCACGGGTAACGGCGCTTCGCCGTTGGGCGTGAGGCGCAGGCCGCGCTTGTGGCGAATGAACAGCGCGACACCCAGATGCTCCTCAACCTGCTGAACCTGGCGCCTGATCGCACTTTGCGTGACGAGCAATTCGGTGGCCGTCAGCCTGACTACTAGGCTGCGTGTCGTGCCGAAGATATCAATACGGGGATGCAGTCACTGACGCTCCCGCGTGGGGAGACTCAAGCCTCCATGAAAATCAATGCCTTTGGCCGTCAGATCTTCCAGATGATGGTCCTCTGGACAAGAATTGCCGCTCCCTGGCAGTTCCGACGGACATTGCTTTGAGGATGGCGACTCGACAGCGATTAACTTGCCCGGGTTGAAAAGGAGTCGGGTTACGTCTGGCCGGGCATAGTGACCCGCGGGGTCGGCGACGGCCTTGGCAACGGAAATCAGTCCGAGGTCGATGTCGGCGAAGACAAGTCCTTCTTCCGTCTCCGGCAGCTTGGGACTCAAAAGCATGCCGTTGGGACCATATATCACCGTGTGCCCACCACCGGCCCGAATCAGATCGTGCTTCTCCGGTGTGTCGCATAGCATCTCGATCATCGACGGCGAAATAGTTGCGCAGGGTGCGATGACAAAGCACGATCCCTCGACTGCATAGATTTGACTGGCCGCGTTGTTGACTTCGGGGCCGAGCGTGTGGGCGAATTCGTACATGGAAAAGCTCGGCCACGCACCGACATGAACCTGTTCGTTTTGCGAGTACATTGCGTACTTGCTTAGCGGCTGAATGTGTTCCCAGCAGCATAGCGCGCCGAGCCTGCCGATTTCGAGATTGTGGACTGCAAGACTGCTTCCGTCGCCCTCGCCAAAAACCGTTCTTTCGACGTGGGTCGGCTTGAGCTTGCGCCTTTTCGCGACAGTCTCGCCGTCCGGCCCAATTATCCATTGAGCAATATAGAGGCTTCCGCCGCTGCGTTCGGACAGACCCAGTACGACAGTGATGCCCCTCTCCTTTGCCGCCTCGCGTATTTGCTCGGCTTCCGGGCTGTCATACGCTAGCGAATGATCGAAATAGCGCTGTACGAAGCCCTTGCCGATCGCCCATGCCGGCGTACCCAGCCAGATGTACCAGGGGTACCCGGGTAACCAGGTTTCGGGGAATGCGACCAGTCGGGCTCCTGCGGCCGCTGCCTCATGAATGTACGCGATCGTTTTACCGATCGTAGCGTCGAGATCAAGATAAACAGGGGCTGCCTGAACTGCGGCAACCTTGTATTTCGGGTGTTTCAATACCACGATGAACCTCCTGGAAATGAAAAACCTGCGCCGGGCGACATCCAACGTGAAGCTATCGGGGAGTCGGCGACGGTTACAACGGCTAGAAAAGCTTGGCTAGCCGGAGGTTAATGCGCAGGCTCTCTTTGAAACCCTGCGATGCGGAGATGTCCCGACCGAGTTCACCTTGGACCTGCCAGGTTTTGCCCAGGAACTGCGTGACTTCAATCCGTGTATATAATTCATGCAGCATATCGGGTTGCAATTGTCCGGCAAGCGTATCTCTTGCCCCCAGCACATACCCGAAACCGCCGCCCACCGTGGTCGTTTGCGTCATGTTGTAACGCAGATACTCCTGAAACTCGTATCGAGGGCGTGTGCCTTCCGATTGCCCAAGCGAGTTCGCCTGATTATTTGTAGTGCTAAATGCTACGTCCGCGACGTTGTCCCATGCCAGATCGTGAGTGAAGTGTTTGATGTAAGCAAGTTGAAAAAGGAACTTCCAGCGGTTGGCACCAAGATTGAGGGATTTATCCGGATCGTACGTGCCAGTCGGAAGATAGATGTAGGGGCCGAGCGCCAACACATCTTTCGCCTGGTTGATGCCGATTTTCACCGGTGAGCCGAGTATGAGATCGCCGACACCGGAATTGCTGCCAAGAAAGCTAGCGTTGCCCCCAGCGGCCAGGAGGCCGAACGGCAGAATGGCCTGTGGTTCGATGACAGCGTTCGACCCGAGTGCAAATGCATGAATGTATCGAAGGAGGCCAATCTCGGAGTGGAATTGAAAATCATTGGACACCTTGTTGCCGCTCGCGTAGTAATCGTTGCTTCGAACATACTGACCATAAATCAACAACGCGTTGGCATCGGCTGGCAATGGTTCATAGTCTCCAGGCGCTGTTTCCAATGCCATTGACTCTTTATTAATTAGTAATGTTAACAATATGGCAGAAAGATAGGCAACTGAACGCGATACTGCCTCTGAAGGTTTCATGATGCTTCCAAAATTGAGGAACGGAAATCGATTCGGGTGAAGTGTCAGGGAGCCGCGAACTTCATGCCGCGCATCAGACCAGTTTGAGGATGACAGTTGACATACTCAAAATCCTGCTGACCGCTATCGAGTACAGACACTTCGTGATACAGGCGCAACTTCAGCTGGAAGTTCAGCTCCTGTACGATCCGCATGAACGTTCCGAAGATCGCGAGATGCGTCGGATGCGACTCGGCCCAGCGCTCCATGTCGGCGAGCGAATGCCAGTAGCTCATACCAAAGCTCTTTTCCAGGGCTTGACCTGAGGCATCGATATGTCGCATATAACGATTCGCGTAACAGCCGATCGCCTGGCCTTCATCCCGCAGGAAATTCATGCCCGCGTGCAGGATCGGCTCCATCTCCCGCAGATAGAGGTCTCGCTCTTGCCCATGGGTCTCTGTCCACTCCTGCCCCGAGCGAATCACGGTAAGGTTCTTATGCCCGATAATCCGGCAGCGGCGGCCAAGAGCTGGGGCAAGTTCCTGCATCGAAAGCGCGCCGATTGGCTCGACCGCATCTGTCTGTGCAATGGGCAGGCGATCTCGCATCGAGCCCCAATACCCATGCTCTTGGATTTCCGCGCTGGTTTCCCCCATTAGCGTGCCTACACCTTCTTTCCTGTCCGGGGTGCTAAAGAGCGTTTCGAAGCGTTCGGCACCCGGTGACAGGATTTCGCGGAAATAACCAATTCCCTCGTGAAGACCTGTCTCGTTGCGCCACCATCCCTCGATCGCTTCCGTGTCTCTCCAGCGTGAGAAAGCGTCGGACTTATCCCAGAACGCGATCGCGATCAGATTGTCATATCCGGCCTCGTCAACATAATGTGCGAGGTCGTGATGGCCAGGTCCGTCCGCTTGAGAAAACCCGTCGACAATGTGCCGCAGTGCAAGATGCGCATTTTCGAATGCGTCGGGGGCTTTGGACTGGACCCCGAAATATGCCATGACGACGGCTTTCAACGGTGAGTCGGATCGCGCTACCCACGCGGGAAAGGGAGGCGCGTAATCCTTGTCGATACGGCGCTTCTGAGAGCGCGGGCAAATCAAATGCTTGGGAATGGCTGATTCCATATTCGCCTCTCGAGGTTGTCCGGCAGCTTAACCGTGTAGGGTTGACGGGGCGCTCATGGGCTGGTCGTCGTCGCTGCGATGTGGAGCGGTGCCGGCGGCCGCCTCATCGTCAAGGACAGCCCGATGATATCGGTCGAAAAATTGACCGCTTTGCCGCAAAAACACCCGGTTCTTGCTTGAAAGTCACATCTCTTACTTATGCGGGTATCGTTGCTTTTTTTGTCGGCTTACAAAATAGGCATAGTCAGCAAGGGGAGCAATGATGGACACGTTTCTAACGACCAAAGCAGTTCCGCGCGAACAGCGACTGGAATATTGGACTGACCTGATTTGCGACTCTTACGTCAACCTGGGTTGCACGCGAGCTACCGAGGACGAGTTCGACGGATCGATTCGCACGCGCGAAATCGCAAGCCTCAATCTGTCGGTGGTCGCAGCGAACTCACAAACCGTTCTGCGAACTCACGGGCATATTGCCAAGGAATCCGACGATTTCTTTCTTGTTAGCGTCCAGAGTCGGGGAGTGGGCGTCGTTAAGCAGGACAGGCGCGCGGCGATGCTGTCGCCAGGCGACTTTGCTTTGTACGATAGTACCCGCCCTTACGAACTGTACTTCCCAAGTGATTTCGAGCAGATCGTGCTGAAATTGCCGGGGATGCTGCTCCGGCATGTGTTACGCGAAACCGAAAGACTGACTGCAACGGCCGTCTGCGGCCGGGAGGGCGCGGGTCATCTGTTGATCAACATGATAAAGACGCTGTGGGAAGACTCCAGTGCGCTCCAACCGGCTTCGGCGCTTGCCATAGCCAACGGGGTCGTCAACGTGCTGGTGGCCGGACTGCAGACCATTGCGCCGGTCATAGGGCCACCGCTGAGCAGCCTCGCAAGTTACCATCTGGCGCGGATCAAGGCCATGATCGACATGGATCTGGGTGATCCGCAGTTGTCGGTGAATAGCATTGCCGCGAAACTGGCGATCTCGACTACCCACATTCATCGGCTCTTTCAAACCGAGTCTGTACGGCCTGGCCAATATATCTGGCTCAGGCGCCTCGAGGCCTGCAGTCGCGATCTACTCGACCCGGGCCTGGCAGCAAAATCCATCGGTGAAATCGGGTATCAGCGCGGATTCAGCGACGCGGCCCACTTCAGCAGGGCTTTCCGGGAACACTTTGGCTGTTCGCCGCGCGACTGGCGGCAGCGTCGGGATCAGCAGTAGGACGTGTGAGCATATGTTTGCCCCGTCCACGCGCAAGACAGACTAAATATCTGGGATCTTCACAGCGAAGAGGCGCCGTCGGTGGTTGCCCTCCGGAAAGTTCGTGAGGATATCGTTGAGCCAGTTTGGCAAGCCCGACATCCGAAAGAATCTTTTCTAGGCTCGCCGATAGGTGCGCTAAAACGTAAGCGGCTCGCGCCGGCCGTTGCAGACGGTGACTGAGATAATCAAGCATAACCGATAGGACCGGAAGGTTATGGCGCCACCAGTTGACTACTCTAAAAAAACGCGATGTAGCAAGGGTTATTCAGCATGAGATCTCCGCGCGGCGTAAGGGCGAGATTCCCTGGAGACTTCAGGAAAGCAATTTCATTCCGGTCAACAACCTCGTCATAGCCTGGCACTTTCAACTTTGAATTGCCGCTTTGCTGTTCGTTATTTCTTGTTGTCATAGCTATTCAGATCTAGTTACCAGCCCCTTGAGTCGGCGATCTCATTCAGCAGGTCTGTTTGTTCCACGATAGCTTGCAAAATGTACCCCTCTGTAATTATAAAATTCGTGCTCCCGACGTCGCCGGCATGTTCCCCAAGATAGCCGGCAGTTTCTTCTCTCCAAGCGATCCACGACTTCTGGGCTTTGTCCAGAGCGGCTAGTTCGGCGGGATCTGCATGGCGGGCAATTCGGCTATAGGCTGCGTTCAGCTTCCTTTTCTGCAGCGCGTCCTCCGACGAATAGCAAGGGCCCTTTGCCTCGTACGATTCCGCCTTCTTCATGCAACCGTAAAACTGTGCCGACAAGCGGTTGTCGGGGGTTGAC
>Ga0153933_1000470_pt1 | contig 14575 bp, 14 predicted proteins | sample TSNJ017MetaG_FD_102275 | JGI IMG/M metagenome (GOLD analysis project Ga0153933, IMG submission 102275) | Attine ant fungus gardens microbial communities from New Jersey, USA - TSNJ017 MetaG | ecosystem: Host-associated > Fungi > Mycelium > Unclassified | place: USA: New Jersey, Wharton State...
ACCGGCACAGCTTCCGACTGGTCAGCTACCGGCGCGTGTACCGGCACCAGGCCTACGCGATAGGGGATCAATGCCTCAGGACGCAGCTGTTCCAGTGCGTCCCAATCGTCTTCAAAGGGGATGAATTGCTGCATGGCCGTTCCTCGGGGGCGGAGTTCGCGCGAGGATCATTCCAGCAGGGGAAACGGCCGGCGTGCTGGCGAAATCGGGCGATTTGCAGGCAGCGCGTGGCGAATCAGTCGATTTCGATCATCTCGAAGTCATCCTTGGTCGCGCCACAGTCCGGGCACGTCCAGGTGTCGGGCACATCGCTCCAGCGTGTGCCGGGTTCAACACCCTCTTCCGGCAGCCCCAGCGCCTCGTCATAAATGAAACCGCAAACGACACACATCCATTTGCGCAGGGTGGTTTCGGTAGAAGCTTGGTTCATGGATTGCGTCACCAGAGGAAAGTTAATGGTGCATTCTCGCAACTCCACCGTCGATGCGAAAGCGGGCCACGCCCAGATCAGCAAAGTCTGATGGCCGTGCCGCGGCACACCGCCACGTCACGCTGGCGATCGACGGCACCACGCCGGACAATGACGCATCTTCGCAGGCGGGCAAGGACAGCTTGATCACACTCCCGACACCCCTTTCGGGCCAGACCAGCATGACCGCCCACTAACACAGCCCCTTCCCCACCTTGGCTTCTCCGATCGAGTTTCCCATGACGAATCACGAATTGTTCCAACGCGCCCAGCAGCTGATGCCCGGCGGTGTGAATTCTCCGGTACGCGCCTTCAAATCCGTGGGTGGCGAACCTTTTTTCACCGCGCGTGCAGACGGCGCGTATCTGTGGGATGTGGAAGGCAAGCGCTATATCGATTACGTGGGCTCGTGGGGCCCGATGATCGTCGGGCACAACCACCCCTTTGTGCGCGAAGCAGTCGAACGCGCAGTACGCGATGGCCTGTCCTTCGGCACCCCCTGCCCCGCCGAAGTCACCATGGCGGAAACCATCGTGAAACTGGTGCCTTCCGTGGACATGGTCCGCATGGTGAATTCCGGCACCGAAGCGACGATGTCCGCGATTCGCCTTGCACGTGGCGCAACCAGCCGCAACAAGATCGTGAAATTCGAAGGCTGCTATCACGGCCATGGCGACAGCTTCCTGGTGAAGGCCGGATCGGGCGCACTGACCTTTGGCGTTCCCACGTCGCCGGGCGTACCCAAGGCCAACGCCGATCTCACACTGACTCTGCCCTATAACGACCTTCCCGCGGCGCAGGCGCTGTTCGCCGAACACGGCGGAGATATCGCCGGCCTGATCATCGAGCCGGTCGCCGGCAATATGAACTGTATTCCGCCGAAGGAAGGCTATCTGCAAGGGCTGCGCGAGCTTTGCACCCGCCACGGCGCGCTGCTGATTTTCGACGAAGTGATGACTGGCTTCCGCGTCGCGCTCGGCGGCGCTCAGGCGCTTTACGGCATCACGCCGGATCTCACCACCTTCGGCAAGGTCATCGGCGGAGGCATGCCGGTGGGCGCCTACGGTGGACGCCGCGAACTGATGCAGCAAATCGCGCCGGCAGGCCCGATCTATCAGGCAGGCACGCTCAGCGGCAACCCGGTCGCCATGGCGGCGGGACTGGCGATGCTGGAACTGGTGCAAGCCTCCGGCTTCTACGACACACTTGCGGCACGGACACGCTTGCTTACGGATGGACTGCAGGCGGTCGCGGATGGCGAAGGTGTTCCTTTCAGCACCAATCGGGTGGGCGGCATGTTCGGCCTCTTCTTCACGCATGAAAGTGTGAGCAGCTACACGCAAGCCACGGCGGCAGATAGCGCGATGTTCAATCGCTTCTTCCACGCCATGCTGGAACAGGGGGTTTATCTGGCTCCCAGCGCCTTCGAGGCAGGCTTCCTTTCCTCAGCGCACAGTGACGAAGACCTTGCCGCCACGCTGGACGCCGCACGCACGGCCATGCGCCTGGCCAAGGCAAGCTGACTGACGTGACCAGGCGCCGCGCACTCTTCACCGACTCACTCGGCCCCGCCGCGCAAACGGGATGGCGCGCGCGCTGGTTCCATATCATCTTCGGACACGAGGATGCCGCCGGACGGCGCTTCGACGTACTGCTGATCATCGCGATCCTCGGCAGCATCGCCGTCGCGGTATTCGACAGCGTGGCGCAGGCACACGTGCAGTACGGCAAGCTTTTCTACGCGCTGGAATGGTTATTCACCATTGCTTTCACGCTCGAATACATAATGCGTATTCTCGTGGTCGACCGGCCATGGCGTTACGTACGAAGTTTCTTCGGCGTGGTCGACGTATTGGCCGTATTGCCGACCTGGATCAGCCTGATCGCGGCCGGCAGCCAGTATCTGCTGGTCGTACGTGCGCTACGTATCCTGCGCATCTTCCGGATACTGAAGCTGACGCGCTATGTGGGTGAAGCGGATCTGCTGTGGTTCACCCTGGTCCGCGCACGGCGCAAGGTGCTGATCTTTTTCAGCACCATTCTCACGCTGGTGCTGATCTTCGGCGCGCTGATGTATCTGATCGAGGGGCCTGAAGACGGCTTCACCTCGATACCCACGTCGATGTATTGGGCGATTGTCACCATGACCACCGTGGGCTTCGGCGATATCACGCCGAAAACCACACTGGGCAAGATGCTGACGTCACTGATCATCCTGATCGGCTACAGCATCATTGCTGTGCCGACCGGCATTTTCACGGCAGAACTGGCTGCAGGGATGCGCGCCAAACGCAAGTATCGGCCTTGCACGCAGTGCGGCCAGGCCGATCATGAGGGTGATGCTCGTTATTGCAGGGCCTGCGGAGCGGAACTCCCCGCCGAAAACAACTGACGCCCCTCCGAAAAGCCAGGATTACCAGGATCCGGTGTTGGGCATCGACGCCCAAGGCTCGCGCGGCGGCAGATGCCCGTCCTGCAGCAGTTCGATCGAAACCAGGTCCGGCGAACGCACAAAGGCCATGTGACCATCGCGCGGCGGGCGGTTGATGGTGTAACCCATCGACTGCAAATGCTCGCAGGTCGCATAAATGTCCTCGATGCGAAATGCCAGATGGCCAAAGTTGCGCGCCGTACCGTAATCCTCTTCCGAGCCCCAGTTGTGGGTCAGTTCCACTTCCACTTCCGGACTTTCAGGAGCTGCCAGATACACCAGGGTGTACTTGCCTTCCGGCACATCCATGCGGCGCACTTGCTTGAGTCCAAGCCCTTCGCAATAGAAACGCAGCGAAGCATCGAGGTCACGCACGCGAACCATGCTGTGCAGATATTTCATGAGGAACACTCCTTTACCTTGTTGCCCAATCACCAACGATCATCGTGCAACAAACGCGCTTAATGCAGCACGAAGACGCGCCAGGCCTTCGGCGAGCTCTTCATCCGTGATGTTCAGTGGCGGCACGAAGCGCAGCACATCCGGCCCTGCCTGCAGCAACAACAAACCGTAGGATGCCGCGAAATCCAGTATCTCGCCCGCCTTGCCGCGATAGGCGTCGGACAACACTCCGCCCAGCATCAAACCCCGTCCGCGCACGTCAGAGAACACGCCAAGCTCTGCACCGAGCGAAGACAGCGCCTCGCGCAATTTGCCGGACTGATATTGAACGTTTTTCAGCAGCTCCGGCGAACGAAGTTTGCGCAAAGCCGCTCGCGCGACCGCCGCCGCCATCGGATTGCCGCCGAAAGTGGTGCCATGCGCACCAAACTGCATGATCTCCGCAACTTTCGATCCCGCCAGCATCGCGCCGATCGGGAACCCACAACCCAGCGCCTTGGCCAGCGTCACGATATCCGGCGTCACTTCATCCTGGACGTGCGCGAACAACGTCCCGGTGCGCCCCATGCCGCACTGGATTTCATCCAGCACCAGCAAGGCACCGTGCGCATCGCATAGCTCGCGAACGCGCTTGAGATAACCCGGTGCTGCCGGCAGCACACCACCTTCACCCTGCACCGGCTCCAGCATCACCGCCGCGACATCGCCCGCAGCGAAAGCCTTTTCGAGCACCGCCGCATCGTTGAAATCCAGATAACGGAATCCAGCGGGGAGCGGCTCGTAGCCTTCCTGGTATTTCGGCTGCGCGGTAGCCGTCACGGTCGCGAGCGTACGACCGTGGAACGAACCGCGGAACGTAATGATCACCCGCTGCTCGGGTGAACGCCCTTGCGCTGCCGCCCATTTGCGCACCAGCTTGATCGCCGCCTCGTTCGCCTCGGCGCCCGAGTTGCACAGGAATACGCGTTCGGCAAAACCCGATGCCTCCACCAGCTCCTGCGCCAAATGCAACGGCGGCTCGGTATAGAACACATTGCTGCTGTGCCAGAGTTTGCCGGCCTGCATAGTCAATGCATCCAACAGGTCCGGATCCTGATGGCCCAGCGCGTTAACCGCGATGCCCGCGCCAAAGTCGATGTAGTCGCGCTGTTCCGTGTCCCACACACGTGCGCCCTTGCCGTGATCGAGTACCAGTTCGCGCGGCTTGTATACGGGCAGCCAATAGCGTTTGCCGAGATCGACGAGAGAGGACACGAAAAACTCCTGCGCTGGGTACAAAGATGGCCTCCGGTGCGCCGGCAATGACCGTGCCAAGAGGATGGAAGTGGGGAATCGGCATCGTAGCCAGCGCGCTTGCCTGACGCCAGCCTTGCGCACCATACGCCCGCGTTGTGCACCTGGACGCGGCCTGTATCACGGCTGTTACACCGCGCAAAAACCGCATCACGATCGCATTTGCAGGCCCTTCAACGCGCCAACGAGCGTTTCAACCTGTTACAAACAGCCCCCGTCGCGTAGACGCACTCTTTACGCCAGGCCGCGGTTTTCCTGGGTTTCGTGCAGCTGGCACGGTGCTTGCCATCCCTTCAGCAAGGACACGAAGGGGAGGCTCGCCCATGGACAGCACACGCCAACTTATCCATAGCCAGGCTTGCCGTTGCGCATCCGCTGCGGCTGCGTTCGCGATCACACTGATGCCCGCGATGGCTTTCGCAGACGGCGCGCACGTGGCCCAGAAAGCCGGGCCTGGCGACATCGTGCTGATCCGCAACGTTGCCGCGCGGCCAGCCGATCGCAATCCGACCGCGCCGGGCTTGGCGCTGATGGTCAACCCCTCGCCCAACCCGCAACTCAGCAATTCGCTCAGCGGCGGCGGCAACACGGGCGAAATGACCGATACGGAAATCGCCGATCTCACCGCAGGGATCAGTTCGGGTAACGGCAGCAACGGACAGAGCATGCAGCGCTCGCTGAACGCAGCACTCGGCGTCAATAACGGCGGCAACAGCGCCGGGGCCGCCAGCAATGGGGTAAGCAATCTGGTCGGCGGTCCAGCGGGGGCGGCCGGATCGGTCACGGATAGCACGCGCAGCATTGGCGATCAGGTCACCAATGCGGTCTCGCAGATTCCCATGCTGGGCGGTCACTGAGGGAGCGGCGATGACACCTGCACTTCGCCACCTCGCGGTTTGCACCGCCAGCTCGCTGGTCTTCGCAGCCTGTCCTGCCGCCTTTGCGCAGAGCACGCCGCAGGACAGCTACGCGACGATTCTCAGCTATCTCGACAGCAATACGATCAGCGGCAACGCTCTGCAGGACACCCAGGGCGTCAGCTCGGTCAACACGGCTGCGGGCAACGCCAATCTGCAGGGTAACGTGCACGCGTTTGCCAGCGGCAACCAGGCACAGGCGCTGATCCAGGCGCAGCAGCACGAACGCAGTTACTCGCCCGGCGGGACGCTCTACGCCAGCGCCACCATCGGCGGGCATGCCTATGACAACGGTCAAGGCATCGCATCCATCAATCAGGTCAGCGGCAACAGCAACACCCAGTTGAACGGGGTTGCGGCGTCACTGGCCAGTCAAGGCATACGCGAAGCGACGGACGGCACCCTGTCGGCCGCTGTCTCCGCGTCGGCAGGGGGGCAAACATCGTCGAACCCACATGCACAGGCTGGCGGCACACGGAACGTGGGTGTCGATCCGTCCGCAATGGAGGGTTTCAACGGTGTAATGCAACTCAACCAGGTCGCGGGGTCCGGCAACGCATCCGACAACTTGCTCTTGTTGTCGGCGCCGCCCTCCTCGCATTGATCCCTGAAGTACCCAGTCATCTGGAGAGGACACCATGAAGAACGCAAACCTTAGAAGGACTGTGATTGCACTGACCGTATTGAGCGTCTTTGGCGCTTCGATGGCCTACGCCGGCGACGACCAAGGCAGCGGCACCAGTGTGAAAATCACCAAGAAGATCTCGCTGACGTCAAACATCAATATCAGCGGCGATCCCTATGTGAACGGCAGCATCGATATCAACGCCGCCGCGGTAGCGCTTTCGCAGGCCACCCAAAGCTCCAGCTACAACTCGGTCACGAATAACGCAGCCGTTGTCAACGACTCCAATATCAGCGGAGACGTCGGCAACAACGCTTCCGGCAACGTGGGCGTGAACCAGGCCGCGGGCGACTTCAATGCCCAGGGCAACAGCGCCGCCATAGCGGCTGCCGGCTCTTCGAGCAGCGATGACGCATCGTTCACCTTCGGCTGCGATTGGGGCGGCTGTGGTGGAAACCCGAGCAGCGCCGGCGGTATGGCAGATGCTGAAACCTTTGCCACGCAATCGCTGATGCATACCAACACCTCCAACCAGGGCACCACCAACAACACCAACATCAGTGGTGACGCCTTCGACGGCGCATCAGGCAATGTGGGCGTGAACCAGGCTGCAGGGGACAACAACGAGCAGCTGAACCAGCTGGCCGCCGCCACCACGTCGAACAACGTGTATGCGTTGGCCACCTCGACGCTGGATCAGGAATGGTCAGGCAACAGGGTCTCGAACGACCCGTACGACGAGTTCTGCTTCTATTCGCAGAACACCAGCAACAACGCCAACCTGTCGGGTGACGTGCTCAGTGGCGCCAGCGGCAACATCGGTGTGAACCAGGCATCGGGTACTGGCAACCTGCAGAGCAACAGCCTGTCGATGGCAGTCGCCAACACCAAGTAAAGAAAGGTGGTTGGTCAGGAAGAACACGCCGTCGCGAGACGGCAATGAGGGCGGTAACCCGGCTACATGCAGCCGGGCACCATGTGGAAGCCCCCTGCCCGTCCCCTGCGGGCAGGGGGTCTTCCCTTCGCAAGGACGAGGGGAGAGGGATCGTGCGACGTGCCTACTTGAATATCGTTGGCTTGCTTGGGCTCGCTGCGGCCAGCTTTGGCACGCTTGCCCACGCGGGCGATGTCAGCTTTGCCGGCGTGCTGCCCAATGGCGCGCAATACACCACGCATGTCAACAGCATGCAGGCGCTGCACTTCGCCAATATCGTGCGACAGCATACCGACTACAGCTGTGGCGCGGCGGCGCTGGCGACCATCCTGCGCTATGGCTATCACCTGGATGTCGACGAAAACACCGTGATCGACGGCATGCTCGGCGTCGCTGACCCGACCCTGGTCAAGCAGCGCGGCTTTTCCTTGCTGGACATCAAGCGCTACGTCGAACTGCTTGGCCTGCGCGGACGCGGCTATCGCGTCGACATGTCGCGGCTTCGCTCGCTGCGCGTACCGGTGATCGTGCTGATGGACGTACGCGGCTATCGTCACTTCGTCGTACTCAAGCAAGTTCACGACGATCAGGTCGAGCTGGCCGACCCCATTCTCGGCAATCGCACCATGCAGCTCGATGATTTCATGAAAGCCTGGCCTTCGCATGTTCTCTTCGTGGTGATCGGGAGTGATTTCGACCGCCATACGGTCCTGCTCCAACCGGTCGACAAGCCCAGTGCGCGCAGTCTGTTTGCACGTCAGGGAAGCGGCGCCATCACCGAAGCCGAGCTGCTCGATTTCGGTTTCACCCACGCCGATCTGAATATGTTCTGAGGGATCCGGCCATGTATAAGCGTTCATTGATATTCATCGCAGTTGTACTCGTTCTCGGAGGCAGATGCGCTTCCGTGCTCGCCAACGACGCCAGCGAGGGTCATCTTGGCGCCGGCATTCATGACGTCACCGATTCGGAACTGGCCACGATGCGCGGCCGCTTCACCGTGGGTGACAACACCGTGGTGTGGTTTGGCGTGGAAATGGTTTCCACCTTCCAGACCCAGAGCGGACAAACCGTCCAGGGCACCATGACCCTGGGCATGAACTTCAGCAAGAACCCCAATAACCCGCAGGTGACCTTCGTACCGACGGTCACCATCACGACACCGGATGCGCCTGTCTCGACGGCCGCATCCACAGTCAGCCGCAGCATACAGAGCGGCGGCATCGCCAATGTTGGCGGGCTGGTGCAAAGCGTGCAGATCGCCGGTGACCATAACGCCACCGCCAATGTCACCAGCCTGACTATCCAAAACGGCAGCAGCGCGCCCAACCTGTCCACCACCAGCAACACGTCGACAAGCTCCAGCAGTTCATCATCATCGGCTTCCACCGCCAGTGTTGCGGCGAGTGGATCGATGGCAAACGTCAATGCGTCGACCACGACGGTCACGCCAAGCACCGACAACAACACGAACAGCACGGCCTCGACGACCACCTCATCGGGTTCGACCACCAACACTGGCTATAGCACGTCCAGCGGCCGCGCCGCGACGGTTGGCAATGCGTCGGCGTCGTCCACGTATTCGAACAACAGCGCCGAAGTCACCACGTCGGTGGCGGACGAGGGTTCAACCTCGCAGTGGATTCATGCAGGCAGCCTGGGTCAGACCATCGCACTGACCACCGACAACGCCGTGGTCACCAACCAGATGATCGTCAGTCTCGTTACACAACAGTTGGGTTCGACGGCGCAGCTGGCGCATACGCTGGCGCAGTCGCTCAACCTGTCTCACCTCAACGGCCACTGAGCGCGCGCCTTAGCCCAGCGCGCGCTCCCAAACAGGGGATATCGTCATGCGCAAAACACTTCTGGCCACTGCGGTGGCGTGCAGTTGGATTTCCGGCGGAGCAAGCTTCGCTACCTTCGCACAACAAGCACCGTCTGCCGCGGCCACCTCATCCGGCCAGGTCAGCAACGCGCAGAATCAGGCCGATGTGCAGGAACTGGTCCGGCAGCTGCAAATGCTGAAGGTGAGTTACGCGCAGGAAGTCCGGCGGCTGCGAGTACTCGATGCGGAAGTACAGGCGCTGCAGGCGCGCATTGCAGGCAAGGCCGGCAATGCGCCCATCCCCGCGGAATCCGTCGCAGCGGCGGAAGGCGCCAACGCGCCAGGCGCTGCAGGCGGTAGCTCGGTGGAAAACAGCCAGGCCGCCTCGACCACCCAGGCTGCGCAAGCCAATTCGTCCGCGCAAACGCGCAGCGTACAGGACGTACTGGAGCAGCAGCAGAACGCTTATTTCAGCCGCAAATTCACGCTGGAAGACGATCTAACCTACAACCACTACGATCGCGCCGAACTCACGCTCAATGGCTTCCTGGCGCTGAACTCGATCTTCCTCGGCAATATCGCCATCGATCGCGTGACATCCGATTCGCTGACCAACGATCTGATCGGCCGCTACGCCATCACGTCGCGGCTCAGCCTGAATCTGGACGTGCCCTTCGTGGGACGCAACACGGATTATCAGCAAGGCGGCGCTGGCGGCTCGGCGGCGGCGCTGGATGAAGCCAGCTCGACCGGCAAGGGACTGGGCGACGTCAATCTCTCGGTGAACTACAAAATACTCACCGAGACAGCGAACCGTCCCGACACGGTGCTAACCTTCGGAGTCACCGCACCCACCGGACAGGCGCCTTACGGTATCAAATGGGTAGATGTGGCGAGTTCACAGTATGAAGAGTTCGCCGTGCCGACCAAGCAGCCCACCGGCAACGGTGTGTGGCAGGCGACCCTTGGATCATCGTTCGTGAAGACCATGGATCCGGCGATCGTCTTCGGCAACATCGGGTACATCCATTCCTTCACGCGCAGCTTCAGCGATATCGACACGGATCCCGAGGTCACCACACCGGGCAGCGTGAAGCTGTCGGATATCTACTACTACGGCGCAGGCATCGCCTTTGCCTTCAACGACCGCGCCAGCCTCAGCCTGTCCTTCAGTGATCGCATCAATGGCAAGGATTCGCTGCGCGAAACCGGCGGCCCCTGGACCAAGATCATCGGTAGCCAGGCCAATGCCGCTCAATTGAACCTGGGCTTCACGTATGCGTTGAGCCCGCACACCACGATCGTGACCATCCTGGGCATGGGCATGACACCGGATGCGCCGGACTTCACGCTGACCTTCAAGGTTCCCTATATGTTCTGAGCACGCCATGCTGAGTGCACCAGGCAGCATGGGGAGGCTTCCCTGCTCTCATGCCGCCGTCCCCGCGTCCTGGTGCGCAGCTTCAATGCAAGTCTTCCAACACCAGCTGATGCTTCTTGCACAGCCGGTAAATAGTGACGCGCGACACTTTCAGCCGACGCGCACATTCGCTGATGTTGAAACGCGTCTCGCGCAAACAAGCCACTACCGCATCGCGTTCCGCAGACGTGCGCGTAAGACCGAGGCTGGAATGTGCGCTGCGGTTCGCCACCATCTCCTGCAAATCAAGATCCTGCACGCTGATCTGCGCACCTTCCGCCACCACGGCCGCACGCTGTACGCGATTGAGCAATTCACGCACGTTGCCCGGCCAGCTGAAATCCCTCAGCGCCTTGCGCGCCAGCGCGCTGAACGTGCGCGCATGGCATTCGTGCTGCTTGCGGAAAGCATCCAGGAACAATTGTGCAAGCTGCAGCACATCGTCGGCGCGCTCGCGCAGGGCCGGCATGCGCAAGCGCAGCACGTTGAGCCGGTAGTAGAGATCTTCACGGAAGCGGCCTTGGGCGACGGCCTTTTCCAGATCCACGTGGGTCGCCGCCAGCACGCGCACATCCAGCTTGATCGACTGGGTGGAACCCACACGCTCCAGCGAACCTTCCTGCAGCAATCGCAACAGGCTGATCTGCGCATCGGCAGGCAGATCGCCCACTTCATCCAGGAAAACAGTACCACCCGCCGCCGCCTCGAAATGACCGATACGCCGCGCATTGGCGCCGGTGAACGAACCACGCTCGTGGCCAAACAACTCCGACTGCACCAAATTCGCCGGCAAGGCCCCGCAATTGATCGCCGCGAAGGGATGATCCCGCCGCGGCGATAATTTGTGCAGGGCACGTGCAGCGACTTCCTTGCCAGTGCCGGTTTCCCCAGTAATCAATACCGGCAGATCGACCGGCGCATATTTGCGCAGGCTAGCGACCACCGACAGCATCGCCGCGCTGGAGCCCGTAATGCCAGGCACATCGGAATAGACAATGGGCGCAGGCGAGTCGCCGGCAAGATTGCAGAGCGTCTCGATCAGCCGCTGCATGTCGATCGGGGCGGTAAAGAAATCGATACTCGCGCGCAGCACGCGCTCCACTTCCGGCGTCTGCACCACCGTATCCGCCGACAACAGCGCCAGCCAGGGAAGCCGGGGATGATCGGCCATCAACCTGGCCATCTGGGTCAGGGTATCGATGTCGGCAGCCTTGCGTAGATCGGCCATGGCGACAACCACATCGCCACGCCGGATGCCGACGCCGCCTCCTTGTGCACTCGCATCCGCTACCCGTGTATGCCAGCCGGCCTGTGCCAAACGCGTTCTTTCGACACCGGTCGGCTCGCCGAACCACACCACACACCGGATCGACGTGTCGCTACTCATCGTAACGCCTCCCTCCAGGATCGCTGGTTTCTTGCCATGGCCTTCCTGGACAGGCTTCTGCCCCAACCCCATAACCAGCCTGCGCCAATAGTGTGACGCAGTTCACGGAATATACTCCGAACTCGCCCGCGTGCTCAATTTTTAAGCAACGGCCGTTTGCGCCGATGGTACGCCACGAATGGCGGCGGCGTGATGACAGCGCGCACAGATATTTATTGAACGCCCTAGTCCAGAAACAGGTCGGGCAGCAGCAATGCACCGGGCTGGTAGGCGTAGCGGTCGAAATCGTGCAAGCCCGCTTCGTGCAACACCTCTTCATCGATAGCGAACCGGCCGGTGCATTGCCGCGCCGGCTGGACCAGCAAAGCGTGCGCCGCATCGGCGACGATCTCCGGACGGCGGCACTGTTCCGGCTTCACGCCGTCGATCATGGCGATGGCCGCCGTGGCAATCACCGTACGTGGCCATAAAGCATTCACCGCGATGCCCAGCGGCGCAAACTCAGCGCTCATGCCCAGCACGCACAGACTCATGCCGTACTTGGCAATGGTGTAGGCGGTGTGCGGGGCGAACCACTTCGGGTCCAGGTTGGGCGGCGGCGCCAGCATCAGCACATGCGGATTGCTGGCCTTTTTCAGATGCGGCAAGCAGGCCTGGGTCACCATGAAGGTACCGCGCGTATTGACCTGATGCATCAGGTCGAAACGCTTCATCGGCGTCGCGTCGGTGCCGGCAAGCCAGATCGCGCTGGCATTGTTGACGACGATATCGATGCCGCCAAAACGCTCCACGGCTTGTGCGACGGCGGCATGGACCTCGTCTTCCTCGCGGATGTCCACTTGCAATGCCAGCGCCTTGCCGCCGGCTGCTTCCACTTCCGCGGCTGCCGTATGAATCGTGCCGGGCAACTTGGGATTGGGTACGCCACTCTTGGCGGCAATCACCACGTTGGCGCCATCGCGCGCCGCGCGCAGCGCAATCGCCAGACCGATGCCGCGCGAGGCGCCGGTGATAAAGAGGGTCTTGCCGGCCAGATGGCTCATGGTGTCATTCCACTATGGATATTCCGATCCATTTTAGTACCTGGCTGGACGAACCTCAGTAACGCCTCAAAACGCGAGGCTATCGTTGGCGGCGCGCCCCGACTTGACCCTGACAAAAGGCTTTAACGCAAACCTGAAGATGGCGGCGTTGGGGTTCGGCGGTGCCTCACTGCCAACCTATGTATGGTCGTCATTCCCGCGAAAGCGGGAATGACGGCAATGGGGGTACGATAGCCCACGGGATTTTTGAAACATCGCGCTAGGCTTTCTGAAAACGCGGCAGGATGTCCCGCAACGTCGCCAACCGCTGTATCGGATCGGTCATCTCCAGCAGTTGCTGCTGTTCATCAGCCGCCAGCGGCAATAACTCGGCGAGACGGAAGCCAAGCCAACCAGCATCGTCATATAAATCGCGCGGTGCATGCCGCCAGTGCGGCCCCATGGTCTCGATCAAGCGCTCCAGAATCGTCTGCAGCAGCGCGAATTCCACCGGCACCTGATGCGCCGTTTCCTCCGGCCACAGTTCCACTTCACCGCGCAGCAAGCCATCCGAACGCGCACGTGTACGCACGACGCGAAAGCGTTCGCCACCCTCGGTCGCGATGCCCAGCAGGCCATCCTCCCGGTGATTGAAATCGGTAATGCGCGCCAGGGTACCTACCACGGCGGGACGCGCCGGCGCCCCCACCTCCCTGCCCTCCAGAATCAGGCAGACACCAAAAGCGGAACCCGTGCGCGTGCATTCGCGGACCAGATCCAGATAACGCGGCTCGAAAATGCGCAGTTGCAGCTGCCCGCCCGGATAAAGCACGGTATTGAGCGGGAACAACGGCACTTCGACAAAAGGAAGCTTGGCGGCCATGCGGGCATCATAAAGCCTGTCACGGGCCTGCCAACACTCACTCCCGCAGAATACGCCGGCAGATATAAGAGGACGCCTAACTAGCGTCGAACCCAAATAGAACCTCAAGACCAACGCGCGTCATCCCCGCGAAGTATTACCGAGGCTCGACGCCGGTAACAAACAAAAACAAACCCACTGCCTTACATGCATTTTTAACCCACATTTCCTCGATGCTCCGAATAGAAGGACATCGCAGGTCGTCGGCGAACGCATGCAAACCCCAACGCGAGATGCCTTCACTGCACTTACTTGCGGCTTTCACGCACCTTGCCCTCACGCGAGGCGGGAACACGCGTCGCTGCAGCGATGATTTGTTAAGGGGTTCATCACATCTATGCACGGCGATGCGGCATGCTGCACCAACGCTGAAACCGCCTTAGTATCTGTCTCGATCGGCCATCCGGGATGGCCTGCCATGTCAAAGGGTGACGCGCGCGCTCATGCATAAGCCAATACGCTTCTCCCCGCGCGCAAGCCGCTGGTTTGGTTTTGTCATCTTGCTGCTGCTGTGCGGGCGATTGCTGGCGCAAACGGCGCCGGACTTTACGCCGGAAGAAAGGCAGTGGATCAAAGATCACCCGGTGGTTACTTTTGCGGCAGACCCGTGGATTCCACCGATCGAAAGCATGAAAGACGGCAAATATACGGGTGTAGTCGCTGAATATCTCAAAGCGATAACGCAAAAATCGGGACTGGTTTTCCGTTATGTGCCGACCAAGGATTGGGACGATGCGCAACGCGCGTTCCTGGATGGCCGCGTCGATCTTCTGCCCAATGTTTCTGTGGCGAGAGTCGATATGAAGACCGTCCAGCAAATGCTGCTCACGGATGCCTACTACGCTACGTCTACGATCATCGTTACGCAGGGAAATCGGCCCGTCGCCTTTAATGCGGATGCCATGGATGGAAAAGTGGTGGCGAT
>Ga0153933_1000471_pt1 | contig 14564 bp, 15 predicted proteins | sample TSNJ017MetaG_FD_102275 | JGI IMG/M metagenome (GOLD analysis project Ga0153933, IMG submission 102275) | Attine ant fungus gardens microbial communities from New Jersey, USA - TSNJ017 MetaG | ecosystem: Host-associated > Fungi > Mycelium > Unclassified | place: USA: New Jersey, Wharton State...
CGAAGCAGCGCGGGCTGGCGCGCACTATGGGGCTATGGGCTGTCGATGGGCGCCATGAACCTGGTGTTCTACATGTCGTTGCGAACCATTCCGCTGGGCATTGCGGTAGCACTGGAATTCACTGGTCCCTTGGCGATTGCGCTGTTCGGTTCGCGCCGCGCGATGGATTTCGCATGGATCGCGCTGGCAGTGGCCGGCTTGCTCTTGCTGCTGCCGCTGCGGGGAGAAGCCCATGCGCTGGATCCGGCAGGCGTGCTGTACGCACTGGCCGCCGGCGTGGGTTGGGCGCTGTATATCCTGTTCGGACAGAAAGCCGGCACAGCCCACGGCTCGGATGCGGTGACGCTCGGTATCGCAATCGGTGCGCTGGTGGCCGTGCCGGCAGGCATCGCACACGCCGGTGCCGCGCTGTTTTCACCGGCGCTGCTACCGCTGGGACTGGGTGTGGCGTTCCTGAGCTCGGCGCTGCCCTATTCCCTCGAGATGATCGCCTTGACCCGCCTGCCCGCCCGCACCTTCAGCGTGCTGCTGAGTCTGGAGCCAGCCGTTGCGGCGCTGGCAGGCGCAACCTTCCTGGGCGAGCGATTGAGCGGGCTGCAATGGCTGGCCATCGCAGCCATCATTACGGCTTCGGCTGGCGCCGCATTCACGGCACGCCTGCCGGTGGCCGAGCCTCTGCCGGGTTGAGTCAACGATGAACGACGCTGGCGCATGGCAAGCGCGTCGCGCGACCGAATGGATGACGGAACAGCCAAGAGCGCTCCGACCTGGAAGGGTTTGGAGAGCGGCGGGGAATCGTACGGGACGCGCAGAGAATTGGTGGTATGGGTTCTCCCGAATAGCGACAACATCTGTATGATTTAACTGTCATTTAATCATCAGAAATCCGACACATACCCCCATAGTTACCCCCACCGCTCCACTCACCGTATAAATTTAAAACGCTCCCGCCATCAGATGGCCCAAGCCTTGCGGAGGCATGGGCCCACTTCGCAAAAGGACGGGCTTCAGAATTCCGGTGGACAAATATTCAACACAACTATATTGTTGTGTTATGATACCGCCGTTAATCAACATCGGCATGACAAGTCCCTGGCCAGTTCTACCGCCGGGAATTCACGATGCGACCATCGATGAAGTGCGCGCACGTTTTGCGACCACCCCTCACAGGAAGCACCTATTTGAGGGGCTTCTAAGAGCGATCTCGGCCTTGGAAGCTGCTGGCTGCGGAATGCTCTATTTGGACGGTAGTTTCGTTAGCGACAAATCGCACCCCAGCGATTTCGATGGATGCTGGGACATTACCGGCGTTGATCCCCACAAGCTTGATCCGACGCTTCTCGATTTCAAAGGGAAACGCGAAGCTCAAAAGAAAAAATACTTTGGCGAACTGTTTTTCGCCCAGGTCCGTGGCGTGGGCGGTTTCGATTTCCTCAGCTACTTCCAGATTGAGAAGTTCTCGGGAGCGCCTAAAGGCATCCTTCGAATCAAGCTGTCACCGAAAAAGAAGGGAGTCAGCCCATGATCACAAACGACAAACAATATCGGTCGACACGAACGCAAGTAGAAAAGCTACGTTCAAGTCTGAACAACATGAGTGCAGCATCGTCGGATGTGCATCCAATGTTCCTTGCTGCTCATAAAGAAGCACTAGACAGCCAGCTTCATGAGCTCGAAGAGGAAATTGCAGCCTATGATCAGCTACGGTCAGGCGCTATCACAACCTTCAGTGCCAACAGCCTACAAGAGCTTCCTGAGTTACTGATATCTGCCCGCATTGCTCGCAATATGAGCCAGAAGGAACTCGGAACATTCATCGGCGTACACGAGCAGCAAATTCAACGCTATGAAGCAGAACGGTACCGCTCTGCCAGTCTCGATCGACTAATACAAATCTCCGCAGCACTCAGTGTACGGATCAGTGAGCAATGCGAGTTAATTGGAGCCGATCATCTTCAAAGCTTTGAAGATGTTGACTTTGGCTCTTTCCCCATAACCGAAATGTATTCTCGAGGATATTTCGAGGACTTCGACGGCACAGCTACGCAAGCTCGAAAAGCGTCAAGCACACTCATTCCCGAATTTTTTAGAAACGCAAATAAGGGATGGATGCCAAGTGCCCTTCATAGGAGATCAATACGTTCAAAGGGCCAAGTTCATGAATATGCATTGGCCGCCTGGGAAGCACGCGTAGTCCTAAAGGCAGATCGCAATCCGCCGATAACTCAATTCAAAGCTGAACATATCAATTCGGGGTGGCTGAAGACTCTGGTTGCGAAAAGTGCCAAGGACATAGGAATTACGGAGGTTTCAAATTTCCTCTGGGAGGCCGGCATAGCACTGGTAATTGAACCTCACCTACCAGGAACGCTGCTTGACGGTGCGGCTCTGTTGTCACCGAGCGGCGCTTATGTTGTCGCCATGACGTTACGTCACGATCGACTGGATAACTTTTGGTTCACTCTCCTCCATGAGATTGCACACCTGGCGTTACATGTAAGTTCTGGCGAGTTCTCTGCCATCTTCGACAACAATGATGTGGCTGCTACTTCGGAGCTTGAAAAGCAGGCAGATGAGTTTGCATTAGAAGCATCTATTCCTTCTGAAACTTGGGCATCAATGGTTTGCAGATTTACCCGTACAGAGACGGCCGTTATACGTGATGCGAAACGCCTAGGCATCAGCCCTGCGATCGTTGCCGGACGCATTAGAAAAGAAGCTGAGAACTACACACTTCTCACGAATTTAGTTGGCTCGGGCGAGGTTCGTAAGCACTTCAACATGTAAGGAGCGATGGATATGCCCTCTAAGTCGAGGTTTCATTACGTCCCAATCCTGAAGTGGCGCCAGGGCGAATATCAGTCACTACTTCGAATGGAAGATAAGTGGAAGGACTTCATCCTTCCACTTCTCGAGCTATGCCCTCCAGAGTTTGATTTTGAAACTCAGAAGCTTAAGAAGACCATTGATGAACAGTTATCAACGTTCGCTGTTCGCTTCAAAGCCAAATGGGGCACTCGTTCCGCATTTGTTGACGGCCTCCATATAGATCCCAACGACCGGATGATTGGAGGCATCCACCCACTTACATTCGTGTTAGACGAAGTGAGATTAAAGGGCGGAAAAGTTGTCCCGGTAACCGGCTTTGAACGCGACCCGCCGTATCAAGCAGCTGTCAAAGACGCTATCGAGAAAGATCAAAGAGGCTTTTGCCTACGTCTCAGTTTAGATGATGCCGCTGACGACGATCTCGATGATCGGGTCATTGAGTTGCTAGATTTGCTAGAAAATTCTCTCGAAGAAACCCATATTCTAGTCGACCTGAAGGCCGCAAATTTTCAGCCAGTTTCTGAACTATCGAAATTGATAGTTAACATACTTCGCAAGCATACGCTCTTCGCCAAATCTCGGTCTTTAACTCTCGCAGGCTCTTCCTTTCCGGCAACGATGGCATCGTTCAAAAAGAGTATTTCAGAGATCAGTCGCTTTGAATGGCTTCTCTACAAAGAAGTTGTGAGGCTTTTAAGGCCACAGGAGCGCCGCCCGCAGTTTGGTGACTTTGGGATAGCTGGGCCAGACCTTGTGGTAATAGACATGCGGCTAGTCAAACCAGCTGCAAGTGTGCGCTACACAATTGATGACAAATGGCTCGTCACAAAGGGGAAAAATGTACGCGACAACGGATTTGCTCAGTACAAGGATCTCTGCAAAGAGATAGTTAAATCTCCCCACTATCTTGGGAAAGATTTCTCAGAGGGCAGCGAATACATCTATCTATGCTCTAGAGGAGAGGCTTCTACGGGAAACCTAACCACCTGGCGCTGGGTCGGAACTAACCATCACATGACAAAGGTAGTGAAAGATCTCGCCAATTTTTACGGCTCTTGAGTGCCGCCCTCACCACCTCTGACATCTTTCGCCGCGGCAAGATCAAAGCGAGCTCTTCATAAAGCTTCTTGCGTGACAGACGCGAAAAATTCTTCTCGCAACCCAGACTGGTTAATATTGCTAACACCTCAGAGCGCCAAAGCAAACTAGCAAGAGCAACCGGATCAACTCCAAAATTTGCGCGCTCTGGCCGAAGTCGCCTGAACTGAACGCCTTTATTTGAAGTTGTTGCAACTACGACACCCCACCATAGCGGCAATAGTTTCATGGCACCGACTACATGGCGCTCCGTCGTGATCAGAGTCGCTTTGTCTACAACTTTTCCGTAAGCGGAAATCTGCCCAGGCAATCTACTTAGGGTGTCAGCGTCGGCTTTGAGCTCCACGCCTCGAATATGGCCATTGATAACAGCTATATCCACCCGCGCAGCTCCATGGAGGAGTCCCAACTCGTCCACGACAAGGGTATCGGGTGACCGCCAGGCGTGAGCCAAAAGCCGTCTATGGACAACTGAACGCAGGTCTATATCACGCAATAAGGTCATGGCGGCGTGGATGCTATCCATAGGGTCAACGACGAGCAACCCATTCTTTTCCCAAAAAGGCCGTTTGGTGCAACCAGCAGGCCTGAAGAAGATACTGAGTCAAGAAGACTAGTTACCGCCTCGATCTCTGAAATCTTGTTGCGGCTGAGAATCCTTGCATGGGATTGAGTCACATCGCGAGACGCCGAGATCGACGATGGTGCTTGCCCAGAAACTGGAGCCACTATCAAAACGTATACATTCCGGAATGCCAAAGGAGGGCCTATCAAATCTCACATCAGAATGATATTATCATATCTCCTATGGAGATTTGATAATGTCTGCCGCCATCGTCGGGTATGCCCGCGTCAGCTCAACTGGCCAGAGTCTCGATGTTCAGCTCGACAAGCTGAAAGGCTATGGTTGCACCAAGATCTTTTCCGAGAAGCGTTCGGGAAGGCAGGCTGACAGCCGGCCAGCCCTTCAGGAATGCCTCTCCTTCCTTCGGGAAGGTGATGAACTAGTCATCACTAAGCTGGATCGTATGGCGCGCTCTGTGCTGGATTTAGCCAAGATCGCTGACCAGCTCAGGAAAAAGGATGTCACTCTAAAAGTTGTGGATCAGGCCATTAATACGAGTTCGCCCGAAGGTAAATTGATGTTCAGCCTGCTTGGTGCCTTCGCAGAGTTTGAAAATGATATCCGGTCGGAGCGGCAGGCTGACGGAATCGCCAAGGCCAAGCAAAAGGGTGTTGCTTTCGGCAGGAAGCGGGCCCTGACCGCTGAACAATGCAAGCGGATCAAAACGCTGCGGGAAGAAGAAAATTTCTCTGTCCATCAATTGGCAGAACGTTTTCACGTTGGTTCCGCCACGATTTATCGTGCGCTTCAGTTAGCCCCAAATTTTTGACCGCCGTAATCGCATCGTGCTCAGCTTCACTGAAGGGAAGCTTTGTCTTTTGCAACAGAGATACGCGTAAGGGGACGCAATGTTGAGACTCACGGGATGTGCATTCGAAGGCCTAAAGGGATTCGAAAAGCTTGAGTTGACCGAGCTTGACGCGGTGACAACTTTGATTGGGCCAAATGGAACGGGCAAAAGCACGATTTTAAAGGTCCTGTATCTCGCACTCACGATCCTGAGTAATAAAACACTTAGTGACAAATTGCCTACTCATGAGCCTTGGCACCGATTTAGCAAGGCCACGCTCAATTTCCTAAGCACGAATGCCATTCCACTACAGCATTTTGCTGAGAAGTTCGATCAATCGGCCGTGCATATAAAAGTGGAAATTACGTGTACGGAAACGGAATTCCGTATCGAGACTGTAGGGCTCGACGAAATCATCATGATTTCCCCAGCGAACGTAGCTACCAAATCGCGACTGCGAGCTCTTAAGCAACAAGTAGCGGAAATTAAGAAGAACATTGAGGAGCTGGATAAAACAGCAGCGAGCCATCAACAGCACCCGAACATGCATCAGCAAGTCATGCAATTACGCGGACAAGTAACAACGCTCAAAAGTGATCAATCAAAAGTTGAACAAGAACTCGATTCGCTTAATTCTGTAAGCCTAGCGTTCAGTAATTCCAATGATCCTTCTGAAACTAATGAATCTCTTGAAAGTGATAGAAGCGACGTTGACAGTTTTCTTGGTGAACTTCACTTTCCACCAGTACGTCACATCGACACTGGGCCAACGCAAGGGAATCTAATCCCCGACCTGATCAACCTATTGTTGACGCAAAAGAAAGGAAACTGGAAGGAGAGCGCGAAATATTCCTCAGCTATGAAGCAACTGGGTCATATCCTTCAGTCAAGCGCCGATGTCTATGAGGAAGGTGCCAATAGTTTGATGAATATTAATGGCGTGTCGTATGAAAAAGCGTCGACGGGCACGCACGCAACGCTTTCCTTTTTTGGAGTGACTAAACTTGAGGGCAGTGACAGCTTGATACTTTGGGATGAGCCAGAAAACGGGTTGCACCCTACCCGAAGGAGTCGGCTGCTTGAGCTCATGTTTGAAGATGGAAGGCAGTTCGTTGTCGCTAGCCACGCTTCAGAATTTGCTCCCGTATTTTTTAAAAAGGGAAAAGTTTTTCGTTGCGATTCTGACTTTGATCAGGAAACAGAAGCAGTAAAACTTAAAGCCATTCACGTTGCTGATCGTCGAGACGCGTTCGCAGCATTAGAGGTGCTTGGGGTACACCCTGCGCGGACACTCTTCACAGCAAACGTAGTAATTTGGGTTGAAGGTCCGACCGAGCTTCTGTTCTATCGCCATTGGCTAAATCCACGTCTTGATAAACATGGATTGCATGAGGGATATCATTACACATACATGCAGTATGGAGGTGCCTTGATTGCGTACTTGTCCATGGCGGATGACAAGCAGTTTGAATCGACGTTCGATCTGTTGAGCATATCTCGTCATCCGGTCATTTTGGCTGATTCAGATTTGCGACATGACCCGGGTGAGGAACAGCCGCAAAAATATTTGAAGGTGGGTGCGTTTCGACTGCTTGAGAAAGTCGAAAAGATGAATAAGGCAAGGCCTGATGCCGGCATTTTTCAATTAACGACAGGCCGCGAAATTGAAAATTACCTACCAAGTGCCGCTATTCATCACGCACTTAGGTTGGTCTGGAAAGAATCAGAAAAATATAGGGACTTGTTCAACGTAGATAAATTTGAGGTTGGTCAATACGAAGCCTTTGACGAAGCGATTAAGACATACCTACTTGACCTGAATTTAAAGGATAAAGAAGGTAAGCCTCTGGGCAGGAGCTGTTGGAACAACAAAGTGTTAATGATGGAGCATGCCTTGAAGTTCAACGGGCTAGCTGAGGACAAGCTAAGCTGGGGATGCAGTGCGAAATTAAAAGAAGTTGAAGACTTCATCCTAAGAAAATGCACTAGCTAGCTCCTTATGGCCCCACGAGCCAGACAACTAGAAGGGTTAGCTACCCGTTCAAGAGCTTATTTCGGTTAGCCAAAAGCGCTCGCGCTCAACTCTGCCGTCAACGACGGCCTACACCGAGCTGCTTCGAAAACTGCCTTCTGGCTCATTGGTTTGAACAATAACATTGGTTTCGCCACCGATGTTCTTCAGGTTGTTCCGTCGTCCGCATGCTGGGCAGATGAAGTGCACGCCGAAGTCATCAATAGTTGGGGGAGCTTCTTCCACGGTCCAATCACTACCGCAGCGGATACATGTCCGCGTAGGATCACTTCCGTAGCCAACAGGTACTAAGCGAGCATACCTCCGGAGAAATGACTGTGCAGTGGTGTATGCACCCGCGCAAGCGAGGTCTTGTATAGGCTTGGCGAGAACCTTTTAGAAAAGTGGTCGGCGAAATCGCCAAACTTGAAAACTCGACTCACGGTTGTTATCTGCAGTAAAACTGCTTTGTCAGTATTCTTCTGCGACAAATGTGCCCAAGAAATTTTCATCTGTGAGTAAATCGCGCAAAGCTGGATCGTCCAACGCAATGTTGTATTTGATGTCGGACTGACTGACATCGTGAACGGATAGCTCCAACCACGATCTTTCGTCATCCCTTGGTGCAGCGATGTTAGATCGATAAAACGGACCAAGCTGTCCTTCCGGATAAACGTCCTTGGTCGAACGCATGCAAGCATCGGAAGGGCTGAACGCCCGACCTACATAGACAACGCAGCCTGTTGTAAGGCTACATACAACATACATGGACTTACCTCCGGCATCCCTATGGCGAAGAATTTGCAGCGCCGCTAACACCCCTCACGTATCGTACTATTGAAGCCTACGAATCGATTCTTGTGCATAAGCATTTCCGTGCGCAGCGGCCTTTTGATACCAAGATATAGCCTGCGCTTTGTCCTGTGGCACACCTTTGCCACTCTCATAAATCACGCCGATATTCACCTCGGCAGTAGCGTCACCCTGCGCAGCTGCTTTTTGATACCAAGACATGGCTTCAGCATAATTTTGCTCAACACCATGGCCTGATTCATACAACATGGCAATGCCATCCTCTGCATATGCATTGCCATGTGCAGCAGATTTCTCATACCACTGCATCGCTTGCTTATAGTCCTGCAGGACACCTTGACCGGTATCGTACATTCGACCAATGAGTTGCTCCGCATTGTCATCACCCTGAGCTGCAGCCTTCTGGTACCAAATCATTGCTTGAGCGCTGTCTCGCGATACTCCGTACCCTTGATCGTAAAGAAGCCCAATATTCATCTCTGCGATAGCGCTGCCCTGCGCAGCGGCCTTCTGATACCAAGACATGGCCAGAGCATAATCTCTTGGTGTGCCAAGACCGTTTTCATAGGCATTTGCTAGATTAGATTCAGCGTATACGTTGCCTTGAGAAGCGGATTTCTGAAATAGCTGAAAAGCCTGCGTGTAATCCTTCGTTACACCAAGCCCGCGCGTATATAGCGCGCCAAGATCATCCTCTGCGTCGGCGTGGCCTTGCGCAGAAGCCTTCTGATACCAAGTGAGAGCTTGTGCATAGCTTTGCGGTGTACCGCGACCATATTCATACATTTTGCCGAGATTGTCTTCGCCGGCAGGATCACCTTGTGCGGAAGACTTTTGATACCAGCTGAAAGCCTGAGTGTAATCTTGCGGAACTCCCTTGCCATGTTCGTACATCCATCCAAGTTGCGTCTGGGACGATTTATCACCCGCAACGGCCAATGGCTCATAAAGCTTGAAAGCTTGGCTGTAATTTCCTTGAGCAAATGCTTGATCAGCTTCGTCTCTGTTGCTTACGTTTAAGTCCTTATCCACACTGGACCGATCTTGTATGCGAAGCGCATCGGTACCATCCAGCTTTTCATACGAGCTTACCGTTGCATCAAAATAAACGGTGTGCTGAAAACCATTCGTGTTGCATTTATCTGGTGCAATGGCGCAGATATTCTGGTCGACGCGTTGGGTTGCAGCCTCATAAACATTTGAAGGCGCGCTCGCGTGAACCACAAAGCTACCTGTCACATGATATGTCGCAGTCTTTCCAAGCATTGATGGACTATCGACATTCGCATCCCATTTGATTACGTCTGAGGGACTGAAGTTGTGCTCTGACGCAATCTGCGAGATCACATTCCGCTTTAGTGTGTCAAAGTCAACAGTGGCTGATTTGGAACTACTGGCGGCGGAGAATGGCGTGAAATTTTGTCCATCCACCCCTACAAATTTTTCTTCGGTGAGTTGCTTGCGCGGGACGTAAAGTAATTCATAAGCAGCCTCCGTAGAGCGATCAATTACTCCGTCAGCAGACTGCCCGTAGAGTCCATAATATAAAGCTTGGGCAGGAACGCTGATCTTCTGATCGCCTGTGCCGTTTTTCAGCGTCATTGGTGCGATACCAATCGTTCCTTGAAAATTGAGCCCTTCGCGATTCGCTATGTTGAATCCGTAGCTCTGCGAACTTGGCTTACCAAGGTTCTGCGGGTCTTCGCATACATAGGGATCACTGTCCGCGTTCCTTGTGCAAATTCTTATAAAGCCATGGTCTATGAGGAGAAGGTTGTCTCCCGGTGCTATTGGTTGACCAGATTGGACATTGAAACCCGGACCAACCTTAAAAGCTATAGAAGCGTCGGCCAGCGATTCAATAGGCTTACTTGGAGTTACCATGCCAAGGTGATCTACAGAAAGCCCTGCATCGCTGCTGTAACTATCCCCTGTACTGGTGGAGCAGGCTGCAATCGGAAGAACGGCTGCAACCATTAAAATAATCTTCCGCATGAATTTCCCCTGTGGATTTCATCTCGCTCTGTTTTGTCCGTTGGGCAAGATCACTCAATCCAAGTCGATTGGTTTGTTGCCAAAGAACTTCGAATTCTTGTTGATCAGTTCGATCACTACGTGCATTGCGACGAATGCGAGTGCAATGAGAAGCGCGATGTACAGGACTAAGGCAAACCAGCCCAAGTAGCCCTCCACGATCCAGCCGAGGCCAGCCAGCAGGACCACCGCAACGCCCGAGCCAGTTAGCCTGTAAAGAGCCCACAGCCTCATCAGCCGACCAAAGAGCGAATCCATACCTGCTTACCCTATCTGTCCGCGTGCAAAGGACTAAGGCGATCTGCTGGCAACAGTTCGCGGTCTTTCCTCGCGCCATTACAAGCCCATTATGGACTAGTCTTTTTTGGACTATACCAAAATGGAATTCAGCATGCCATCCGGGTTTACCTCGGATACGCTCGATGGCCGGCTCTACTCACCATCCCGATTATCAACTTCTGCTGAAGATGCTTAAGGCCACGCGGGAGTCCGGTAAGGTGGCGCAGACAGAACTCGCAAATAGGCTGGAAACGACTCAGACCTTTGTCTCTAAAGTTGAACGAGGCGAGCGCAGGCTGGACGTGGTCGAATTAATCGAGATACTCGAAGCACTCGATATGAAGGCGGAGGATTGGCTTAAAGACTATGCCACTCAACGTCAGCGCGAACACAAGAGCAAGCCAGTACCGAAAAAGCTGGCCATGTGATGTAAGTGCAGTACCTTCGAGCCAACCCACACCTATATAAATATATTTTCAAAGAACAGGTCGTAGCCCCTGTGCGACTAGGGCTGCGCAATTTCCGACATGTGCAGTTACAGGGTACCCATTGGCAATCTGGCGAGATCGAGTGCTACTAGACCCTCTCCATCCAGCAAGAAAAGACGTTCCTGATATCTCCATGTTGGATTGCATGATTCCTTCAGCATGTACCCGTATACGCCTTTCGTCTTAAATAGCTGGACATCAGTTCCATTCTTGCTGACGAGCTTCTTTGTCAATTTAAAATTGATGGATCGAGCTGCTCGCTCCCAAGCTTCCGTTACCTGCTTCAATGCGACATTTGGATCCTTGTCCAGACTTGGATGGTCATTAAGCAAGAAGTGAAAGTGGCATGATCCTCTATCGGAAACGGGAACGCGCTTTTCTCCCACAACCTTACGGATGCTAGCGTGCTCAAGCACTGCCACTCCTTTAATGCAGAGAGCACCGTGTTTTTTCCAATGCTTGCCAAGGAGCGACTTGTTGAAGCGGCGGATGTGTTGCGAGGCAAATTCAATACCCTGCTTATCGCTAAGCTGATACTGAAATGTAAGTGTGCAAAAGAATCGATAAGGCCAATTCCAATCAAATATTTTGCTGTAATGATCTATAGTATCTTTAAGATAATTAGGTGTTTCATAGTTCTTATACATATTAGTTTTCCTTCATTTTTCCAATTTTAAAGAATCTGATCCAGCGTAGCCGCTGCCAGTCTGTTTGTTTGAGTAATGTAAGAATGATTGAGCTAGTACAACCTATTGCTTGCCATTCGTACGAATCTATATATCGACTTTGCGATCGATGTGATTTGCAGTGCAGCTGACTAACCGTGTGCACCGCGACTAAAGCTCCAACTAAGCACATCAGCCTCACGCCACGCCACCGCTCTCGCGGACAGTTTGATGGAATGAGGGAACGTGCCATTACGCTGCATTTCATAGAGCTGTGAGCGTGACAAACCAACAGTTCTTACCAACTCCGGCAGTCGGAGGAGTCGAGTGTTTTTTTCAAAATTTGTTTCCATCGGTTATCTCCAAAATTTTCAGTTCAAGTAATTGTTTACCGGTCGGCCGATCCGATGGAGATAGTGTGCCTAGATATAAAAGTTAATTCAATCAATGACTTATGATGTAATCGATAAAATTAAAGCGCACAGAACAATCGTTATAGTTGTTCTCGCTGCGGGCCCTGCAAGAGACCTTCGGTGAGCCCAGCGAAGAATTCTTATAAACAGTCAGAGCACATCAAACGTGGAAAGGGTGGGTACTTGGAACCCCTTTTTTTTCGACATGAACGCACGCAAAACGCAAAAAAAAAAGCACCGCGAATCGGTGCTTTTTTCAAGTTTGTATGAACTTTATCGCGTTACGTTATGTTGCGAGTTCTTGGGATGCGCTAAAGCTCTCCAAATCTTCTACCTCGACGCCAAGCGCAAATGCCCATGCTCCCGCCTCTTCCGCAGTAAGTTTAAATTTCCTATCACCGGTCGGCCTATATGGCTGCCTTTTCGGCGCTGCTCGGCCAGTCACCTTCAGAAATATTCCCTCATCGGCAACACATATCGGAATGAGAGCAATCCGCGTGCCGGAGCGAACACGTTCGTAAGTTCCGTGAGATCGATTTATACAAGGATCGATACGTGCAAGAAGTACATACTTGTACCCTAACTTTTCAGCAACACGCCTACTTAGTAGATGGTCGATGTCAAACTTCCATGGATGCGACTTGTATAGCCGTTTAGCGAGGCGCCGGTAGTTTGAGTAAGCAGGCTGCACGTATATGAGCCGAAATGGACCTCGTGTGGCCATAAACGCTTTTTCCATCTTCACGCGACCTATCGGAAAACACTGACCATCGAATTCGCTACGGAGATGTTTCATGGTGCCGCCGATCGGCAAACTCGACGGACACCACTTTCCCAAAAGACCACCTATGTCACGCAATAATTCCGACGACGGCCCAAGTTGCGTAGGTTGTGTAGGCAATGGAATCCCCTTCCGTGCAAAAACCAGTGGAGCTCAGACGAGCAACTTCGAAGCGCCGCATCTTGTACAGAACTCAATGTTTGTCCGCGATACCGGGCCTTTCGATCACAAAGGTCATAAGCTTTCCGTTCCGCAGATCGTCCAGATAATCGGCCCACGCTTGCATGATCTTCTTACGTTCCTGCAGGTGCTGTGCTTTGTTGTATACGCCAACTACACCTGCCAGCTTATGGGAAAGCTGACGTTCTAACGCCTCCTCGCTCCAACCTTGTTCACCCAAAAGCGTACGTGCCATATGACGAAATCCATGTCCGGTGAGGATTCCTTTGTAACCTATGCGAGCTAATGCTGCATTGATCGCACCATCCGACATGTGTCGCTTTGGATCGCGTCCGCCAGGAAAGAGATAACGCCCGTGCCCAGTCAGAGGACGTAGCTCTTGCAAGATACGTAGAGCCTGTTTTGACAGGGGAATGATGTGCGGCAGCGTATTAGGATTCTCTTTTGCCGCCTTCTTCAGCTTTCGATTGATCGGCGGCACTCTGTAGCAGGGATTTTCGCCGTCCAGATCAAGATGAGTCCATTCCGCCATACGAATTTCCCCCGGCCGGCAAAACCAGAGTGGCGCTAGCTTTAAAGCGCACTGCACAGAAAACGATCCCGTGAACCCCTCTATGGCACACATTAGCTCGCCAACTTGCGTAGGATCGGTGATCGTTGGGTAGTTTTTGGAACTGCGCGCCGGCAGGGTGTCTCGAAGATCGGCGGCAGGATCACGATTTGCACGTTCTGTCGCTATTGCGAATCGGAAAATCCTACTGAGCTGATGCCGCAGACGATGCGCTTGTTCGATATGAGCCTGCTTGACTAAATGGCTTAGCAAGGGGCGAATCTCAGGAATACCGATATCCGAGATAGGTAGCCCACCAATCCTTGGGAAGGCGTGCTTCTTGAGCCGGTCGCGCTCTTTTTCAAATTGCCCAACCGTCCAACTTGGCCGCTTTACCTCTAGCCATTCCCAAGCGATGACCTCAAAGCTGTTTGAGACTCGCTCAGCGCCGGCTAACTTTTCCGCTTTGCGCTGCGCCCCCGGGTCCGTACCAGTAGCAAGCAACTTACGCGCAGCATCACGTTTATTACGAGCAACTGCCAAAGAGGTACCAGGATAAGTGCCCAGAGACAGCAACTTTTCCTTGCCTTGGAAGCGATACTTGAGCCGCCACCACTTTGAACCATTGGGGTTTACGAGAAGGAACAACCCACCGCCATCCGACAGTTTTTTGGGCTTTTCCGGCAAGGGTATTTTACGAATGGCTAAGTCGGCGAGTGCCATGGGGGTAACTCGTTAAAGAGCAGGCATTTTACCCCTAAAGCTACCCCCAATTACCCCCGGATTTCACTGGATGATGCGGGACGTCTTTGGACGGCAGATGCCGCAAAGGCCTTGGTATTATTAGGCTTCGCGGACGATGATGGATATCACTGGATAAGTATATGGTGGCTATGGGTGGACTCGAACCACCGACCCCAGCATTATGAGTGCTGTGCTCTAACCGGCTGAGCTACATAGCCATGGGGTGCGCCCGCCGCCTGGCAGGAACCGGTTCGGTTGGATTCA
>Ga0153933_1000473_pt1 | contig 14469 bp, 12 predicted proteins | sample TSNJ017MetaG_FD_102275 | JGI IMG/M metagenome (GOLD analysis project Ga0153933, IMG submission 102275) | Attine ant fungus gardens microbial communities from New Jersey, USA - TSNJ017 MetaG | ecosystem: Host-associated > Fungi > Mycelium > Unclassified | place: USA: New Jersey, Wharton State...
GCCGGCCTTGACCTTCTGGTAGGTGAGCGGACGCGAGAAATCCATCGTCATGTCGTTCTCGCGCGTGTAGATCACCTTGACCGGCTTGCCGACAGCCTTGGCCGCCTGCACCGCCGGCACCATCATGTCGGCGTCGAGACGCCGGCCGAAGCCGCCGCCCAGCCACATCTGGTGCATCACGACATATTTGGGATCGATCCCGGCCGCGCCGGCCGCGATCGCACCGGAGCGCGTCGCGAACTGGTTGCCGGAATAAATGTGCAGGATGTCGCCCTTGAACTCCGCCGTGGCGTTCATCGGCTCCATCGGGCAGTGGATGTTGATGTTGGTGGTGTACTCCGCCTCCAACACCTTCGCGGCCGACGGGAAGGCCGCGTCCGGGTCGCCGTCCTTGACGAAGAACTGCCCGGAGTCCTTGAGCCCCTGCAGCCGCTTGGCCTCGGTGAACAGCGACTCGCTCGACAGTTTTGCGTTCGGACCACCGTCATAGTCGACCTTCAGCGCCGCCGCCGCCTTCTTGGCGTTGGCATAGGTGTTGGCGACGGCGACCACCCAACCGGTCGTGGTGGTGGTCTTGTCGTCCAAGGTCACGGCCTTGATGAAGCCCGGCACCTTCTTGGCCGCGCTGTCGTCGACCGACTTCACCGTGGCACCGTAGCGCACCGGCGGGGTCACCACCGCACCATACACCATGCCCGGCAGCATCACGTCGATGCCGTACTTCGCCGTGCCGTTGGTCTTGGACGGGATGTCGATCTGCGGCACCGAGACGCCGATCAGCGTGTACTGATCCGCCGTTTTCAGCTTGATCGCCTTGAGCTCATCAGGCGTGAAGGTCTTGGTCGCCTTGCCGCTCTTGACGACATCGGCAAACGACATCGACTTCTTCGACTTCGCGTGATGGATCACGGAATCGCGGACCACCAGTTCGCCGGCCGGTACGCCCATCGCGCTGGCTGCCGCTTCCGTCAATGCCATGCGACCGGCGGCGCCGGCGCGGCCCATCGCATCGAAGTTCATCATCGTCGACCAGCTGCCGCCGGTGATCTGCGCCCCCAGCACGGGGTCGTTGAACTTCGGATCGTTGGAGGCAAGTTGCACCCGCATGTCGCTCCATTTGGCGCCGAGCTCTTCGGCCACGATCTGCGCCATGGTGGAGGCGATGTGCTGGCCCATGTCGGCCTTGCCGCAGGTCACGGTGACGAGACCGTCGGGCGCGATCGCATACCAGACGCTCGGCTCGAAAGTCGCCGGCGCCGCAAGCGCCTGATCGATGCCGGGAACGGCGGCGTAACCGAGCACGAGGCCGGTTGCAGCGGTGCCGACCAGGAAGGACCGGCGGCTCAGATCGGCCGTCCCGTTGTGCGGAATTTTCACGTGGCTGTTCATGTGGCCCTCCGCTCGTTGCCGGTGGCCGACGCGGTGCGCATTTCGGTCGCCGCCCGCATGATCGCTTTCTGGATCCGCGAATAGGTCATGCAACGGCAGAGATTGCCGTCCATATGCGCGACCACTTCCTCCTTGGTCGGGTTGGAATTCTTCGACAGCAGCGAAGCCGCCTGCATGATCTGGCCGGATTGGCAGTAGCCGCATTGCGGGACCTGCTCGGCGATCCAGGCCTTCTGCAAGGGGTGATCGCCCTTCGCCGACAGCCCTTCGATGGTGGTGATCTTCTTGCCGACGGCATCGGCGAGCGAGGTCTGGCAGGATCGCACCGCTTCGCCGTTGAGGTGGACCGTGCAGGCGCCGCAGAGACCCGCGCCGCAACCGAATTTGGTGCCGGTCATCTGCAACTGCTCGCGGATGACCCACAGCAGCGGCGTATCGTTGGCCGCTTCGACGGACATATTCCGTCCGTTGATATTGAGATTAGGCATCTCTCTCCCCTTCCGGTGTATGAAGCCGCTTACGGCGGCAACTCACTGTTGGGTCATGGCTGCCGCCCACCGGGTAAGCGACAGTTGCCGAGACAATGATCCGGTTCCCTGCTGGAGGCAATTCAATTTGGAATTGCTCGAAGGAAATAAATGCGAGACCCTGCCGGTTGTGCGCTGCGGCAATCGCACGAAGCTTTTGAAATGCCGGTGCTGATGTCTTATCGATGGCTCCTACCAAGGTCGGTCATGCTGACGAACCTGAGATCGACAACAGAAGGAAGCCCGTGAATGGCCAAGCTCGATCGTGGCGGCGTCAACATTCATTACGAGGTGCACGGCAGCGGCCCGGCGCTGATCCTGACCCATGGCTACTCGTCGACCTCGGCGATGTGGCAGGGCCAGATCGAGGCACTGTCGAAACATCACACACTCATCTTGTGGGACATGCGCGGCCACGGCCTCTCGGATTATCCGGACGATCCCGACGCCTACAGCGAGGCCGCAACCGTCGGTGACATCGCCGCCCTGCTCGACGCCGTCGGCACCGAGACGGCGATCGTCGGCGGCCTGTCGCTCGGCGGCTACATGTCGCTCGCCTTCCATCGCGCCCATCCGCAGCGCGTTCGCGCGCTCCTGATCATCGACACCGGCCCCGGCTTCAAGAAGGACGATGCCCGCGAGGTCTGGAACAAGCGTGCCCATGACACCGGGGACCGGTTCGACCGCGAAGGGCTCGCGATGTTGAAGTCGCTCAGCGCCGAGCGCGCGTCGGTCACGCATCGCAATGCGAAGGGCCTGGCGCTCGCCGCGCGCGGCATGCTCGCGCAGCGCGACGCGCGGGTGATCGAATCGCTGCCCGACATCAAGGCGCCGTCGCTGGTCGTGGTCGGCGCCGACGACACTCCGTTCCTCGCCGCCTCCGACTACATGGCAGCGAAGATTCCGGACGCGCAAAAGGTCGTGATCCCGAACGCCGGCCACGCCGTCAACATCGACCAGCCGCAGGCATTCATCGCGGCGGTGCTGCCGTTCCTCGATGGTCTTGAGTCCGGCGCGCCGGGAAGGGTTGCATGATGAAGACGATCGGCATCGCCTTGCTGCTGGCCGCGGGGATCACAACCGCGGCAAGTGCCCAAAGGCTGGCACCGTTCAGCACCGCGCCGAATGCCTTCACCGCGACGCTGTCGAACAGCACGCCGCTGGTGTTCGGCATGGGCGTCGACGACGCACGGCATGCGCTCGGCACGCCCCTTACTTATGTCAGCGGACGGCCGGGCGACGAGGTCTTCCTGACCTTCCGCGACCTCGGTGGCAGTGGACTGTTCCCGCATCATGACCGGCTCTATCTGCAATTCCGCAAGGGTCGGCTCGCCGGCTGGAAGGCCGACTGGGGCGAGAACTGGATGTGGAAATAGGCTGCTGCCGCAGGCAAGAAAATCCAACCTAATTTGACGAGGATGACCCGTGGGACAAGATATCAAACTCAAGGCTTCGGACGGTTTTGAACTCGGCGCCTATCGCGCCGACCCCACCAGTGCGCCCAACGGCGCCGTCGTCGTGATCCAGGAGATCTTCGGCGTCAATCATCACATCCGCTCGGTCTGCGACCGGTTGGCGAAGGAAGGCTACGTCGCCGTCGCGCCGTCGATCTTCGACCGCATCGAGCCCGGCTTTCAGAGCGGCTATTCGCCCGACGAAATCGCCAATGCGCGGAAATTTGTTGCCAACCCCGATTGGCCCGCGATGCTGCGCGACACACAGGCGGCGATCGACGCGGTGAAGTCGGCGGGGCCGGTCGGCATCATCGGCTTCTGCCTCGGCGGCAGCATCGCCTATGCCGCCGCCACCAAGCTCGACGGACGCTCCGCCGCGGTCGGCTATTACGGCGGCGCGATCGTCCGCTTTGTCGACGACAAGCCAACCGTGCCGACGCAACTGCATTTCGGCGAGCAGGACGCCGGCATCCCCTTAAGCGATGTGGAGACCATCAAGTCGAAGCGGCCCGACGTCGAGGTCTTCATCTATCCCGGCGCGCAGCACGGCTTCCATTGCGACGAGCGCGCGAGCTATGACAAGGCCAGCGCAGACGTCGCATGGCCGCGGAGCATGGATTTTTTCGTGAAGCATTTGCGCTGAGTGTCATTGCCGGGCTCGACCCGGCAATCCATCACCTTGAATAGACTCTTTGGAGATGGATGCGCGGGTCAAGCCCGCGCATGACGATCGTGGTCAGAACCAGCGCTCGCCGACGAACACCGTATCGCCCGGGCTCATCGGCGTGCCCAGCGGCACCACGAAGCGGCCGGAGCCGCCCGCCTCCGTGTGCGTCAGCGTGACGCTGTCGCGCCGGGCGCGCGGCGAGAAGCCGCCGGCGATCGCAACCGCGCTTTCGACGGTCATGTTGGGCACGTAGGGATATTGCCCGGGAGCGGCGACTTCACCGAGGATGAAGAACGGGCGATAGGCCTCGATCTCGACCGCCACCGACGGCTCGCGGATGAAGCCGTTGCGCAGCCGCGCCGTGATCTCGGCGGCGAGCCCGGCCGGCGTGCGGCCGCGCGCCGGGACCGATCCGATCAGCGGCATGGTGATCGAGCCCGCGGCATCGATCGTATAGGTGTTGGTGAGGCCTTCCTGGCCGTAGACCACGACACGCAGCCGGTCGCCGGCGTCGAGATGATAGGCGTTGTCGTAGCCGGCCGGCGCGATCGGCGCGGCCGGCGCGGCGTAGACGACCGGGGCGGCAGCGGGCGTGGCGTAGTAGCCGCGCGGGGAACTTGCGAAGGCCGAGCGCAACGCGCTGATGGCGCCGCCGCCGCCGGCATCGGCGACGGGAGCCGGCGCGTAGGTCTGGCCATAGGCGACGGAATCGAGATCGCCTTGCGGCGCCATGGCGACCGGACCGGTCGTGCTCATGCAGCCCGTGAGCCCGAGCGCAATCATGGCGGCAATGATGGGCAATCGTAACGCGCGCACAACCGGCACCGGAGCCATCCCTCAAAGCGAGACTGCCCTAGTCTTGCACCGGTTATGGTTAACAAATGGTTCTTGGCAGTTGCGAGGGAAGCCGGAAACCCTGCTTCCCTCTCAACTTGGATCGCGATCAGGCGGTGACGCCGACGCCGATCGGGCAGGACACGCCGGTGCCGCCGAGCCCGCAATAGCCGGCCGGGTTCTTGGCGAGGTATTGCTGGTGATAGTCCTCGGCAAAGTAGAACGTGCCTGATGGCGCGATCTCGGTGGTGATGGCGCCGAGGCCCTTGCCGGCGAGCGCCTTCTGATAGGCCGCCTTCGACGTGTCGGCCGCTTGGCGCTGCGCATCGCTGAACGTGTAGATCGCCGAGCGATATTGCGTTCCGATGTCGTTGCCCTGGCGCATGCCCTGCGTCGGGTTGTGGCTCTCCCAGAAGGTCTTGAGCAGCTTGTCGTAGGAGATCTTCTTCGGATCGAACACCACCAGCACCACTTCGGTGTGGCCGGTGCGCCCCGAGCAGACCTCTTCATAGGTCGGGTTCGGCGTGTGACCGCCGGCGTAGCCGACCGCGGTGGTATAGATGCCGTCGCCGAGCTCCCAGAACTTGCGCTCCGCGCCCCAGAAGCAGCCGAGCCCGAACACCGCCTGCTCGAGGCCCTGCGGATAGGGCGGCTGCAACTTGCTGCCGTTGACGAAATGCGTGGTCGCGGTCGGGATCGGTGTCGCGCGGCCGGGCAGCGCTTCGTCGGCGCTCGGCAACGCGGTAGTCTTGCGCATGAACAACATGGATTACCTCCAGGCGGGACATCGGCCGACGCGGGCAAACGGCCTGCGGGCCGGCTGTCACCTATATATGTCTTTACGCGAGTGATGGCAGCCCCGTTACCCGTCTCTGCCGCGCCGGATCAGTCCCGCGCGTAGCCGATCAGGGGCTTGCGCGGCCGGAACAGGATCATCAGCAGGATGCCGGCGATGCCGAGCACGGCGAACACCGGCTGGTCGAGGATGATCCTGATCACGTCGTTCCAGAGCCACGGCGCGTGGGCCTCGACCCAGGTCCGAAACGCCTGCTGGCTGGACTGGTGAATGTCGTTCCAGAACTGGCCGAACCGGGTGAAGCGCAGGGACTGGTCGGCGACATAGCGGGCGCCGTCATAGACCATGAAGATGAATCCGCCGGCCAGCAGCAGAAGGCCGATCAGACGGAAAAAGCCGCGGATCATGCGTCACCCAAAGTCCCTGTCGCGCCCCACGCGCCGTCAGGCCTTACCGGGCGCTCCCAGGAAATTCAACCTCTTCAGCACCTTATCCGGGGCCTTCAGGCCCGATTTCGGCCGCTTTTTGGGCCCGGAAAGCGTTGACGCTGCAAGCTGCGCCATCTATAAGACCGGCCAATGGCGGCGGGCGCAATCCTGCCGCCGCTGTTCTTTGGACAGTGCCGCATGTGGGGGCTTGCTTTTCGCTCCCTGGCTTGGCCGCCTCAAGAACACTGAAGACACCCTTGGACAATACACAAGAGTAGAGATTTGAACCGGCCGGTGCGCGCGAGCCCGACCACCGAGCGATCACCGCCGAAGGACAGTTGAGACCATGGCCAATACCACTTCCGCCAAGAAGGCGACCCGCAAGATTGCCCGCCGCACCATCGTCAACAAATCGCGCCGCACGCAGATGCGTGGCGCGGTGCGCACCGTCGAAGAGGCGATCAAGCGCGGCGACCGCGATGCGGCGCTGAAGGCGATGCAGCACGCGGAACCCGAACTGATGAAGGCAGCGCAGCGCAACATCGTTCACAAGAACAATGCCAGCCGCAAGGTGTCGCGCCTGTCGCATCAGATCGCGAAGCTCGCGAAGTAAGCTGACGCAATCTCACAACCGTCACGAAGCCCGGCGCGAGCCGGGCTTTTTGTTTTTTTGCGGTGGATGAGTTTCGTCGTGCGAGACTGTGTGCATTGCTGCGCGACGAACTGCATGGCATGTTTCGTCGTGTCCGTAGTTCTACCGGATTGATTTACTCTAGCGCGCAAAGGTTGCACGCCGAACATCTCGCGTTACGCAACGCAGGTGGAATAGCGCGGCGCTCTCGTCTCGATGAATCGAGAGGCGAGGAGTTACCCTGCAAAAGTAATCGTGAAAAATCACGCTTCGCGAATTACTTATGCACATAGCGCGGAACAGCGATTGGAAAAACGTCCGTCGCAACTGCAAACGTAAATAATTTATGAATTTTTTTTGGTATTGCACCATGGTTTGTGACATCGGCGATTCTGCGCGCTGAATCAAAATCTTGCTTTCGCGGTTTCGGATTTGCAGCTGCGCAACAGTGGCGAAGAGTCTCGATCCCCGTCGAATCCACGGATTGTCAGAAAATTGGCTTGGTGTAATTGTTCTTCTTGTCCGCGACGCCCACGGCTCTCCAGATCAGCGCGATTTGAGACCCAAGGGCGGACGTGCAAATCGGCGGCGGTGTGCGCGTTGGCGACGCTCTCCAAGCGAAGCTAGATCTAGAACTCATAGCAATATGAGGATGGTTGACCTGTGTCTGAATTTCTCCGGCGTTGCGCCCGGTACTCCGGGCGCCTCGAACAAGAGAGACCAGGAACAATCGTCTCGGTCCGGCAGTGGGGAACGCGAAGCGAGTGGACGGGTTGAGGAAGACAGGCGGCAGACGTCGGGCACCTCGGTGCTCGGTAGCGGCAGATTGACCTTGAAGACACAGGCGAGCTGATAGCTTGCCGCGATACGTCGCGGCGAGAGGGGGAGGCACTATGACTTACGAAATCAACACTGCAGTCATTTCGAAAATTGGAATGCACAGTTCAAACGATTCCCTCATCACCCCCTCGGATTCCGCCTCCTCCCCGCAAAGCGCGTCGAGTACGCGCTGACCTCGCGGGACGCTTCTTCTCCAAACGACTGATCTGGCCAACGGCGCGTTGTCGCCGCACGGGAGATCTTTGTCCGGAGCAGGCAGCGCTCGCTTGAGGTCGCCGCCGTGGCAGGAAACCTGCACGGCGGTTTCGCAACAATCATCTCTCAGTTTGGAAAAGTACGAAGGCAATGACGAACATCGAACAGGATCGCTGGTCGCGGGTGAAGGGTCGGTTGCGGACAACCGTTGGCGAGGACGTCTATACGAGCTGGTTTGCGCGGATGGATCTGGAGAGCGTGCACGATGAAAGCGTGCATCTGTCGGTTCCGACCCGGTTCCTGAAGAGCTGGATCCAGGCGCACTATGCCGAACGCGTGCTCTCCTGTTGGCAGGCCGAGATGCCCGAAGTGCATCGCATCGACCTCACGGTGCGCTCCGCGATCCGCGCGGCGGCGCCGGTGAAGGAAGTGGCTCCGCCGGTCGAGGTGCGCCGTGTCGAGCGCACCGACGGTCGTGCAGCGCCCGAACTGCGCTCGTTTGCGACCGCGCCGGTGTCCGCGAGCCATGACGCGCTCGGCGGCTCGCCGCTCGATCCGCGCCTGACCTTTGCAAGCTTCGTCGTCGGCCGCTCCAACACGCTGGCGCACGCGGCCGCGCGCCAGGTCGCGGAAGGACGCCGCGGCGATCCCGTGATGTTCAACCCGCTCTACATCCATGCCGGCGTCGGCCTCGGCAAGACCCATCTGCTGCAGGCGGTGACCTGGGCCGGCAACTCCGGCAGCGAACGCAAGGTGCTGTATCTCACTGCCGAGAAGTTCATGTACGGCTTCGTCGCCGCGCTGAAGACGCAGACGGCACTGGCGTTCAAGGAGGCGCTGCGCGGCATCGACGTGCTCGTGATCGACGATCTCCAGTTCCTGCAGGGCAAATCGACCCAGGCCGAGTTCTGCCACACCCTGAACGCGCTGATCGATGCCGGCCGCCAGGTCGTGATCGCGGCCGACCGTCCGCCGTCCGACCTCGAGAGCCTGGACGACCGCGTGCGCTCTCGGCTCGCCGGTGGCCTCGTGGTCGAGATGGGCTCGCTCGGCGAGGACCTGCGCCTTGGCATCCTGAAGTCACGCGTCGCCGCGGCCCGCGTGCATCACGCGAGCTTCGATGTTCCCGAGGAGGTGCTGGACTATCTGGCCCGCACCATCACCCATAATGGCCGCGACCTCGAAGGCGCGATCAACCGGCTGCTGGCGCATTCCAAGCTCAACAACCAGCCGGTGACGCTGGAGATGGCCGAGCGCGAGGTGCGCGACCTGATCCGCCCGCAGGAGCCGAAGCGGATCAAGATCGAGGACATCCAGCGCGTGGTGGCCCGGCAGTACAATGTCAGCCGGTCCGATTTGCTGTCGTCGCGTCGCACCGCCAATGTGGTGCGCCCGCGCCAGGTCGCGATGTACCTGGCGAAGACGCTGACCCTGCGCTCGCTCCCCGAGATCGGCCGGCGCTTCGGCGGCCGCGACCACACCACGGTGCTGCATGCCGTGCGCAAGATTGAGGCCCTGGTGACCAAGGATACGGCGCTCTCCGAAGAGGTCGAATCGCTCAAGCGCCAGTTGCAGGAATAAGGCTGCCGCGCAAGGTTGCCTGCTCCCGTCGCCCGCCCCTTTTCGCAAGGGGGCGGGCGACGTGCTTTTTCGGGACCAAAACGTGGGGAACGGGCGCCGTTTGCCTTGGACCTCCCTTGCGCCGGCCCGCCATCCGCGCCACCTTGCGGTCCCCCCGTGGGTTTGATCAAATCCGATCTTGATCCGGCTTTTCGGGTTTCCAACGCCGTGGTGCTGCCGTGAACGGCCGCGCGGCTTTCCATCTGAGGGATCTGGCGGGTATTGCAATGAAGGTCACCGTCGAGCGCGCGCAACTCCTGAAATCGCTGGGCCACGTCCATCGCGTGGTCGAGCGCCGCAACACCATCCCGATTCTCGGCAATGTGTTGATCCGCGCCGAGGGCGCCAAGCTGTCGCTGAAGGCGACCGATCTCGACCTCGAGGTGACGGAGACGCTCGCCGCCGAGACCGGAACCGCCGGCTCGACCACCGTGCCGGCGCACATGTTCTACGACATCGTCCGCAAGCTGCCCGACGGCTCGCAGATCGTGCTGGAAGCCGATGGCGACCGTTCCGTGCTTGCGGTCAAGGCCGGCCGCTCGCGTTTCACCCTGCAGACGCTGCCCGAGAGCGATTTCCCGGATCTCGCCGCCGGCGAGATGACGCATTCGTTCGCGCTGCCGGCCTCCGACATCAAGCGCCTGATCGACCGCACCCAGTTTGCGATCTCGACCGAGGAGACCCGCTACTACCTCAACGGCATCTATCTGCACTCGGCCGGCACCGCCAAGGCCGCGACCTTGCGCGGCGTCGCCACCGACGGCCACCGCCTGGCGCAAATCGACCTCGCGCTGCCCAAGGGCGCGACCGGCATGCCCGGCGTGATCGTGCCGCGCAAGACGGTCGGCGAGGTGCAGCGGCTGATCGAGGACGGCGAGGCCGAGATCGCGATCGAGCTGTCGCAGGGCAAGATCCGCTTCTCGCTCGGCAACGTGGTGCTGACCTCGAAGCTGATCGACGGCACCTTCCCGGATTACGGCCGCGTCATCCCGCAGAACAACGACAAGGAACTCGTGGTCGACAAGAAGGATTTCGAGGCTGCCGTCGACCGCGTCTCCACCATCTCCAGCGAGCGCGGCCGCGCGGTGAAGCTGGCATTGTCCGCCGGCAAGCTGGTGCTCTCGGTCACCAACCCCGACTCCGGCAGCGCCACCGAGGAGATCGAGGTCGAATACGCCTCCGACGCGCTCGATATCGGCTTCAACTCGCGCTATCTGCTCGACATCGCCGCCCAGATCGAGGGCGAGGTCGCCGTGCTGAAGCTCGCCGACCCCGGCTCGCCGACCCTGGTGCAGGACAAGGACAACAAGGGCGCCCTCTACGTGCTGATGCCGATGCGGGTGTGATTGATTGATGCGGGTCCGACTGATGTTCTCAGTCCGGAACGCCGCTGTACCCTCTCCCCTTGTGGGAGAGGGTGGCGCCGAAGGCGCCGGGTGAGGGGTTGGTGCCGCGAACGCCAAGCCATCGCGAGACCGACGAACGTCTCCGCACCTTCGCAAAGAAGATGCGCCGCGAGCCGACGGATGCCGAATCGAAGATGTGGCTTCTGCTCCGCGACCGGCGAATGTCGCATCTCAAGTTTCGCAGACAGGTCCCTTTTCAGAGCTACATCCTCGACTTCACGTGCTTCGAGAAACGCCTCGTGATCGAGATCGACGGAAGTCAGCATGCCTCATCTAAACGCGATGCCGCTCGATCCACAGCGCTTGCGGCCGAAGGTTTTCGGGTCTTGCGCTACTGGAATAATGATGTGCTGCAAACGCCCGAGGCAGTACTGGAGGACATCCTCGCAAAGCTTGCCGAGCTGTGAGATACCCCTCACCCGACGCCTCACTTCGTGAGGCGCCACCCTCTCCCACAAGGGGAGAGGGGAAGGAAGACCGATCCTCGACACATGACCCCGTCCCGCATTCATCGCCTGTCGCTGACGCATTTCCGCAATTACCGGGCGGCGGCGCTGTCGGCGCAAGGGGACATGGTGGTGCTGGTCGGGCCGAACGGCGCCGGCAAGACCAATTGCCTGGAGGCGATCTCGTTGCTGTCGCCGGGCCGCGGCCTGCGTCGGGCGACGCTGGAGGACATCGCCGACAACCAGGGCGACGGCTCCTGGGCGGTGTCATCAGAGGTCGAGGGCGCGCTCGGCCTTGCAACGCTCGGCACCGGCATCGATGCGCCGACCATCGAGAGTCAGGGTACGAGCCGACGCTGCCGGATCGACCGCGAGCCGGTCGGCTCGGCCGCGGCTTTCGGCGATCACTTGCGTATCGTCTGGCTGACGCCGACGATGGATGGTCTGTTCATGGGCGCAGCGTCCGAGCGGCGGCGTTTCTTCGATCGCTTGGTGCTGGCGATCGATTCCGACCATTCCAGCCGCGTCTCGGCGCTGGAGCGCTCGCTGCGCTCGCGCAACCGGCTGCTCGAGGTGCGCAATTACGACGACCATTGGTGTGACGCGATCGAGCGCGAGACCGCGGAGCTTGCGGTCGCAGTCGCTGCATCGCGGGGCCAGGCGGCTGCGAAACTCGCCGCGATGCTGCGCGAGCGCGGCGCAGCCTCGGCGTTTCCCTCCGCCGAGATCGCGCTCGACGGCTGGATGGAGAACGCGCTGCTGCAGGAGCCCGCGACTGCGGTCGAGGACCGCTATCGCGAGATCCTGCGCACGAGCCGCCCGCGCGACGCCGCGGCCGGGCGCACGCTCGACGGCCCGCATTTGACCGACCTGCAGGTGGTCTACGCGCCGAAGAATATGCCGGCGCGCGACGCCTCGACCGGCGAGCAGAAGGCGCTCTTGATCGGACTGGTGCTGGCGCACGCAACCATGGTCGCCGAGATGACCGGCATCGTGCCGCTGCTGCTGCTCGACGAGGTCGTGGCCCATCTCGATCCCAACCGGCGCAGGGCGCTGTTTACGGAACTGACGAAACTCGGCGCGCAGGTCTGGATGACCGGCGCCGATCCTGCGGCGTTCGTCGATATCGGCCCGAGCGGCGAGATTTTCGACGTCGAATCCGGCCGCGCGACGCGGCGCGGCTGAGGCGCGGAATCGCCCTCCGCTGAAGCGCCGAATTTGCCTGCGAATCGGGCTTTTCGAGAGCCTTGGAATCGACCTCTGACGGCCTTGAAAGAGGAACAAAAAATCCTATCTATTCAATACTTTGTGGACTGAGAGATTGCGCTAGGCGCAACTCCTCTTTCATGGCACAAATAGCATAATCAGCGCCTCATATTGCGCAGCTGATTCGGGACACTCCTCGAAGGCCTCACATGACAGAACCTGCCCGGCAGACCCCTGCCGAAACCGAGCATCCCATTCCGGTCGAATATGGCGCGGAATCGATCCGGGTGCTGAAGGGCCTCGACGCCGTGCGCAAGCGCCCCGGCATGTATATCGGCGACACCGACGATGGTTCCGGCCTGCACCACATGGTCTACGAGGTCGTCGACAACGCGATCGACGAGGCGCTGGCGGGCCATGCGAGCCGCGTCCTGGTCACCCTCAACGCCGACAATTCCGTCACCGTGTACGACGACGGCCGCGGCATTCCGGTGGACATTCACAAGGGCGAAGGCGTCTCGGCAGCCGAGGTCATCATGACCCAGCTGCATGCCGGCGGCAAATTCGACCAGAACTCCTACAAGGTCTCCGGCGGCCTGCACGGCGTCGGCGTTTCCGTGGTCAACGCGCTGTCCAGCAAGCTCGAACTCCGGATCTGGCGCGACGGCAAGGAACATTACATCGAGTTCGCGCATGGCGATGCCGTTGCGCCGCTGACGGTGGTTGGCGAGGCGCCGGGCAAGCGCGGCACCGAGGTTACCTTCCACGCCTCCGCCGAGACCTTCAAGAACATCGAATATGATTTCGCGACGCTGGAGCACCGGCTGCGCGAGCTCGCCTTCCTCAATTCCGGCGTCTACATCGTACTCTCGGACATGCGCCACGCGGTCGAGAAGCGCGAGGAGATGCATTATTCCGGCGGTGTCGAGGAGTTCGTCAAATATCTCGACCGCAACAAGAAGGCGATCGTGCCCGCCCCGATCATGGTGCGCTCGGAGGCCAACGGCATCGGCGTCGAGGCCGCGCTGTGGTGGAACGACAGCTACCACGAGAACGTGCTGTGCTTCACCAACAACATCCCGCAGCGGGACGGCGGCACCCATCTGGCCGGCTTCCGCGGCGCGCTGACGCGCCAGGTCAACGGCTATGCCGAGGCCAATGCGAAGAAGGAAAAGATCGCGCTGACCGGCGACGACTGCCGCGAGGGCCTCACGGCCGTGCTGTCGGTGAAGGTGCCGGACCCGAAATTCTCGTCGCAGACCAAGGACAAGCTGGTGTCCTCGGAGGTGCGCCCGGTGGTTGAGAACGTGCTGAACGAGGCGCTTGCAGCCTGGTTCGAGGAGCACCCGAGCGAGGCCAAGGTGATCGTCGGCAAGGTGATCCAGGCCGCGGCAGCCCGTGAAGCCGCGCGAAAAGCGCGCGAATTGACCCGCAAGAATCCGCTCAGCGTCTCTTCCCTGCCCGGCAAGCTCGCCGACTGCCAGGAGAAGGATCCGGCCAAGTCCGAATTGTTCATCGTCGAGGGTGACTCGGCCGGCGGCAGCGCCAAGCAGGGCCGCAACCGCGAGTTCCAGGCGGTGCTGCCGCTGCGCGGCAAGATCCTCAATGTCGAGCGCGTCCGTCCCGACAAGATGCTGTCAAGCGAGCAGATCGGCACGCTGATCACCGCGCTCGGCACCGGCATCAGCGACGATTTCGCGGTCGACAAGCTGCGCTATCACAAGATCATCGTGATGACCGACGCCGACGTCGACGGCGCCCATATCCGCACGCTGCTGCTGACCTTCTTCTATCGTCAGATGCGCGCCATCATCGATGGCGGCTTCCTCTATATCGCCCAGCCGCCGCTCTATAAGGTGTCACGTGGCAAGTCCGAGCAGTATCTGAAGGACGAGCGCGCGCTCGAGGATTACCTGATCTCGACGGGGCTCGACGAATGCGTGTTCAAGCCGGCCTCCGGCGACGATCGTTCCGGTCGTGACCTGCTCTCGCTGGTGGAAGACGCCCGCGTCATCCGCAGCGTGCTGCGC
>Ga0153933_1000475_pt1 | contig 14409 bp, 8 predicted proteins | sample TSNJ017MetaG_FD_102275 | JGI IMG/M metagenome (GOLD analysis project Ga0153933, IMG submission 102275) | Attine ant fungus gardens microbial communities from New Jersey, USA - TSNJ017 MetaG | ecosystem: Host-associated > Fungi > Mycelium > Unclassified | place: USA: New Jersey, Wharton State...
CGACCCCGCCGTGCTCAATAGAATAAGTGAGTTCTTCAATGGATGCAGAATCGTTCCACAGACAGGTCGGGGTCGTCTGGGTCATCTGATACAACGGGCTTTTGTAACCGCCGTTCTTTTGAGTTAGCGGTTCAGTGCGGTCAAGCTGTTGGAGTGTTGCCATGTTAGTTGGATGGTTAGTTTGGTGGGGGGCGCGGAGTAATGCAGTAGCGGAGTGTTGGAGTAATGGAATAATGGAGTGATGGAGCCGGGAAAGCTCGGTCGCCCCTTCAGGGCGAGTCGTAAAGGCGGCTAACCCAGGCCTGAAGGCCTGGGCTATTATCTGTTACCGCTTCGCGGTGAGATTCCACCAATCACGTTTCCGCGATCTCAGACCGTCGGCATATTGAACTGATTGGTCGATGTGTTCTCGTACCAGCGCTGCATGACGCTCTTGTACCGGGTGTAAAAGCGGACGCCTTCTTCCCCGTAAGCGTGGTAGCCGCCAAACAAGGAGCGTTTCCAACCGCCAAATGAGTGCCAAGCTAACGGTACCGGAATAGGGACGTTGATACCCACCATCCCGATCTGGATTCGGTGAGCGAATTCCTGCGCCACTTTGCCGTCATTGGTATAACAAGAAACGCCATTACCGAATTCGTGCGCATTCACTAGGGCGATCGCACTTTCAAAATCGGGCACCCGCACCACACAAAGAACCGGCCCAAAGATTTCTTCCCGGTAGATCTTCATCTCTCGGCTCACGTGGTCGAATAAAGTTCCGCCCAGGAAAAACCCCTTTTCGCGTCCTGGAACGCTGAACCCGCGGCCATCCACTACCAATTGAGCACCCTCTTTAACGCCTTGCTCGATGTAACCTTCAATCTTGGACTTGTGTTGGGCAGTCACGACCGGCCCCATGTCGGCGTCGGATTCCATGCCGTCCCGGATCTTTAACTCGCGAACTTTGGGAACCAGTTTTTCTACTAAACGGTCCCCCAGATCATTACCCACCGCCACGGCGACGGATACGGCCATACAGCGTTCACCGGCCGATCCGTACGCAGAACCGATCAAGGCGTTGGTCACTATATCGAGATCGCTGTCGGGCATCACGACGAGGTGATTCTTGGCGCCGCCCAAAGCTTGAACCCGTTTTCCGCGCCGGGCGCCTTCAGTATGGATATACTCGGCGATCGGTGTGGAACCAACGAACGAGAGCGCTACCACATCCGGATGCGCGATCAACGCGTCCACCGCTTCCTTATCCCCTTGCACCACGTTAAAGACTCCGTCCGGTAGCCCGGCCTCTTTGAAGAGCTCCGCGACCCGGATCGATGGACCAGGATCCCGCTCAGACGGCTTCAGCACGAAAGTATTACCGCAAGCAATCGCGACCGGATACATCCACATCGGCACCATCACAGGAAAATTGAACGGCGTAATCCCGGCCACCACCCCCAACGGCTGGCGCATACTCCAATTATCGATACCGCCGCCGACTTGCTCGGTGTAATCCCCTTTCAGCAACTGCGGGATACCGCAGGCAAATTCGACCACTTCGATCCCGCGCTGAACTTCGCCCTGCGCATCGGAAAAGACTTTCCCGTGCTGCTGAGTGATCAACGCAGCCAACTCATCATAATGTTCTTCGAGGAGAGCCTTAAACTTAAAAAGGACGCGGGCACGCTTGATGGCCGGTGTCGCACTCCAAGCCGGAAATGCCCTACGCGCTGCCTGTACCGCGGCATCCACGTCCGCCGGCGTCGCCGCTTTTACCCAACCAACCACCTCACCGGTCGCCGGATTGAACACTTCTAACCGCCGAGTACCGCCACCCGCGAAGTTTTTGCCATTTATAATATGTTCGATTTGCGGAGCCGATGTCCCCGCGCTGCGGGTGGTGGGGGTGCTCCGATCTTTCGTCAATGCTGTCTCCATAAAAATTCGTGGGGTTGATATCTTGTCTAATTTTTGAGCGAAACAGAAGCTAAGGCGACCTTACAATCTTCGTAACCCGACACATAGCGCGATTTTTGTCCATAGTCGAATCCTGTTTCGAACCGAAACCAAAACGAAAGACGAAAATCTCACGCAAAGCCGCAAAGGCTAAAACAAATAGGAATAGCCGCAAAAAGGCACAAAAAGCGCAAAAAAGTGGCTGCAGATAGCCGCGCAACCCGCGGGGAGCGCCTTACTCCATCCGTCGCTAAAGCTATAGAGGACAGGTGCGAGGCCGATCGGGGTCGGATGTGTTTGAGCCTGGCAACTTCGCATTTCGACAAACCCAGCACGTCGCACGTCGAGACGGACGTGTCGCGCCTTCAGCACTGAGCTGTTTTTGCGATATACCTAGGCCTTGCAGACTCAGCCTAGAGCCTACTATCTTTCCAGTGCCTCGCACGTCTATCAGGCTTCGCCTTTTTTTGCGCATTTTGTGCCTTCTTGCGGCTATTCCTTTTCGTCTTTTCTTTGCGTTCCTTGGCGTCCCGCCTGCAACGCTTCGCGTAACGATGCCGGCAGGTCTTTCGCGCTATTCCAATTTCTTGTGTTTTACCTTTGCGCCTTTGCGGCGTTGCGTGAGTAATTGGGACCTATGAGCGCCAGCAGTGCCCCCGCCTCGACCACCTACCCAGAATGTGTTGAGCACGGAGTCTGGGTGGCGATTCCGAATGATCCGCCGGATAACGAACTTTGCCTGAAGTTGAAAGAGGTGGATCCGAATGAATCGCGTACTGTCAAGGAACGCGGAGTCATCAGTTTTCATACCCTCGGGTGTTCAGGCTATTACCCGGATCAGGAGCCTGGTAAGAGCGTGGCAACCGCAATGGCGACCCAGGTCGGCCTACCCGGCATTTACGGCGGCGCATCGGACGCGGCTCCGGCCTCTTTCCTATTTCATCTCGGGGATATCTCTTACAAAGACGAAGATCCCGCGAACCCGGCCGCCAAAGATCAGGCGACGATCTATAACGCTCAGTTCTATGCCCAATACGCAGCCTACCGTCCGAGTATCTTTGCGATTCCGGGGAACCATGACGGCAAGGAATCCGGAAAGGATAAGAAGTCCGCGATCGCTCATTTCCTCCAGAACTTCTGCGATCCCGACCGCAAAGTGAGTCCGGACAACAAGACGGACCATCGAAAGGCCATGTGCCAACCTTACCCGTACTGGCGACTCGAAACGGCAGTGGCATCGATTATCGGTCTCTACACCAACGACATCAACGGCGGCCAGCTCGACGACCCCATGGGCCAAGGTAGTCCGCAATACCAATGGCTGGTAGAGACGCTGTCTGAAATCAAAGCCACAGAGCCTGACAAGGCAGTGGTGATCGCGCTCCATTATCCCCCTTATTCGGGCGGAGCTAACTTCAAAGAACGGGGCGACCCGAATCTCGGGCCGACCCCTCGCAAGGACCAAGTAAAGCCGCTCGCGGCTTTGCTGCAGGACGCCTATCGCAAAACGAATCTCTATCCAGACCTGGTGCTATCGGCGCACGCCCATTTGTATCAGCGAATCATTTATCAATATTCGGATGGGCGCCAAATCCCTCACCTGATCGTCGGAAACGGTGGGCATCCACCGCTCGAGAACTTGTTTGAAACCTGTAACAAGACTCGGTTGGAACCTAAACCGGCTCCATTGGATCTGGTGTTACCCGAGGGGTTCAGCTTGCCACAAGGCGACACCGCTAAAGTTGTCGGCTATAACGACACTGAGTTCGGGTTCGTCAGAATCACCGTTGACCACAACCAGCACAAACTGACGGGAGAATTCTTCGCCGTTTGCTCTTCGGACTCAAAGAACCCGGTCTCACCGAGACTGGCGGATTCATTTGTACTGGATCTCAGCTCGAAACGGATTGCGGAGTAGCTAGGAGCTAGGAGCTAGAATCTAGGAGCTAGGAGCTAGGAGGCGTACCGGCGCCGACGCCCGGAGGCGCGACTTGTCCGACGTAGCTAAAAGGGGGAGATGGGGCGAAGTCGGAAGCGCTGGCAGTTTATAGCCTGGTAGACCGTTGAAAAACTGGTCAGGTGATCAGCTCTTGTGTCCCGGAGGGACAACTGATCGTAGCCTGACTCGGCAAGGCCTACGATAATTGTCCCTCCGGGACAGAAGAGTTCACGCTCTCCTCCAATTTTTTCCCCTAATCGCGATTTCTTAAGTATATCGCCCCTGGTCTCCGCATCGTCGATTTATGGCGCTCGAATAATTGGATCCGAGCGTCATGGATCAATACCCCATCTGCATGAACACGGAAAAGACGGTTGATCGGCCGGATGGACGCCGATTCTTGTTTGCAGCAGTTGTCACGGTCCTGACATCGTTTTCGATATACGCGCAGGAACCGCTGAAAAAAAACGCCGGTGGCGGCGTACCGGTGAACCAAGTCATCAAGACGATCACCCTCAATGCTGGGAGTGGCAATAGTTATGAGGGTTATCTCGGCCTCGCTGTGACACCCGATAGCAAATATGTCTACATAGAGACCGGGTTAGCAAACGCCATCGCGGTGCTCGACGCGACAACGAACACCCTGACCACGAGCTCAATCCCGACAAGCAATAACCCGCAGATGATTGCGATTACTCCGAACGGAAAAACGCTCTATGCCTGCGACGTCGTCGGAAACAACCAACAGGGAATCGATGGGCCCGGCGCGGTCACCGTCGTCGACGGCGTGTCCACCGCAAACCCCGCCTTCAAAGAGACAATCCCGAATCTCGGTCAATGGCCGATGGCGATCGCGATCAATCCCAAGGGCACTCTCGCTTACATTACCAACTACGCCTCAAACTTCATCTCGGTGGTGAAAATCAAGACCAACCAGCTCGAGCCGGTTCCGCTCATGGCCGGCAATGGTCCTACCAGTATTGCGTTAACTCCGAACGGGAAATATGCCTACATCTGCAACCAAGGCGACGGCGATGTCATCATTATCGACACCGCCTCGAAGCTTATTGTAGGAGATCCGATCGAGTTAGGAAGCGGAACGTATCCCGGCTGCATCGTTATCGCGCCGGACGGTAAGAAAGCCTATGTCCGCAATCACGGCCCTGGCACCGTATCGGTCATTGATCTCGCTACTAATACGGTGAAGACAACGTTTTATGCGAATCACGCCAGCATTGGTGAGCCACGTGATCAAAGCGCGATTACCCCCGATGGGCAATATCTTTACACGCCGGTGGAGGACCCAGGCGGCGTGGTCATGATCAGCACCGCCACCGATTCGATTGTTGGTAATACCATCAATAACAACTTCGGTGACCCTACGCAGATCGCGATCGCTCCTAACGGGACCCGAGCCTACGTGTTGGACAATTACTACGGCACGCTCACGGTACTCAATATCACGGACAAGGTAATCAGCGCCGACCACTAATTCTGCGCTTGAAGCTCGGTCACCAATCAACCACGCACCGCCTTTTCAGCCCTCACGGCAGGCCTTATCACCTTTCACTTCCTTCAGCGTGCTCTTATGAAAAATCGTGAACTTCACCGATCGCATCGAATCACTGCGATCGTTCTCATGCTTCTGCAGCCGTTAATCGGCTGGCCTCTTTATACACTCGCAGCCGAGACGGTAGGGACGAAACCTGCCGCGACCGTAGGCCCGCCGCAGTCGGGCTCCCGTTCGTCCGTAATGCCGTCTCCCACCCAATCTAAAAACCAACCACCCAAGCCACCGGTTGCAATCGCCGACGCATCGCCCACACCTGCGATGGTCGTGAATCGCACGGCGCCGCAGGTCGAAGCCCCCTCGGGATTTAAGTTATCCGAAGACCCGACCGATGAAGAAATCACGCGCTGCGGTCTGTTCAGCGAACCGTTAGTCCCAATGACCGGTTCCTCCAAGGGCGACGGCAACAAGGATCTATCGGCAGCGCTCCATCGATATGCTAGCCGGACCAACTTGGACGATGTCTCAGCGCTAATCGAGTTCTGTGAGCGCTACCCAGAAACCCGTTGGTGCGTGGGTGTCCTCTATAATCTGGCTCACATTTACTATTTCCAGGGCCGCTATTCCAAAGCGTTGGCTACATGGGACCAAGCTTGGCAAGAAGGCAAAACCGCCACGGATCCGGCTGCAGTAGCTCTGGCTAACCAAGCGCTGGCGGAGTTGGGTAAAATGAATGGACGGCTGGGCCGGACTACTCGGCTGGAAGAGCTGCTGAAAGAGGCTGACAGCCGGCAACTCATCGGCAGCTCCGCTCAGGAGATTGCCGACATCCGGGATGGTCTTGCACTCATGAAACATGATCCAGGTCACGCTTTCCGCTGCGGACCATTGGCGCTCTCCGAGATCCGGCGATGCCAGCATATCTCAAACGCTGGCGATGAGCTGATCCGGGCCGAGCAGTCAACCAGTAAAGGATGTTCGTTTGTTCAGATAGCAAACTTGGCGACCATCGCCGGGATGGAATACCAAATCGCAAAACGTGACGTTGGGGCGCCGGTTATCACGCCGGCAGTCGTGCACTGGAAGGTCGGCCACTATGCCGCTTTGGTCCAAGAGAAGAAACAGAAGATACCTGGCTAAAGATCTAACTTTTCAGAACAATATTTGGTTTACACGCGAAGTCTTGGACGAAGAAGCCAGCGGTTATTTCCTGGTTCCCGCAGGCCCGCTTCCGGCGGGGTGGCACGCCGTCAAACCGTTCGAAGTCGCGGACGTATGGGGTTGTGGTTCCGTGGCCACCTGCCTGGCGGGCGGAGAAACCACGAATGACCCAGGGATCTGCTCCGGTGCGGGTGGTCCCGGGATGGCTCAATACAGCGTGAAGCTACAAGCGGTCAGTCTGACAGTGTTTGATACACCGGTGGGTTACCATCCGCCTGTCGGACCCGCTTCACTTTTCACCGCTCGCTATCATCAACGAGCAGACGGGCAACCGGCGACATTCACTTTCTCCAACCTGGGACCGAATTGGTTTCATGATTGGATGGCCTACGTGGTCGACGATCCAACTAACCCCGGTGCGGATGTGAATCTGTTTCCACGGGGAGGCGGTTATTTTACTTTCACCGGGTACGATTCGACCAATCAGACCTACGCGTTGGATTTAATCAGCAACACCACTTTGACCATTACGTCGTCCACTAGTTACCAACGACTTTTCCCTGACGGTTCCATCGAGATCTATGCTCAACCGAATAATGTCAGCGGTCCCGGACGGCAGGTCTTCTTAACCCAGATTATCGATGCTCAGGGTAACAGCCTAACCTTGAAATATGATGCCCAGTTTCGTTTAGTGTCCGTTACCGACGCGATCGGCCAGGTCACAACCTTGAGCTACGGTTTAAAAGCCGATCCCTACAAGATCACCGCCGTCACAGATCCGTTCGGACGGACGGCCAAGTTTACCTATACGAACTTGAGCGGAACCTACATGCTGACCGCGAGCACCGACGTGATGGGCATAACGTCGAAGTACGCTTACGATGTTGGCTTCTTGCATGCGCTGACGACTCCGTACGGCACCACCAACTTTCTCTTCAGCCAAGGTTTCGGCGCGCCCGGAGATGGGCGTTCACTTGATGTCTACGATCCAACCAATGGACATCAACGGGTGGAGTTCATGGACGGCGGAGACGCGTATGATCCGGAAGATTACCCGTTTATGGACCCCGTAATTCCTTCCGGGATGAATAACCTTTTCAACGCCTACCTTTATAACCGGGATGTCTTTTATTGGGATCAGCACGCCATGGAGATAGCGCCTTACGATTATTCCCAGGCGTTAGTCTATCATTTCCAACATTGGGTTGATACCAGCCAGATGTCACGCTTGTTGGAGTCGATCGGTCTCCCCCTCGAATCCAGAACCTGGTTCAATTATCCGGGCCAGACAGAAGGCGACCTGAGCGCCGGCATCACCGTTGGTCAACCGTCACTGGTGGGAAGGGTCCTGGACGATAGCGGTACCACTCAGCTCAGCCAATATTCGTACAACGGGCTAGGCAACGTAACTTCGGTCGTGGATCCCGTGGGCCGAACTACTCAGTACACCTACGCGCCTAACGGCATCGACGTCACCCAGGTCCAACATTATAACGGCTCCAGCTATGACACCGTCAGGACTGCGGTTTATAACAATCAGCATCTACCGACTCAGATTACGGATGCCGCAGGCCAAACGACAAAGATTCAATACAACAGCTTTGGTGAAGCCACGACGGTAACCGATCCGAAGGGTGAAACCACGACTTATACTTACGACAGTAACGGTTACCTCCAGAAAGTTATGGATGCGCTCAATGGCATCCAAGCCACTTATACCTATGACGGGTTCGGCCGGGTACACACCTATACTGATGTGAATGGGTTCACCCGCACCTATTCATACGATAACCTCGACCGGATCACCGAGATCCTTTATCCGGATCATACTACCGACACGTATACGTACCAGGCCATTAGTCTGGTAGAATGGAAAGACCGGCTCGATCATGTCACTCATTACAAATACAATTCTCTGCAACAGTTGGTTGAAGTGACCGATCCCGAAGACCGCACCACTCAGTACGAATATTGCGCCTGCGGGGCATTGACCGGGATCACGGATGGAAACGGCAACACCACGACTTTCGTCCGCGATGTCGAAGATCGGGTGATGCAGAAGATCTATTCGGACAAGTCGGCAGTTAGCCTCAACTACGATTTCGGCGGCCGGCTGAGTTCTATGGTCGACGCCAAACAACAGACAACGGCGTACCAGTACGGAGTCGACAACCTACTGGCCCAAGTGACTTATGCGGCTCCTACGCCGAGCGTAGGATTCACCTATGATGCCTACGCCCGGGTTGCCTCCATGACCGATGGCACCGGGACCACGCAATATACCTATTTACCGGCGGGCCAATTGGGAGCGCTCCAACTCGGTACAGAAGCGAAACCGGCCGGCTACGGGACGATCGCTTTCCAATACGATCAACTGGGCAGGGTCGTTAACCAAACCATCGACGGCAACGACTCCCGGAGCTTCACCTATGACCAAATCGGCCGGGTCACCAATCAGAGCAACGGCTTAGGCACATTCACCTATCAGTTCGTTGGTGATTCTACCCGGCTACAATCTTTGGCGGAACCAAACGGTCAAAACTTTAGCTACCAATACTACAAAGCGACCGGCGACTTCAGGCTACAAGAGATCGAGCAGCAAGCAGGCAGCGCAACGGTCACGGATAGTTACACGTACGATGCCGTCGGCGATATCGTAAGCTGGCAACAGAAAAACCCGACCGATGGGACCGCCACCTGGCACTTGACTTACGATGCCGACAACGAGCTGCAGAAGTTCGCCAGTCAAGCCTCCAAAACGACCAGCGGTTTAAATATCGGTCACGGCACCTTCGGATATGATGCTGCCGCGAACCTAACCAGCCTTAAAGCGAAAAGTCCCTTAGCCGAGTTGCCCGCGGTTCAATACACCGTCAATGACCTGAACCAAGTTACGACTCTAAACAAGGGGGCAAACACGATCAACTACGATGCTAACGGCAACCCGCTCAATGGCGTGGCGCCGCCATCGGCAAATACCAATACGGTTAGCGGCGGCAGGGATTATTCCTGGGATGGAGCGAACCGGTTAGTTCAGATTGGCTACGCCGGCACAGGAAACTCAAGTACGTTGAGCTACGACGGCCTAGGACGCTTAGTCGAGATCATTGAGACGGTAAATGGAACCACTCAGAGCGATCAGCGTTTTGTTTGGATCGGTAACACGATGGCCCAGCAAAGAAGTTCGACCGGCACGGTGTTGAAGGCGTATTTCAACCAGGGATTCCTGGTTGGAACCACCCCTTACTATTACGGAAAAGATCATCTCGGCAGTATCCGGAACGTGAGTGATAGCACCGGAACAATTCAAACCCAGCTCGATTACGGGCCGTACGGCGAGCTGACTCAACTATCTAGCGCAACGCCGGCGGATTTCGCTTACACTGGATTTTTTGATCATCAGCGCAGTGGTCTTCAGTTTGCCAAGTACCGAGCTTATGACAGTGGACTGAAGCGCTGGTTAAACCGCGATCCAATCAGGGAGCGCGGTGGCTTAAATATTTACGATTATGTAGGCAACAAGCCGACAGGCTGGATCGATGCCGCTGGAACTGCCGGAAGCAATGCAAGTGGTACAACGATCTGCGAGTTGCCGAAAGCCGGTTTTGGGAACTGGCATCCTCCGGCTCAATCCGGACAATCCAATTTTGGCGGCTGGCATCAGGGTGGTCAGCAAGGCGGCCAGCAAGGTGGTCAGCAGGGCGGTCAACAGGGTGGTCAGCAGGGCGGTCAACAGGGTGGCCAGCAAGGCGGTCAGCAGGGTGGCCAACAAGGCGGTCAGCAGGGTGGCCAACAAGGCGGTCAACAGGGTGGCCAACAAGGCGGTCAACAGGGTGGTCAACAAGGCGGTCAACAGGGTGGCCAACAAGGCGGTCAACAGGATGGTCAACAAGGCGGTCAACAGAGTGGTCAGCAAGGCGGCCAACAGGGTGGTCAGGATGGCAACGGCGGCCAGGTCGGTGACGGCGGTGACAACACAAACGCCGGCCAAACTTCGACTGGAAGCCAGAACAAAGGATCAGGAATAGGTGTTAATAGTCCCGATTTTTAACAAAGTAGGGAATCGGAGAGGATCGAAGCGACATCTTTGAATCAAAAAGGAGCTCAGAGCTTACGGACAATACTATGCGTGCGCATCAAAGTAGAAAGTCGTCAGCAAAACGACGATTAGGCCTGAGACCGATTGTCGAACCGCAAACGGCAAACCGCGAAGGATTCGGCTACATGGGGACAGGTCATTAACCTAATCTTATCTTGTGACTTTCTTAGTCAGATCAACGTGGCAGTTACGCTGCAATAACCGAGCGCTTATGAAAAGCAGTCACCTCCTTCAGACATGAAGACCAAAGAGAGTTCGAAGACCACGTCGTTACTCCGGGAACGCGGCGTCAACAATGAACCACAAGCGTTGATTTGCCAACTTTTGTTTTGGTCTCGCCGTATCGGCACTGCGAGCCTTATTTTATTTTTCCCGAGCGTCTGCCTCGTCGCGAGTAAAATCGAAGCTATCTCAAAGCCAGGGCCAGCGCCTCAAACCAACACGGTTCAACCCGATATCGCTTATACCGGGCTTCTTTATCATCAGCGCAGCGGTCTCCAATTTGCGGCGCATCGTGCCTACGACTCGGGGGAGAGACGCTGGATCAACCGCGATCCGACGGGCGAATCGGAACATGTGAACCTTTACAATTATGTCGCGAACGAACCGACGGTCGCGGTTGATCCAAGCGGCTACTGTCTGATTCAGCCAGTCGTAAGTCAGCCGGCGCCTCCGGTCCCGATCGGGCAACCCAATTCGGGAGGTGGCGGCGGTCAGGGGGCAGGTAACGGCGGAGTTGGGGATAACCCAGTTTGGTCAGTCCAATCGCCGACTCCGCCAGTTCCTAACGGCGGCCTCGAACAGATGCCGACGGTCGGACCGGGCCCGACCCCGATCCAAATCGGGCAACCGAACTCAGGCGGCGGTGCCGGCCAAGGGTCAGACAACGGTGGATCCGCGGATACCCCGGTTTGGTCGGTTCAAACGCGAACTCCACAAATTCCTAACGGCAGTCGCGAACATATGCCGACCGTTGGATCCGGATCGACACAGATCCCGATTGGTGAGCCGATCATAGGAGGCGGAGGTTCCGGCAGCGGCCAAGGATCGAGTACCGGAGGAATCGCGGTCGAACCCATTGTGCCAGTAAATAGTCAGTCAAATTCTGTATGGACGGAGTGAGGGGAGCGGTGACTGGGAATTGGGTAACGACATTTAGGGCGAAGTCTCAACAAGCACCAGCAACAAGAAAACCATGGAGAAACAACAAAGAGTGAATCGCCGACTGCTCCGTTGGTGCCAACGGATCGCCACGGTGGTTCTGATCTTCTTCTTTCCCGTCGCTTGCATCGTCGTGAGCAAACTCGATGCTTTCGCAAGTTCAGGAACAGCGCCTCAAGCTAACATTGTCCAACCCGATGCAGCCTATACGGGGCTTTTCTATCATCAGCGGAGCGGACTCTATCTGGCCGAGCATCGCGCTTTTGACAGCGGCTTGAAACGTTGGCTCAACCGTGATCCGGCCGGGGAAGCCGCAGACGTAAACCTTTATCGATATGCCGCGGCGAATTCAGTCCGGTATCGCGATACCAGCGGATACGATGCTTGGGTTCCCACTAACCTGACTACGACACAAGACCCTGAGCCTCAAGCTCCAACTTACGGCACCGACCCGGGCGTTCCTAACCAGACCAATCCAGGTCTGCCGAATACTAACCCTGATCCGGGACTACCAAACAACACTAATAATCCTGGGCAGCCAGATCAGACCACAAATCCGTTTTCCCCGAACAATCCGAACGGCGAAGCGCTACCAAACAATACCGCAAATTCAGGAGCACCGGACAACTCCACTCAACAAGTAAATCCCCTGACGACGCAGTCAAGAAATGACAACGATGGCATGACAGGGGATCAGCCTGCTCCGAGAAAAGAGGATAATACGGATATGACGACAGGAAACAACGGTGGCTCCCGAAATGATAACAACGGCATGGTCACCGACCCTAAGCACCCGTGTCCCATCGGAAAGAAACCGTCGCCCACTCCTGCTCACAAGTAGCCAACGTCACTCAAGGCAGTTCCTGCCAAGCTACGACCATTCAGTCCCCAAGGGACCTGCGCCGACACGCACCGGCTAGTCAGAAATCCCTCGTTGTGGCCTTTGTGACCTGGCTGTGAAAAATTCCGTGACTTCGTCGGGAGTAGTGAAAATAGGGGAGAGGTCACTAATCGCTTTTGTTACTTGGGGTTCGGCTACCTGGGGACAGGTCCATCAATCTAATCCTCGCACTCCTATTGGAACTCAATGGGGACAGGTCACTGCCTGGCCCCTTTAGTTTGGTTGCGGCTGTCAGTTTTATGACCTCGGCCAAGAACCACGGTGACGCTGTGGCATATATTCTTTGGTCAGCGGCAGCGTTACTTTTTGCATTGTTGTCATGTGCTCCTACCGCTTTAGGAGCGCAGACGATCGTTACTCTCGGTCGCCATCGATGCGGGTTTTGTTTGGAAACAACCCTTGCGGAGGGACGGAGTGAGCAACGCCGGTTCAAACAAAAGCATCTGTTGGACATTTTTCTGAACTAGCGAAAGAAAATCTGTGTAATCTGAGAAATCTGCGGATGATAGTGTCTTGGACACATGAAGCCTGCCGTCGTTGGAGTAAAGATCCATTCCGGCTGGGGAATCCTGGTGGCTGTCTCCGGAAGCGTGGATTCACTGGAGATAGTGGAACGGCGACGCATCGTGATAACAGACCTGACCCTTCCTCGGGCTAACCAACCTTATCATCATTCGGCAACTCTTGGACTCCCTGAAGCCAAGCAACATTTAGCGAGGTGCGCGACTGTCTCCGAGCGACTGAGCTCGGCCGCCATCAGCGACACGATCGGAGCATTGGCTAAACGCGACTATCGAGTCGTTGGTGCGGCCGTTCTCTTGGCGTCCGGCCGCCCTCTGCCTTCTCTTCCGGAGATTCTCGGGGCGCACCCGCTAATTCATACGGCCGAAGGCGAATTCTTTCGTTGCGTCGTTGGGAAAGCTTTCGATGGCCTAAAGGTCCCGGTCACCGGAATTCGAGAGCGCGATCTCGCTCGGTTTGCCGAGGCCGTGCTGGGAGATGCAGCTGGTCCGCTACAAAGAGCAATTGCAGGATCGGGAAGTTCGCTGGGTCCCCCTTGGACCAATGACCACAAAATGGCGGCTCTCGCCGCTGCCATCGTTCTAAACAAGCTGTAAACGATTGGGGTCACGTCTTAACGGCCTGCGGCCCAAATACGATCATCACATAGCAAGACCACAAACTTGTCGCGCCCTCTTGTCGGCCATAGTTCTGGGATAGAACTCAATGGGGACAGGTCATTAATCGAATCTTCTCAAACGATTCAGGAAGCTGACTTGTGCCTGTACCGCCTCCATGCGGTCACTCCTCAAGCTTCAGCAAAGAGCGAGCAATTGAATTGGCTGCGTTAATCGACGCGGCTTACCCACAGCTGACTGATTTCCAAAATCATAAACCTTTGGAATGTGGCATGACGGCCGAAGAGCGAACGATTTAGGGAGGGCTCCTATTATAACCATATTTACCATAAATTAAATAATCTCTGTGTTGCTGGGGTTTTCCTGGCCAGGTCCTAACAGCTCCAGCTCGTTGACTTTCCGTTTCCGAGCATTGTATTAATTAGGTTTGGTAAAGCTGATTATAAAGCTTTGCCAAGAACTCTATTTAACCTTCCATGACACATCATATCTCTAAGCTCCTGCTGCTGCTGCTGACCCTGGCGCTGGTGACGCCATTATCGGCTCGGGATACCTATTCGA
>Ga0153933_1000478_pt1 | contig 14280 bp, 15 predicted proteins | sample TSNJ017MetaG_FD_102275 | JGI IMG/M metagenome (GOLD analysis project Ga0153933, IMG submission 102275) | Attine ant fungus gardens microbial communities from New Jersey, USA - TSNJ017 MetaG | ecosystem: Host-associated > Fungi > Mycelium > Unclassified | place: USA: New Jersey, Wharton State...
ACAGGACTGCTGGCGCACGATCGACAGTTCGCGCTCGAGCTTGGCGAGATCCGTGATGCTGTTCTGGGTATGTCCCGACAGGCCCGTGCGGGTCGCATAGGCGCGCACGCGGGTGGATTCATCGGCGGCGAGGAAGAGTTTGCCCACCGAGGTCAGATGCAAGGGCGCCCGTCCGCCGATGGCCCGCACCACCTGCATGCCGGAGCGCTCCGAGTAAGCCCGTTCGATATAGACGATCTCGTCGCCCTGGCGCACCGACAGATTTACGGTCTGGCCGGTCGAGCGGTGCAACTCGCGCATCGGCGTCAAGGCGGCGTCGCGTACCGACAGGCGTGCCTTGACCAGATTGCCGAGCTCGAGCAGGCGCATGCCGAGACGATAGGTGCCCGGATCCGAACGGTCGACGAGGCGACAGGTCACCATGTCGTTCAGGATGCGGTGCGCGGTGGAGGGGTGCAGCTCAGTGCCTAGCGCGAGTTCCTTCAGGCTGACCGGGTCGGTATGCGCGGCCAGGGCGTCGAGCAGCCGCATCATGCGCTCGATCACCTGGATCGAAGTCTTGGGATCCGGGTTCGTATCGCTCATGGGGGAGAAATCGGTTGACGCGTCAAACAGCGGAGAATTGATTGTATATCGTATTGTGAAAAAAGCGAACGTCGTTCGAGGCGGCATTCGAATTCGCCGCCGCGCCCGGCGTCGGGCGTGCCGTGTGGCTTCGGCGTTGGTATTGTTCGCCAAACAGCGGATAATCAGGGACGTTTTCCCGGAGGAGCGCCCATGCGAGTCGGATTGTTCGTCACCTGCCTGATTGACCTGATGCGTCCCGAAATAGGCTTCTCGGTTATCAAGCTGATCGAGCGGGCCGGTTTCGAGGTCATCGTGCCGCCGGCGCAAACCTGCTGCGGGCAGCCGGCGTACAACTCCGGCGAACGCGGCCTGGCGCGCGATCTGGCCGAGAAGACCCTGCGCGAATTCGAGCAGTTCGATTACATCGTCGTGCCGTCGGGGTCGTGCGGCGGCATGATCCGCGTGCACTACGGCGATCTGTTCGGCGACGATCCGGACATGATGAGCCGCTTCGGCCGGCTGCGTCCCAAGGTGTTCGAGCTGACCGATTTTCTCGTGAACGTCGCCAGGGTGGAACTGGCGCCGGGCGAGTTCAGCGGCCCTGTCACGTATCACGATTCCTGTTCGGGGCTGCGTGAGCTGGGTGTCAAAACGCAGCCGCGTGCGCTGCTCGCGCAAGCCGGCGTGGCGCTCACCGAAATGAAGGATTGCGAACACTGCTGCGGCTTCGGCGGCACCTTCGCGGTGAAGTACGGCGATATCTCGACGGCCATCGTCGACGAGAAATGCGCCAACATCGGCGCGAGCGGCGCGGGCGCGGTGGTGCTCGGCGACCTCGGCTGCATGCTCAATATAGAAGGCCGCCTGCGGCGCACGGGCGATACCGCGACGCGCGTGCTGCACATCGCCCAGGTGCTGGCCGGCGACGTATAAGGCGTCATTGCCAGGCAGTACGGAAGGTATCGGGCAGCAGGGCCGCGCCGCCGCACGCAGCGCCCTCACTCATTGAACCGGGAAGCGAATCCCAAAGGCCGCCATGCAAGTTCAAACGATGCAGTTCAAGGCCCGCGCGGGCCAGAAGCTCGCCGATCAGCGCCTGCAGCAGAACCTCACCAAGCTGTCGACCAAGTTCGTCTCGGCGCGGGCGGCCGCGATCACCGCGATCGATTTCGCCGCGACCCGCGCCGCGCTCAAGGAGCGCCGCAATCGCGCGCTCGAGAACCTCGATGTCTGGCTGGAAACCTTCGAGCGCGAGGCGACCCGGCGCGGCGTCACGGTCCTGTATGCGGAGACGACGCAGGAAGCGGCCAGGCTCGTCGCGGATATCGCGCGCCGGCACGACGTGAAAAAGGTGATCAAGACCAAATCGATGGTCACCGAGGAAATGCGCCTGAACGAAGTGCTCGGCCAGATGGGCGTGCAGTCGATCGAGACCGATCTCGGCGAGTACATCCTGCAGATCAACGACAACGAGCCGCCGAGCCACATCATCGCGCCGGTGGTCCACAAGGATAAGGACGAGATCGCCGACCTGTTCGCGAGGACCCACCAGCGGCCGCGCCTGACCGAGATCACGGACATGACGCGCGAGGCCCGCGAAATCCTGCGCCCGCACTTCATGACCGCGGACATGGGCGTGACGGGCGGCAATTTTCTGGTGGCGCAGACCGGCTCGGTGGCGCTCGTCACCAACGAGGGCAACGAAGGCATGTGCACGGTGATGCCGCGCGTGCATGTGGCGGTCACCGGTATCGAGAAAATCCTGCCGACGCTCGAAGATCTCGCCACCGCGATGCGGCTGCTGCCGCGCTCGGCGACCGGCCAGGCGACTTCGAACTACTTTTCGGTGCTGACCGGCCCGCGTGGGCCGGGCGATCAGGACGGCCCGGAGCATATGTATGTGGTACTCGTCGATGGCGGGCGCACCGGGCTGATCGGCGGGGACTTTCAGGAGATGCTGCGCTGTATCCGGTGCGGCGCCTGCATGAATCACTGTCCGGTGTATCAGAAGGTCGGCGGTCACGCTTACGGCTGGGTGTATCCCGGTCCCATGGGGTCGGTGCTGACGCCGAGCTACGTGGGGCTAGACAAGGCGCTCGATCTGCCGCAGGCCGCCACGCTGTGCGGCGAATGCAACAGCGTCTGTCCGGTCGGCATTCCGCTCTCCGACCTGCTGCGCAAGCTGCGCGAAAAGCAGGTGGAGCGGCATCTGCGGCCTTGGCGCGAGCGCGCGGGGCTGGCGGTGTGGGGCTTTCTCGCGCTGCATCCGGACGCCTACGCGCTGTTCACCAGGCTGGCGGTGCGGGTGCTCGAGCGAATGGGCGGCCGTCGGCGCGCGATTGCGCGTCTGCCGCTCGCGGCGGGCTGGACCAACACCCGGGATCTGCCGGCGCCGGTCGGGCGCACGTTCCGGGAGCTGTACGCGGCGCAGCGCAGTCATCTTGGATAAGGCGAGCCTTCCCGGCGCCGCCCACACGGTCGATTGTTCTTCCCAGCGCAACGCTGTATGTCGCTATAGCTGATTTATCCCGATTGATTTCTTCTATACCATTTCGACTGGGCATCGTGGGTCACAAGCTCCGAGTGCCTCAATCGGAAGAGAAGAACATCATGAAAAAGACAATATCGATGTACTGGCCGTTGGCCATGTTTGTGCCGCTCGCAGCGGCCGCCTGCCTGTACGTAAGTGGCGAGACCGCTTCGCGGATCGCGCAGCCCCCGCTCGGCGCCGATCAGCTCACGGCGGAACTGGCGCGCACCGTGTCCTACGGCCTCGTGGGCAACGATACCGGCTCGCCGGTCAAGCCCATCCGCGCGGTCGTTTCGCTGCAGGCGTCCGACGCGTCCTGATTGCCTGCGTTGCGCGGGCGCCAAGCTAGCCAACGCAAGCAAACAGGCCGGCGCGCCCGGCCCGGCAACGTCCCGCGGCGCAGCGCCCAGCGCCGGACACGCGCCCGGCGCGATTTCCCCCGTGTTTGTATAATCGCGGCACCGTTCGCTAACCTGATCCGGATGCATCGCATCCAGCGCCCTGATGAAAACCATCGCCATCTGCTTTGTCTGCCTCGGGAACATCTGCCGTTCCCCGACCGCGGAAGGGGTGATGCGGCATCAGATCGGCGAGGCGAAGCTGGCGGAGCGCATCAGCATCGATTCGGCCGGCACCGGCAACTGGCACATCGGCGCGGCGCCGGACGAGCGCGCGCAGCACGCGGCGGCCCAGCGCGGCTACGATCTGTCGGGGCTGCGCGGCCGCCAGATTGGCGCGCCGGACTTCGAGCGCTTCGATCTGCTGATCGCAATGGACGACGCCAATGTCGCCGCCTTGCAGCGGATCTGCCCGCCGGCGCAGCGCGACAAGATTCGTCTGCTGATGGAATTCGTGCCGTCAACCGATGGCCGCTGGGCGGGCGAACGGGAAGTGGCCGATCCGTATTTCGGCGGCGCGGCAGGCTTCGAACAGGTGCTTGACCAGTGCGAGGCCGCTTGCCGGGGACTGATCGCCGCGCTGCACCCGCAGTTGGCCTGAATGCGCGGCGAACTGAGCGGCGTACTGAGCAACAAACGGCATACGCCCCAAGGGCTTCCGCACGCGTCGTTTCATGCCGCGTCTATTAAGCAAATGACCCAAATCCCGGTAGGGATACTTGACTAATTTGCTCATGTATTTATACTTGACCAAACTTGTCGAGAATTGCGATCCCCAACATCATGAGACTCACCACAAAAGGCCGTTTCGCCGTCACGGCGATGATTGACCTGGCACTACGCCAGGAGCAGGGCCCGGTGACGCTTGCGGGTATCAGCCAGCGCCAGCACATTTCCCTGTCCTACCTCGAGCAGCTGTTTGGCAAGCTGCGTCGCCATGAGATCGTCGAGTCCGTGCGCGGGCCCGGTGGTGGCTACAATCTGGCTCGCCGCGCGGAAGACGTGACCGTCGCGGACATCATCATTGCCGTCGACGAGCCGCTCGACGCCACCCAATGCGGCGGCAAGGGCACCTGCGAAGGCACCAAGCAGCACGACGGCCATTGCATGACGCACGAACTGTGGTCCACGCTGAACCAGAAAATGGTCGAGTACCTGGATTCGGTCTCCCTGAAAGATCTGGTCGATCAGCAACGCTCGCGCGAAGGCGCGCCGGCCGTGCTGCGCGACCGCCGCAGCGAGGCGCCGGCGGTCGAACCCGCCCGCGTCGCGCCGCGCGGACCGAATTCCGTTTTCAACATGGCCGGGTCATAGAGCGCCGCGAAGCCAGCGAACTCAGAACCCAAAAGCCAGAGCAATGATGTCCCCGGAGCGATTCATGAATAACGACATTCCCCACCTGCCCATTTACATGGACTACAGCGCCACGACCCCGGTCGACCCGCGCGTGGTGGACAAGATGATTCCGTATCTGCGCGAGCAGTTCGGCAACCCGGCATCGCGCAGCCACTCGTATGGCTGGGATGCGGAACGTGCGGTCGAAGAAGCGCGCGAAAACGTCGCTGCGCTGGTGAATGCCGATCCGCGCGAAATCATCTGGACCTCGGGCGCCACGGAGTCGGACAACCTGGCCATCAAGGGCGCCGCGCACTTCTACAAGAGCAAGGGCAAGCACATCATCACGGTGAAGACCGAGCACAAGGCCGTGCTCGACACCTGCCGCGAGCTCGAGCGCGAAGGCTTCGAAGTCACGTATCTGGATGTCAAGGACGACGGTCTGATCGATATCGAGGTGTTCAAGGCTGCGCTGCGTCCGGACACGATTCTGGTGTCGGTGATGTCGGTGAACAACGAGATCGGGGTGATCCAGGACATCGAGGCAATCGGTGAGATCACCCGTGAAAAAGGCATCATTTTCCACGTCGACGCCGCTCAGGCCACCGGCAAGATCGCGATCGACCTGCAAAAGCTGAAGGTCGACCTGATGTCGTTCTCGGCCCACAAGACGTATGGTCCGAAGGGCATCGGCGCGCTGTACGTGCGCCGCAAGCCGCGTATCCGTATCGAAGCGCAGATGCACGGCGGCGGTCACGAGCGCGGCATGCGTTCGGGCACGCTGGCTACGCACCAGATCGTCGGCATGGGCGAAGCGTTCCGTATCGCCCGTGAAGAAATGGCCACGGAAAACGAGCGCATTCGCATGCTGCGCGACCGTCTGCTGCGCGGCCTGCAGGACATGGAAGAAACCTACGTGAACGGCGACATGGAAAAGCGTGTGCCGCACAATCTGAACATCAGCTTCAATTTCGTCGAAGGCGAATCGCTGATCATGGCCGTGAAGGATGTGGCCGTGTCGTCGGGTTCGGCATGCACCTCGGCGTCGCTGGAACCGTCGTACGTGCTGCGCGCGCTTGGCCGCAACGACGAACTGGCGCATAGCTCGATCCGCTTCACGGTGGGTCGCTTTACGACGGAGCAGGACGTCGATTACGTCATCAACCTGCTGAAGACCAAGATTTCGAAGCTGCGCGATCTGTCGCCGCTGTGGGAAATGTATAAGGACGGGATCGATATTTCGACGATCCAGTGGGCTGCGCACTAAGTTGCCGCATGGCTGTACCCGCTGGGCGAAACATCGCACCGAATGCAGGTTGAAACGAATCAAGGAGTGTAATCATGGCTTATAGCGACAAGGTTCTGGACCACTACGAAAATCCGCGCAACGTGGGTTCCTTCGCCAAGGACGACGATGCAGTGGGTACCGGCATGGTCGGCGCGCCGGCTTGCGGCGACGTGATGAAGCTGCAGATCCGCGTAGGTGCGGACGGCATCATCGAAGACGCGAAGTTCAAGACGTACGGCTGCGGCTCGGCGATCGCCTCGAGCTCGCTCGTCACCGAATGGGTGAAGGGCAAGACGCTCGATCAGGCCATGTCGATCAAGAACACGCAGATCGCCGAAGAACTCGCGCTGCCGCCGGTCAAGATCCACTGCTCGATCCTCGCGGAAGACGCGATCAAGGCCGCGGTTGCCGATTACAAGCAGCGTCACGGCGAAACCGCAGAAGCGGGCGAAAAGCAGCAGGCTGCTTAAGGCCGCAACGAGAAACGCTATGGCAATTACGTTGACCGAAAAGGCAGCACAGCACGTCCAGAAGTATCTGGTCCGACGCGGCAAAGGTGTCGGGCTGCGGCTCGGCGTGCGCACGACCGGATGCTCGGGTTTGGCCTACAAGCTCGAATACGTGGATGAACTCGCGCCGGAAGATCAGGTATTCGACTGCAATGGCGTGAAGATCATTGTCGACCCGAAGAGCCTCGCCTATATCGACGGCACGGAACTCGACTTCGCACGCGAAGGGCTGAACGAAGGCTTCAAGTTCAACAACCCGAACGTGAAGGACGAGTGCGGCTGCGGCGAATCGTTCCGCGTCTGAGCGGAACGAGTCCGCGTGAAGCGGAAAAAAGGCGGCGCGTGCCGCCTTTTTAATTTGTTGCCCCCTTGTTTTGCACGCCTCGTGCGCGCTTTGAACGGACCACATCTGATTCGATGGCCTCGCTGAACGATAGCCACTTCGCCCTGTTCGACCTGCCGGAGCAATACACGCTCGACGCCAACGCGCTCGACCATGCGTATCGCACGGTGCAGTCGCAGGTGCATCCCGACCGCTTCGCCGCAGCCGGCGAAGCGCAAAAACGGATCGCGATGCAATGGGCGACGCGCACCAACGAGGCGTACCAGACCCTGCGCGATCCGCTAAAGCGCGCCACGTATCTGCTGTCGCTGCGCGGCATCGATGTCGGCGCCGAGAACAACACGGCCATGGAGCCGGCGTTCCTGATGCAGCAGATGGAGTGGCGCGAAGGCATTGAAGACGCCGCGGCGGCGAAGAACGTCGACGCGCTCGATGCCTTGCTCGCCGAACTGCGCGACGAGGAGCGGGTGCGTTTCACGAAACTCGGCGCCTTGCTCGATAGCGGGGCGAATCAGGGCGCAGGCGAGGCAGTGCGGCAGTTGATGTTTATCGAGCGGGTCGCGGCGGAAATCGGCACGCAGATCGAACGGCTCGACACCTGACGCGCGATCGTCGCGCGCACGGCCCGAGCAACCCAGCAACGCGAACCATTCAGGACGGGGCACAACGCTCCGCGAAGAAGATCTCAGATGGCTTTACTGCAAATCTCCGAACCCGGCATGGCGCCTGCGCCGCATCAGCGGCGTCTCGCGGTCGGTATCGATCTCGGCACGACCAACTCCCTCGTCGCAGCGGTGCGCAGCGGCATGCCCGAAGTGTTGCCCGACGCGGACGGCCATGTGCTGCTGCCGTCGGTGGTCCGCTATCTGGAGAAGGGCGGCCGCCGCATTGGCCGCACCGCCAAGGCGGAAGCGGCGAGCGATCCGCGTAACACGATCGTCTCGGTCAAGCGTTTCATGGGGCGCGGCAAGGCGGAAGTGGAAGGAGCCGAAAACGCGCCCTACGATTTCGTCGACGCACCGGGCATGGTGCAGATCCGTACCGTCGACGGCGTGAAGAGCCCCGTCGAAGTCTCGGCGGAAATTCTGGCGACGCTGCGTCAACTCGCGGAAGACTCGCTCGGCGACGACCTGGTGGGCGCCGTGATCACCGTGCCGGCCTATTTCGACGAAGCGCAGCGCCAGGCCACCAAGGACGCTGCGCGGCTGGCCGGCCTGAACGTCCTGCGCCTGCTCAACGAGCCGACCGCGGCGGCCATCGCCTACGGCCTCGACAACGGTTCCGAAGGCCTCTACGCCGTCTATGACCTCGGCGGCGGCACCTTCGACCTGTCGATCCTCAAGCTCACCAAGGGCGTCTTCGAAGTCCTCGCGGCGGGCGGCGATTCCGCCCTCGGCGGCGACGATTTCGATCACGCGCTGTACCGTCACGTGCTCGAGCAGGCCGGCATCGCGCCGCAGACGCTCGCCGCCGAAGACGTGCGGATGCTGCTGGACAACGTACGCGTGGCCAAAGAGGCGTTGTCGGACGCGCCCCTGGCAAGCTTGCGGGCGACGCTCTCGAACGGCACCCAGCTCGATCTGACGATCGACGAGGCCGCTTTCGAGGCCGTCACGCAGGCGCTGGTGCAGCGCACGCTTGGGCCGACCAGGAAAGCGCTGCGCGACGCCAAGGTCACGACCAAAGAAATCAAGGGTGTGGTGCTGGTGGGCGGCGCGACCCGCATGCCGGTGATCCGCCGCGCAGTGGAGGCATTCTTCGGCCAGCCGCCTTTGACCAATCTGAACCCCGACCAGGTGGTCGCGCTCGGCGCGGCGATCCAGGCGGATCTGCTGGCCGGCAACCGCGGCGCCGACGGCGACGACTGGTTGCTGCTCGACGTCATCCCGCTGTCGCTTGGCGTTGAGACGATGGGTGGCCTGACCGAGAAGATCATCCCGCGCAATTCGACGATTCCGGTCGCGCGTGCGCAGGATTTCACCACCTTCAAGGACGGCCAGACCGCGATGGCGATTCACGTCGTGCAGGGCGAACGTGAGCTGGTGTCGGACTGCCGCTCGCTCGCGCGTTTCGAGCTGCGCGGCATTCCGCCGATGGCAGCCGGCGCGGCCCGCATTCGTGTGACCTACCAGGTCGATGCGGACGGCCTGCTGTCCGTGTTCGCGCGCGAGCAGCATTCGGGCGTGGAGGCGTCGGTGGTCGTGAAGCCGTCGTACGGTCTCGCCGACGACGACATCGCGAAGATGCTCGAAGACAGCTTCAACACCGCCGAAGTCGACATGCGCGCCCGCGCGCTGCGCGAGGCGCAGGTGGAAGCGCAGCGCCTGATCGAAGCGACGGACGCGGCGCTGGCAGCGGATGCCGAATTGCTCGACGAGGCTGAACGGGCCGAACTCGACGCTCTGCTCACCGCCTTGCGCAACGTGGCGCAAAGCGACGACGTCGACGCGATCGAAGCGGCGACGAAGACGGTGGCCGAAGGCACCGACGAGTTCGCTGCCCGCCGCATGAACAAGGGCATTCGCCGCGCGCTGGCGGGCCGCAAGCTCGACGACATCTGAACGAACGTTAGCGGGTGCCAGTCGGAGCCGGTGGCTCCGCGCACGATGCGGCGAGCGGTCTCCGCCAGCCCCGCTTGCCTCTCGACGAATCACGTGACGCGTGTCAAAAAAGCACGCGTCACCAGTAAAATGGTGCGGAGCCAGTTCGCCGGCGTCCGTGCCCCAGACCAAACGGAAATCGTATGCCTCAAATCGTTGTGCTGCCCCACGTCGAACTGTGCCCGGAAGGCGCGGTAATCGATGCTGTACCGGGCAAGAGCATCTGCGACAATCTGCTGGAACACGGCATTGAAATCGAGCACGCTTGCGAGAAATCGTGTGCGTGCACGACCTGTCACGTCGTCGTGCGTGAGGGCTTCAATGCGCTCACGCCGTCGGAAGAGGACGAAGACGATCTGCTCGACAAGGCGTGGGGTCTCGAACCCGAGTCGCGTCTGTCGTGCCAGGCCATGGTGCCGGCCGACCAGGATCTCGTTGTTGAAATCCCGCGTTACTCGATCAACCACGCGAAGGAAAATCACTAACAGGAGCGCGCAGCCATGAAGTGGACCGACACGCAAGACATCGCGATGGCCCTCACCGACAAGCACCCGGAAGTGGACCCGCAGCAGATACGGTTCACCGACCTGCACCGCTGGGTGACGGAGCTCGAAGGCTTCGACGACGATCCGAACCGTTCGAACGAGAAGATCCTCGAAGCGATCCAGGCGGCATGGATCGAGGACGCGGATTATTGAGCGGAGTTGAGCCGGCTGCGGCTTGTCCGGCTTGAACAAACAAAAAGGCGATTCCATTGGAATCGCCTTTTTGCGTTTGCGGCGAGGAGGAGCAGGAACGAGGGCCGCCTGTTGCCGGCGGTCCATGCGTACCCGGCTGGCTGTAGCGGCGCCGGGCCTGCCAGTCCGTTAGCGCGGCTCCTCGTCGCCTATTAACCCGCGGCGAGCGTACCGTTCTCGAGATGCACGCGCTCGCCTTGCTGGAACGGCGGCGCTTCGTGGTATGTGAAGTAGCGGTTCTTGCCGCTTTCCATGCGTACGTGGACCGAGTAAGCGGTCGTGCTGCGGATATGTTTTTCCACCGAGTTGCCGGCGAAGCCGCCGCCGACTGCGCCCAGCACCGTCATCGCGCCACGGCCTACGCCGCCGCCGAACTGGTTGCCCACCAGACCGCCGACCACGGCGCCGCCTACCGCGCCGATACCGGTGCCGTGACCTTCCTGACGCACTTCCGAGATCGCGACGACCGTGCCGCAGCTAGCGCAATAGGCCGGCTGCGGTGCCGGTTGCTGCGCGTATTGGCCTGGTGCCGGTTGCGGCGCTGGTTGTGCCTGCTGTTGCGCAGCGTACTGCTGTTGGTTCGGCGCAGGTACTGGCGCCGGGGCCGGCGCGGCCTGGGCGTCGGTCTGTGCCTGCTGTTGCGGCTGCTGTGGTTGAGCCTGTTGCTGCTGCGCGTAGGTCGCCGGATTGGCCGGCTGCGACGAATCGACCACCGGTTGCGAAGCGGCCTGCGCGGAGACCTGGGCCGCCTGGGTCTGATCGTTTTGCGCGCCGCTGCTCGACGCCTTCGGGAACAGGCCCGTTACGGCCGCCGTGGCAGCGAGGCTGGCGATGATGACTGCGCCGGCCGCGGTCGCGACAAGCGGATGGATACGACGTGTTTGCGTGGTGTTTGGGTTGTTCATGTTGGACCTCCGTCTCAAGCAGAGTCGACTTTTATTGAGACACAGTGTCCGACAGTTCGTCTGGGCCAAGGTTTCAAGTTGTAACCAAATCTGCGTCCGGCGTGCGGCTGTGTGGGGCGCAGACAGCCGCAGAGCGCGGGCAAAGCTTGATTCCTCAGGAGAAGGCGGGGAGGGTGCGGCGCCGCGAGTCGGAACGCATCACGCAGCTTTTACCGATAGTTACAAACCATCAAGGTCGCCGGGACCATCAGGCCGTAGCGCGGCCCTCGAAATGCAAAACGCCCGGCAGGATGTGCCGGGCGTTGGGTCTTACTCGTCGAGCCGTTGTGTACCAGTACCACTGCGGCCACTACGATCAATCAGCGCGCTCAGTCTTCGCGGCGCAGATGCGGGAACAGGATCACGTCGCGGATGCTCGGGCTGTCGGTCAGCAGCATGATCAGACGGTCGATGCCGATGCCGCAACCGCCGGCCGGCGGCATGCCGTACTCCAGCGCGCGGATGTAGTCGGAGTCGTAGAACATGGCTTCTTCGTCGCCGGCGTCCTTCTGGTCCACCTGCTTCTTGAAACGCGCGGCCTGGTCTTCCGGATCGTTCAGCTCCGAGAAACCGTTGGCGATTTCGCGGCCGGTGATGAACAGCTCGAAACGCTCGGTGATGCCCGCCATGGTGTCCGACGCGCGCGCCAACGGCGATACTTCGACCGGGTAGTCGATGATGTAGGTGGGCTCCCACAGCTGCGATTCGGCCGTCTCTTCGAAGAGCGCCAGTTGCAGCGCGCCGACGCCGGCGTTCAGGAACTGCGGCTGCGAGGCATCGACGCCGAACTTCTTCAGTTCAGGGCGCAGGAATGCGGCGTCGGCCAGTTGCGCGTCGGTGTAGTGCGGGGCGTACTTCTGGATGGCCTGGGTGATCGTCAGGCGATGGAACGGCTTCGCCAGATCCAGCTCGCGGCCCTGATAGCTGATCGTCGCCGTGCCGAGCGCGTCGATGGCGGCCTGACGGATCAGTTGTTCGGTGAAGTCCATCAGCCACTGGTAATCGGTGTACGCGGCGTAGAACTCGATCATCGTGAATTCCGGATTGTGGCGCACCGAGACGCCCTCGTTACGGAAATTCCGGTTGATCTCGAACACGCGCTCGAAGCCGCCTACCACCAGACGCTTGAGGTACAGCTCCGGCGCGATACGCAGGAACATCTGCATGTCGAGCGCGTTGTGATGCGTGACGAAGGGCTTGGCCGCCGCGCCGCCCGGGATCGGGTGCAGCATCGGCGTTTCGACTTCCATGAAGTCGGCTTCGGCCATGAACTTGCGGATCGACGACATCGCCCTGGTGCGCGCCACGAAAGTCTTGCGCGTTTCCGGCGTGACGATGAGGTCGACATAACGCTGACGGTACTTCATTTCCTGGTCGGCGAGGCCGTGGAACTTGTCCGGCAGCGGACGCAGCGACTTCGACAGCAGGCGCAATTCGGTACAACGCACCGACAGCTCGCCCTTGTTGGTACGGAACAGCACGCCGCGCGCGGCGACGATGTCGCCCATGTCCCACTTCTTGAACGCGTCGTAGGTTTCCTGGCCGACGTCGGCCGGTGTGATGAAGAACTGGATCTGACCCGAACCGTCGCGCACGGTGGCGAAACTTGCCTTGCCCATCACGCGCTTCAACATCATGCGGCCGGCCACGGCGACTTCGAGCGGATTCGCTTCGAGTGCTTCCTTGTCGGTCTCGGCGTATTGCACCTGCAGATCTTCGGCGTGATGCGTGGGGCGGAAATCGTTCGGGTAAGCGACGCCGTGTTCACGCAGCTCGCGCAGCTTTTCGCGGCGCTCGGCGATGATCTTGTTTTCGTCCCCCTCGGGCGCGGCGTTCGTCTGGATCGGTTCGGTCATGATGGGTCGGTATTCGAGTAGCCTGCGTGTGGGTGGGCCGCACGAGGTTGCCTGCCGGCCGTAAATCGGACTGCAACAGGCGGTCAAAAGATGCGGCGCGGCAAAGTTCGCCGCGCCGGATGCGCTAGGTTGCGTCGCCTTTAGATGCCCTGTTTCAGGCTGGCGCTGATGAACGGGTCGAGGTCGCCATCGAGCACGCTCTTGGTATTGCTGATTTCGACGTTGGTACGCAGATCCTTGATGCGGCTGTTGTCCAGCACGTACGAACGGATCTGGTGACCCCAGCCCACATCGGTCTTGCCGGCTTCGAGCTTGTCCTGCTCGGCCTGACGTTTGCGGATTTCCGCTTCGTACAGGCGCGATTTCAGCATGGCCATGGCTTCGGCGCGGTTGCGGTGCTGCGAACGGTCGTTTTGGCACTGCACGACGATGCCCGACGGCATGTGCGTAATCCGCACCGCGGAGTCGGTCTTGTTGATGTGCTGACCGCCCGCGCCGGACGCGCGGTACGTGTCGATGCGCAGATCGGCCGGGTTGATGTCCACTTCGATCGAGTCGTCGATTTCCGGGTACACGAACACCGACGAGAACGACGTATGGCGACCGCCCGACGAGTCGAACGGCGACTTGCGCACGAGGCGGTGCACGCCGGTCTCGGTACGCAGGAAGCCATAGGCGTATTCGCCTTCGATCTTGATGGTGGCGTTCTTGATGCCGGCGACGTCGCCGTCGGTCTGTTCCAGCACTTCGGTCTTGAAGCCCTTGCGCTCGCAGTAGCGCAGGTACTGGCGCAGCAGCATCGAGGCCCAGTCGCACGCTTCGGTGCCGCCGGCGCCTGCCTGGATGTCGAGGAACGCGTTGTTCGGGTCCGCGGCGTTCGAGAACATGCGGCGGAATTCCATATCGCCCACGCGCGACTCCAGGCTGGCTGCGTCGCTTTCGCAGGCGAGGAGGGTTTCCTCGTCGGCTTCTTCGCGCGCCATGCCGAACAGGTCCTGCGCGTCGCGCAGGTCGTTGTCGAGCGAGGTGAGTTTGCCGACGACGTCGTCGAGCAGCTTCTTTTCCCGGCCGAGGGCCTGGGCATGCTTCGAGTCGTTCCAGACGTTCGGGTCTTCGAGTTCCCGGTTGACTTCGATTAGACGCAGTGCTTTGTCGTCGTAGTCAAAGATACCC
>Ga0153933_1000479_pt1 | contig 14258 bp, 9 predicted proteins | sample TSNJ017MetaG_FD_102275 | JGI IMG/M metagenome (GOLD analysis project Ga0153933, IMG submission 102275) | Attine ant fungus gardens microbial communities from New Jersey, USA - TSNJ017 MetaG | ecosystem: Host-associated > Fungi > Mycelium > Unclassified | place: USA: New Jersey, Wharton State...
GCAGACGAACTTGCCGGTCTTGTCGGTCGGATCGGGATAGGCCTCCCTGATCACCTCGGCGATGCCGACGATCTCCTTGCCCTCGTTGGAATGATAGAAGAACGCCTTGTCGCCCTTCTTCATGTTGACGAGGTTCTGCCGCGCCGTGAAGTTGCGCACGCCGGTCCAGGCTTCGCCCTTGGCGCCCTTGGCGACCTGCTGGTCCCACGACCACACGGTCGGTTCGGATTTCACCAGCCAATAGTTCATCGCAACTCACCCCGTTCTTGAACGTCCATCGCGCGGCGATGTTACAGGCTCGCGGCTGTCGGAGACAAGCACAGCGCCTCATTGCTTCAGATAGTGATCGAAGAATTTGGCGATGTCGGTGAAGGCTTCCTTCGTCTCCGGCGCGTCGACGTTGAACTGGTACTCGGCATGCGACTGGCCCTCATAGACATTGAGATCGGCAATGACGCCGGCGCGGCGCAATTTGCGATGGGTGCGCACCGTGTTGCTGAGGAACAAATCGCGCGTGCCTGTGGTCAGGATGGTCGGCGGAAAACCCTTGAAGTCGCCATAGATCGGCGAGATGTAGGGATTCTTCAGGTCGGCGCCGTTGGCGTAGAGTTTTGCCGCGCGGCCGAGCCAGCCGTCCCAGGTCACCAGCACATTGTCGACCCACTCATTGCTGGCGTAGCTGTCGCCGATCTTGTCGATGTCCGCCCACGGCGTGCCCGGCGCGATCGCGGCCGGCAGCGGCAGCTTCTCATCCTTGGCCCGCAACACCATCGCGAGCGTCATAGCGCCGCCCGTCGAGGTGCCGAAGATCGCGAGCCGATGGCGTTCATGCGATTTCAGGACCTCCTTGTAGACCGCCATCGCATCGTCGAGCGCCGCGGGATAGGGGAAGTCCGGCGGCATCCGGTAGTCGACCGAGATCACCTTGAAGCCGCCGAAGCCCGCCATCATGATCGCCTCCGGCAAGGCCGCTTCGCCGGGGCCGAACACATAGCCGCCGCCATGAACGTGGATCAGGAGGCGCCGCCGGTTCTCGAGCGGCATCTTGTCCGGCGTGACGATGAAGCAGTGTACGCCGGCGATCTTCTTCTCCTCGACCTTGACGCCGAGCTTCGCCTTCATCGCGGGGATGCCGGCGATCGCCTCCTTGGCGCGGCGGTCGATCAATTCCTTCCACTCCGCAGGGGTCTTCGGGTCGGCGTTGAAGTGCGGCGGATAGGGCGCGCCGATGATGGCCTGCATCTCGGGCGAGACGTCGGCGGGATTGCCGAGCGATTTCTGCGGGGCGACCCGCTTGCCGGCCTCTGCATTGGCGGCCGCCTCGCTCTTCGCGAGCTCGTCATACGGGACGCCCGTCTCGGCGCGGACCGCGGCCGATGAAGCGACGATGGCGAATGCGATGCCAAATGCGACGATGGCGCGATGCGGTTGACGCATATTTTCTCCCTTTGGGATCCATTTCTCGTCAGGCCGGGATCCGGCGGTGCGCGCCACGCTATTACGGCGCACCGAGGCCGGGAAGGGCCGCCCATCGCGCGGCTGGGATGCTCAGCCTTCCGCCTTGAAGGGACGCGTCAGCAGACCCTCGATCGCGGCGTCGATGGTGAGCTTGTGGGCGAGGATCGCCGCGACGGCTGTCGAGACCGGCATGTCGATCTGCTTTGAGGCGGCGAGCTCCACCAGCACGGGCGCGGTGAAGGCGCCTTCGGCGAGCTTGCCGCTCGGCGCGGCCTCGCCACGGCCGAGCGCGATGCCGAGCGCGAAGTTGCGCGATTGCGCGGTCGAGCAGCTCAGCAGCAGATCGCCGAGGCCCGACAGGCCCGACAGCGTTTCGGTGCGCGCGCCGCAGGCGCGGCCGAATCGCGCGAGCTCACTGAAGCCGCGCGTGGTCAGCGCGGCGAGCGCGGAGGCGCCGAGTTCACGGCCGACCACGATGCCGGCGGCGATTGCCAGCACGTTCTTCGCCGCGCCGCCGATCTCGACGCCGCGCACATCTGATGTGTGATAGGGCCGGAACGTCGCTGATCCCAGTGCCTGTACCAGGCCGCTGGCGATCGCCTCATCCTGCGCGGCGAGCGTCACCGCGGTCGGAAGTCCGCGCGCGACGTCGTCGGCAAAGCTCGGCCCCGACAGGATGGCGGGCACGGATTGCGGCGCGGCCTCCGCGATCACCTCGGTCATGAATTTGTGGGTGCCGTGCTCGATCCCCTTGGCGCAGGCGATGACAGGCGTGCCAGGCTTGAGATGCGGCGCGACGTGGATGATGGCCGCGCGCAGATGCTGCGCCGGTGTGGCGGCCAGCATGATGTCCGCGTCCGCGGCGGCGGCGATATCTGATGTCACGGTGATTGTAGCGTCGAGCGTGATGCCGGCGAGCCTCGGATTGACCCGCGTCGCCTCGATCTGCGCCGCGTGCGCAGGATTGCGCGCATAGAGCGTGACCTTGCGCCCGGCGCGCGTGGCGACATCGGCAAGCGCGGTGCCCCAGGCGCCGGCCCCGATCACGCTGACGGATGTGTGCGCGGGCATCGCGCTTGCCCTGTCATTCCCCCTCTCCCCGCCCTTGCGGGGAGAGGGTTGGGGTGAGGGGCTCTATCCGCGAGCGAGCCGAATGTTGGGACCTGTACCCCCTCACCCGGATCGCATTCCGCTGCGCTGCATGCGATCCGACCTCTCCCCGCAGGCGGGGCGAGGTGAAGGGATATCTGCGGCGCGCCTGGTCACACATCACTCGATTCCGACTCAATATCCTGCGCGGCTGTTGGCATAGCCCTTCGGCGCCTTGGCGTTGGCGTCGAGCAGCCAGCGGGCGCGGGGCGGGGCTTCCATCGTATCCGTCAATCCAAGCGCCATCCGCTCGGCGCCGGCCCATGCGATCATCGCGCCATTGTCGGTGCAGAGCGCCGGCGGCGGGATGATCAGCGTGGTCTCTGCCTTCGCCGCGACGTCCTGCAACGCGCTGCGGATGGCGTGATTGGCGGCGACGCCCCCGGCCGCGACCAGCGCGCGGGGCGTACCGAACTGCTCCTGGAACAGCTTTAAGCCCACGCTCAACCGATCCGCCGTCGAGTCCAGCACGGCGGCCTGAAAACCCGCGCAGAGATCGCTGATGTCCTGCGGCTCCAGCGGTTCCAGCCGGCTCGCTTCGTTGCGCACCGCCGTCTTCAATCCCGACAGCGAGAAATTGGCGTCGGGGCGTCCGAGCATCGGCCGCGGAAAGGCAAACCGCGTCGCATCGCCGCTGGCTGCGGCGCGCTCGACCTGCGGCCCGCCGGGATAGGGCAGCGACAGCATCTTCGCGACCTTGTCGAACGCCTCGCCCATCGCGTCGTCGACCGTGGTGCCGAGCCGCACATAGTCGCCGACACCGACCACAGCGACGATCTGGGTGTGGCCGCCCGAGGCCAGGAACAGGCAATAGGGAAACGCCAGTGCGCAGGTCAGGCGCGGGGTCAGCGCATGCGCTTCCAGATGGTTCACCGCGATCAGCGGCGTGTCGTGCACCATCGCGATCGCCTTCGCGGTGGTGAGGCCGACGATGACGCCGCCGATCAGGCCCGGACCCGCGGCGGCCGCGACCGCGGACAATTGCGCATAGCCGATGCCGGCTTCCTTCATCGCTGACGCGATGATGCCGTCGAGCAGGTCGACATGGGCGCGCGCGGCGATCTCCGGCACCACGCCGCCGAAGCGGGCGTGCTCCTCGGTCTGCGAGCGCACGACGTTGGACAGGATCTTGCCCGAGCCGTCGCCTTGGCGCTCGACCACGGCGGCCGCGGTCTCGTCGCAGGTCGTCTCGATCCCCAACACCAGCATCGATGGTTCGTTACCCAAATTCGGCCCTTGTGCTACCAGCATGATCCGGACCGGAAACCGGTCTTCCGATCAAATGTTCCCTCCGGGGTAGCATTGCGAGGTCTCAAAGTGCAATCGGTACCGGCGGCGCCCGTGGCGGTCCTTGTCACACGCCCGCATCCTGACAATGAGACGACACGCGCAAATCTGCGCGCGCGGGGCTTCGAGGCGCTTTTGGCCCCGATGCTGCGCTTCGAGCCGTTGCCGTTCCATGACGATGATGACGCCGATTATGACGCCGTGATCGTCACCAGCGCCAATGCGCTGCGCGCGATCGATGCGCCCCTGCACCGGCTGTTGAAGCTGCCGCTGTTCGCGGTCGGGGCGCACACCGCCGAGGCAGCCCGCGCCGCCGGGTTCAGCCAGGTGCTGACCGGCAAGGGCGATGCCGCGGCGCTCTGCGACCGCGTGCTCGCCCGCATCAAGGCCGGCAAGCTGAAGCAGGGCGCGACGCTGCTCTATCTCGCCGGCGCCGACCTGTCGCGCGATCTCGCCGGCGAGCTCGGCGAGAAGGGGCTGACCGTCGTCACCCACACCACCTACCGGATGGCGCCGGTCACGCGTTTCCCGTCCGAGATCTCCGACGCCTTCATGGCGAACGCCATCACGGCGGTGCTGCATTATTCCCGGCGCAGCGCGCGGGCCTTCCTGGAGGCAGTGCGGATGGAAGGTATCGAGGTTTCGGCCTTGGCGCTGCCGCAATGCTGCATTTCAGCGTCGGTCGCCTCCGTGCTCCACGACGCCGGCGCCACCAAGGTCGTGGTCGCGGCGTCCGCGGACGAGGAGGCCCTGCTGGACGCGCTGGGGCGTACGCTTCGGACGTGATCGGCAAGATTCTTTACGTCTGGACATAAAGTTAGCCGATGCTCTCTTTTTCGGAACGGGCTCTGAGAACGCGGGCCGATTCTGATACAATGCGCCGGCAACAGGTTTGAGGACTCCCCGCGATGGCTGAAGACAGGCCCGAGGACACAGCACCATCCCCGGATTCCCGGCCCAGGCGCGCCCCGCCGACCATCGACCTGGAAGCGAGCGAGGTCGTCAGCGAGACCGCGAAGGCCGCCGAGGCGCCTGCCTCCGAGGAGCCCGTGTCATCAGCGGATACCGCCGCGCCCGAAGCCGCGTCTGAGGCCGCTGCCGAGAGCGCGCCGCATCCCGAGCCCGCGGCGCACCCTGCGCCGGAGCCCGCACGGCCGGTATCCCCCTGGGTGGTGGCGCCGATATCGGGTGCGGTGGCTGCCGCGCTCGTGATCGGCGTCGGCTGGCTGCTCGGCTGGCCCCAGGTCGCGCCCCAGCCCCAACCCAATGCCGCCGCGATCGACAATCTCACCTCGCGCGTCGCCGGCCTCGAGACCAGGCTCGGCAAGCCCGCGAGCGACTCCGCCGCGGCGGCGCGGATCGACGCGCTCGACAAATCGATCGTGGCGCTGCGCAGCGAACTCGCCACCGCACGCTCGCAGTCGGACAAGCTCGCCGCCGCCGTCAACGACGCGAAGGCCGCGCCCCGCGCCGGCGCGGCGGTGGATCTGTCCGCCATCACCGCGCGCATCGACAAGATCGAAAGCGCGGTGAAGGCGCAGAGCGGCGAGATCGCCAGGGAGATTGCGAAGCAGGACAACCGGATCGCCGACGTCAAGGCCGATGCCAAGCCGGCCGATGACACGCCGCTGCGCCGTCTGGTGGCGGCCTCGCTGCTCGACGTTGCGGTCCGCCATGGCGATCCCTACGCCTCGGCGCTGTCGGCAGCGAAGGCGCTGTCCGATGATCCCGACGCGCTGAAGCCGCTCGAGGCCTTCGCCGCCTCAGGCGTGCCGAGCCCGCCCCAGCTGTGCCGCGAGCTGGTCGAGATCGTGCCGAAGCTGACGCCGCCCGCGGCCGCAACCACCGGCGCCGGCCTCGTCGATCGCCTGCAGGCCGGCGCCTCCGAACTGATCCGCATCGAGCGGACCGACGCCAAGGGCACCGATCGTGCCAGCATCGTCGCGCGCATGACATCGGCTGCCGTGCATAATGACCTCGCATTGACCGAGCGTGAATTCAGATCGCTGCCGGCGTCCGATCGCGCCGTGGCGCAAACCTGGATCGACAAGGTGGACGCACGCAAGGCGGCGCTTGCTGCCTCGCGCAAATTCGCCGACAACGCCATGGCAGCGCTCGCCTCGGTTAATCAATAGGTCCTTGATGATCCGCATCATTCTGTTTCTGCTGTTGATCGCGCTCGCAGCCGCCGGCGCGGCCTGGGTGGTCGATCAGCCCGGCGATCTCGTGATGAATTTCGGCGGTTTGCACCTCTCGTCGAAGCAGCCGGTGTTCCTGCTCGGCATCATCGTTATCCTCGCGATGATCGCAGGCATGATCCTGCGCGGCATCTGGAAGATGCCCGGCCATATCCGCCGCGGCCGGCGCGAGCGGCGCCACGCGCGCGGCCGCCACGCCATCACGCAGGGCCTGCTCGCGATCGGCCACGGCGATTCCACCGCGGCCCGCGCCCATGCCGAAATGGCGCGGCGCCATGCCGGAGGCGATCCGCTGACGCTGTTGCTGCACGCCCAGTCTGCTCAGCTCGACGGTGACCGCGACGGCGCGCAGCGCGCCTTCCGCGCGATGGCCGAGCGCGAGGACACGCGGCTCTTGGGCCTGCGCGGTCTCTTCATCGAGGCGCAGCGCGCCGATGATCCGGTCGCGGCGGTGATGATCGCGGAAGAGGCGCTGAAGGCATCGCCGTCGTCGACCTGGGCCTCGCATGCGGTGCTCGGCTTCTGCTGCGCCAGGGGCGACTGGGCCGGCGCGCTGAAGATCCTCGACAACAACCAGAGCTCCGGCCTGATCGACAAGGCGACCTACCGGCGCCAGCGCGGCGTGCTGCTGACGGCGCGCGCGCTGGAGCTCGAGACCATCGATCGCGACCTCGCGCGCGAGAGCGCAATGGAGGCAGTCAAGCTGGCGCCGACCCTGATCCCGGCCGCGGTGCTGGCGGCGAAATTCGAGAGCGAGGCGCATCAGGTGCGCCGCGCGCTGCGCATTGTCGAGACCGCGTGGCTCAAGCAGCCGCATCCCGATCTGGCCGATGCCTATGCGCATGTGCGGCTCGGCGATTCCGCGCGCCAGCGCCTGGTGCGGGTCGAGACGCTGGCGGCCAAGTCGCCTGGCAACATCGAGGGCGCGATGGCGATCGCCCGCGCCGCGATCGACGCCTCCGAATTCGCCAAGGCGCGCGCCGCGCTGGAGCCGTTCGCCGCCGCGCCGACGCAGCGCGTTGCACTCTTGATGGCCGAGATCGAGCGCACCGAGCATGGCGACAGCGGCCGGGCGCGGGCCTGGACCTTGCGCGCGGTGCGCGCGCTGCACGATCCGGCCTGGACCGCCGACGGCTATGTCTCCGACCGCTGGCGCCCGGTCTCGCCGGTCACCGGCCGGCTCGACGCCTTCCAGTGGCAGACCCCGGTCGCCGCCCTGCCGTCCGACAAGGGCAGCGCCATCGAGCCCTCGCCCTTCGAGGAGGCGATGCTCGCCTCCGCCCCGCGCCGGGTCGAGCCGCCGAAGGAGGAGGCCGCGATCGAGCCCGTGGCGCCGAAGCCTGTCGAAAAGCCGGCCGAGCCTGTCGAGGTGAAACCAGCCGAGCCGGTCACCGCGGCCGCCCAGGACAACGCCCCGCCGCCTGATGTCGTGGACGCCAAGCCGGCCCCGGCCCCCGCCCCAGCGGAGCCCGCGCCGCCCCCCGAATCAGCCCCGCCGGCCCCCGCCCCCCTGTTCCGCTCCCGCACCGACCTGCCCAAGGCCGCACCGGCCCCGATCCCCGCCGTCATCCCCATCATCCGCGCCCCCGACGACCCCGGCGTCGACGAGGACGGCGCCGTCGACGAATTCGCGGAACAAATCGGCCCGCCCAAGGCCCAAATGGGCGGCTGGAAGGGGTTTCTGTCACGCTGGGGGAGTTAAATGGGCGATCGTGCGGGCAGGCTTGTCCTTGCCAATCGAGGCCATGCCCGATATCAGGTGGCACGCCTCACAAGGCCGTTGCCGAACGGTCCGCCGCAATAGCTCAGTCGGTAGAGCACGTCATTCGTAATGACGGGGTCGGGGGTTCGAATCCCTCTTGCGGCACCAGTGGCCTTCTCCACCGTCCTCCATACAGCCTCATTCTCAAGCAAGATCAATTACTTGCTTGCACCACCGTGCCCCATGGCTGCCGGTGCCAGACCACAGATTTGCGGGTAGAATCGCGGGTAATTGGTCTTTCGAAAGGAAAGGCGTACCCGCATGGCACTCACGCACACCGAAGTGCTCAACGCACGCAAGAGAGATGCCGCATACAAATTGAGCGACGGCGACAGCCTGTATCTCCACGTGCAACCCAGCGGCAGCAAGCTCTGGCGGTTCCGCTACCGCTACCTGGGCAAAGAGAACATGCTTGCGCTCGGGTCGTTCCCAGAAGTCTCGCTCGCTGCAGCAAGGACAAAGCGAGACGACGCCAAGAAGCTCCTAGCGGACGGCACGGACCCTTCGGCCCAAAGAAAACTCAACAAGATCGCCGCCGCGGTCGCAGCCGCCAACACCTTCGGCGCGATCGCCAGTGAATACCTTGAACGGCTCGAGGAGAAGAACTCAGCGGAGATGACAATCGTCAAGAACCGCTGGCTCCTCGAAGTTCTGGCAGCACCCCTCAAGAACCGTCCCATATCATCGATCACCCCTGCAGAGATCCTCATCGTCCTGCAGAAGATCGAAAAGAGCGGCCGGCGGGAGAGTGCCCGCCGTCTGCGCGGCGTGATCGGCAGCGTGTTCCGCTTTGCGGTCGCAACGCTCCGAGCAAAAGATGATCCCACGTATGCGCTGCGAGGCGCATTACTTCCTCCCGTCGTTCAACATCGCCCTGCCATTACCGATGAAGTTCAACTTGGCGGACTCATGCGCAACATCGATCAATATGACGGCTGGCCCACCTTGAAAGCAGCGTTGCTGCTCCTCGCCCTCACCATGACCCGTCCCGGAGACGTGCGATACATGCGTCGATCCGAGATCATCTTTCCGAAAGCCCTCTGGCGCATTCCGGCCGAGCGCATGAAAATGAGACGCCCACATGATGTCCCGCTCTCTCGCCAGGCCCTCATGGTCATTCGCAGCGTGTGGGACTTGTCAGCTTCCGATCTTGTATTGCCCTCCATTCGTTCTTTGACGACGCCGTTGTCCGAAAATGCGTTGAACTCTGCACTGCGTCGCATGGGCTACACGAAAGACGAAGTATGTGCCCATGGCTTCCGTTCCTCTGCGAGCACGATCCTCAATGAGCGGGGCTTTAATCCCGATGTGATCGAAGCTGCATTGGCGCACCAGGACGAAGACGAGGTGAGAAGAGCGTATAACCGGACAACGTATCTGAAAGAGCGCATCACGCTCATGCAGGAGTGGGCAGATCTGCTTGATCTGTTCAGGGAGCAGAAGGTGGTGCCGTTTGTGGCTGCATAGCGGGCTGCACGCGTACCTGCAAACAGACCTGCACTAGGTGTGCAGGTATTGTGTGCAGGTATGCTTCTGAAAAACACACGGATACTCAAGTATTTGCCCAAGCGGCAATTTCCGTTTCTCTCCCCGACCTGACTCCACTTCCTGTCGTCGTTCTTCCATTTTCATTCCAGAACGCCGCCAGTTCGCTTCCGTCCAATCCTTTTGTTCGGCTTAGCCCAATCCTTCCGTCCCGGCCCACGCACAAGAGCGGCCACCGCGCACAATCGCCGTCAATGCTGCCGCCAGGCACAACGCTCGGCACTGACGGCGGCGAGCACGGTGGCAGGATCGTCGTGGCCGGGAGTTTGCAGACCCCGGGCACGAACCTTCGGTTTGCAATCCGACCAACTCGGCACATGGAGCGATGTCCGAACGTCGGGTGACTCAGAAAACTCGTGAGCGCTCGAACCGTCGTCGTGCGGTCTTCTAATTCGACCGCCAGCGTACGATCGGTTTCGATGCGTGCTTGCGAGTTTTTCAACAAAGACGTTCGCGAGCAATCGAACTTTCAACGATTGTGCGTCGCGCATCACCAACGAACACCTGGCTATGCACCAGAAAACAATCGTCGCTGGCATATTCTCGCGTCTAGCCACGGGTCCGTTCGTGGATACGCTCTCTCTGTGGACAAGCGATTCGACAATTCTCGAAACGGAGTCAGAATCCCGAGTCCATATACCCGCATATGCGATATTTCATATACTGCAGGAAGTCGAGCGAAGCCGAAGACCGGCAAGTTGCCTCAATCGAATCCCAGCTGACGACGCTCAAACGCGCATTCTCTGAGAAGCCGGACATCGAGATCGTCCGCGTGTACGAGGAAGCGTTTAGCGCCAAAGCGCCAGGCCGTCCTGTTTTCAATGAAATGGTCTCGGAGATCGAGAAAGGCAAAGCCGAGGGCATCGTCGCCTGGGCACCGGATCGCCTCGCTCGCAACTCCGTGGACGGCGGCCGTATCATCTACCTCCTCGATACCGGAGGGATCAAAGACCTGAAGTTCGCAACGTACACCTTCGAGAACGGCAGCCAGGGCAAGTTCATGCTGCAGATCATGTTCGGGCAGAGCAAGTACTACTCCGACGCGCTCTCGGAGAACGTGAAGCGCGGCAACAGAAGCAAGCTGGAGAAAGGCTGGCGGCCCAATCATGCACCGCTTGGGTACCGCAACGATCCCGGTACCCGCACGATCGTGAAAGACGCGGAGCGCTTCTTGCTGATCCGACGCATGTTCGACGAGATACTGAGCGGCACCTCGGTATCGCGGGTACGCCAAATGGCAAATGACGAATGGGGCTTTCGTACGCCGACCAGAAAGAAGATCGGCGGCAAACCGATCACGCTCAGCTGGGTCTACAAGGTCCTCCGCAATCCGTTCTACGCAGGCCTCATTCCTTGGGCCGGGAAGATCTACCCCGGCAAGCATGAGCCTCTCGTTAGTCTCGATGAATTCGAACGAGCGCAAGCGATCATCAAAAAGCGCGGCAAAGCAAAGCCGGAAACAAAGGAGTTTGCCTATACCGGCATGATCCGCTGCGGGGAGTGCGGCATGCTCGTGACGGCCGAGTCGAAGATCAATCGCTTCGGCTCCTACTATGTCTACTACCACTGCACCAAGCGCAGCCCCGTGCACCATTGCCGCCAGCGATGCATTCGGGTCGAGGAGCTCGAACGGCAGATTGAAGCATTCCTTGCGACGCTCCAAATGCCGGAGCGGCTCCACAACTGGACACTCGGTCAGATCGACGCAATGCAGACCGACAAACAAGCGTTTGAAGAAGAGAAGCGTCAATCCCTGCAGAAGTCCATTGGTGATACCGATCGAGCCCTGGACACGCTCATGTCGTTGCGGCTTCGCGACCTGATATCGGACGAAAAGTTCATTGCCGAACGAAAGAAGCTTGAACTGGAGAAGTTCAAGCTGCAGCAGAACCTGGAGCGGGATACGGACGATGCGTTAGAACCCGAACGCCTCCTCGTTTCATTCAGTGTTAGAGCCGTGAATTGCTTTCGCAGCGGCGATCTGCGAACAAAACGTCTTATTCTGCAATCGGTCGGTTCGAACCTTTTATTGAAAGACCGAACGCTCAGCATTGAAGCCAAGAAACCGCTGCGACAGATCGCCGATTTATCGAATACTACTCAGCTGCGGGCGGCTATGCGTCAGATAAGAAAATCATACATCGCTCATGAACCGGAGTTCATGTCGATGTTAGATAAACTTCGTAAGCTCGATTCTATGCTTGAAAACCGATTGGTCGACGCGGCGGGTCATCAGGCGGCGTGAGCGTGATCTCCCGGTCGCTCTTTCTGTCGAGTCTTTCATAGAGCGCAACCAGGCGTGACGCCATCTCACGAGCCTGCGCTCGATCGATCTCCTCACCGAACTCTTCCTTGTAGATTCCGGTGAACTCATCGAGCGCTTCGTCAGTGATACGCATGAGGGGAGCATGGTCGATAGCAACGAGTCCCGCTAGACGCGATCTCATGCCACTGTGGAAAGCTCCCGTGCATTCCCAGTCACGGTTATACGTGCCACTGAGTCCTTCAATAGTTCCCAAGCTTATCCCCACTAATCCGCTCTATCCCTCGAGAGCATCGGTCATAATGAAGAAGTGAAGTCGATCATCGGGGCCATAGTTGCTGCGCTACTTTCGCTATTTGGGGGACACCAATTCCTCGGAAATCCAACGACTGCCCAGCCGGCAAGCGCAGTAACAGCGATCGAGCAACCGGCAACAACTTCGTCGGTCAGCGTGGCTCCAACAGAAACCTCAGCCACTGCTACGACCACTGCAGCCAGCCAGTCGACAACCTCTCAACCGATCATCGAACAAGTGGTCCAGTATGAACCCCTCGCATCAAGCGATTTCATCACACAAGCCGAGCTGAATTCACAACTCCAGCAGCTCTCTAATACGCTCGTCGCGAAGTTCAACGCTCCGTCCTCGCAACCACTGCCTCAGAACGTAGCAGCCGACGGCAACCCCGACGTTCCGTACGCGGCGGAAAACAATATCAGCAACCTCTCAAATGTGACGATCAGCTCGCCGAACTTCAGCGGTGTCACCACCTCTAATATCTCTGAAGGCTCCAATCTCTATTACACAGATGCCCGTGTCGGAAGCTACATCGACTCTTCTTCTACGATCCCAAACGCAACAGGCACGCTTGGCTACGTCCTCTCCTGGAACGGCTCTCGCTGGGCAGCGACCGCTACTTCCTCACTGGGCATCGTAGGCAGCGGCGGTGGTCAATGGGCTCTGTCTGGATTGAACATTGCCTATTCCTCCGGGAACGTGGGAATCGGAACGACGAGCCCAAGCGCTTTGCTCTCGATCGATTCGACGTCAACAACGGGCACCATTCTCCGACTCTCGAACGCTGCAAGCGGCGGACACGTCTTCGACCTCATCTCGACCGGCCCAAGCAACACGAGCGGTGCGGGTCGCTTCGATATATTTGATTCAACGTCCGGCTTAGCGCGTCTCTCGATCGCAGCCAACGGCAACGTGGGGATTGGGACGACCTCGCCGTTCACGAGCCTATCGGTGAACGGAAATGCGTTCCTCTCAGGCAATTTGAATGTGGGAGATGCGACTACCACGCGAAGCAATCTCGGCCTCGCTTATGCCAACACTTCGGACATAATAAACGCAACTAACATAGCAACCTGGGGCGACAGTCTGACTGCGGGAAATGAAGATGGCACGGGTGTTACCTACCCAGCAGTGCTCGCACAGCTTACTGGACGGACCGTCTACAATGGTGGCGTAGGAGGCCAAACATCGACACAGATTCGAGCACGCGAGACAATCGCTCCTTCTTATCTCCTATCCTCCCCGACCATAATCTGGGCCGGTCGCAACAATTTCTCAAACGCGTCACAGGTCGAGTCCGATATTGCGGCGATGGTAGCTGCGCTAGGTACGAATTCTAACTATCTGATCCTTTCAATTCTCAATGCTGAAGGCGAGGGAACCGGCACCACCAATTACAATGAGATCGTCGCAATCAACTCATATCTGGCGGCTACATATCCTGGTCACTATCTCGACGTACGCGAATATCTCGTTCAGGACGGTTTGACCGCCGCGGGGATCACGCCGAGCAGCCAAGACCTCACGGATATCAGCAACGATATTCCTCCGACCGACTTGCGATACGACTCTGTCCATCTAAATGCGACGGGCTATACAGTCGTTGCAAATTACATTTACAGCAATTTTTCGGTTCTCCAGGCAGCTCCGAAACCTATCACGACCGCAAATCTGATCTCGTTCTCGCTTCCATCGCTCGGCATAGGAACCTCTACACCCCGTGGTCAGCTTGAATTGTATGGAGGCATCGCGACCAATACTTCGTTGTATCTCACCAACTCTGGCACAAACAATTCGACGCAGAACCTCTCACTGATTTTTAGTCAGGACGAAGGTGACTCTGTAAACGCGGGTCAGGACGGTGCCGGCGGCAAGATCGTCAGCGGGCGCGACGGCCTGTATGGCGGTTCGATCCTCACGCACAATTCGAACCTCGAATTCTACACAGCTCTAAACGGGGTGGACACTGAGAAAATGCGTATCACGTCGACGGGTAATATCGGGGTCGGGACGTCGAGTCCTTACGCACGACTTGATGTCGCCGGACAGCCAACGAACAACCTTAACACGTTGCTCCAACTCTCGTCGGTCAATGGAAGCTATGGCACCTCGACCCGAATGGTGCTGTTAAGCAACGGAAATCTTGGGCTTGGCACCACAACGCCCAATTACCAGTTCTCCCTCGTCGGTGCAGGATCCGCCGGCATACAGTCGACGCTTAACGTTGCTCCAACCGCCAACGCCAACCTCTCTTTGACGATCGCGGACAATACACTCAACGTGACCCGCACGAGTGACAAC
>Ga0153933_1000480_pt1 | contig 14249 bp, 8 predicted proteins | sample TSNJ017MetaG_FD_102275 | JGI IMG/M metagenome (GOLD analysis project Ga0153933, IMG submission 102275) | Attine ant fungus gardens microbial communities from New Jersey, USA - TSNJ017 MetaG | ecosystem: Host-associated > Fungi > Mycelium > Unclassified | place: USA: New Jersey, Wharton State...
TTGCAAACTGATAGGCCCACGGCGGCACCGGATAAGCCACGATCTGGCTAGGCGCTGGATACGAAGATACCGGAAACATCGCGCCTGGGAGCCCGAAATGTTCCGATGCAAATCTTGTTGCAATTGGAAGCAGGTTCTCGCAGAGTTCCACGAATGGCAAGTGCTGTTCGACGTGGTTGCTGGAAAAGACGCCCCAGTAGAGTTGCTCGCAGTTGTAGTCCGCGTGATAGTCGCCGTGCCACGAGGTTCCGATATCGCCCGCCGACCAGTTTGCAAACAGGCCGGGCGCCACTTTATTCGGCCGCAAACAACAGGCCAGAAAATATTGATTCTCGTACCAGATGCGTTCCAATTCACGATCGTTGAACTCGACGGCGGAACGAGACCAAAATTCCTTCCATTTCAATTCAGAATTGAGCTGGATATTCCGAGGCTCTGATTTTGTAAGTTCCGCTACCTGCTCTCGCGCGAAGGTTTTTGTATCAAGATCGTTCGCAGAATAAGCATGGTTTTGCGGAATGGAGATACTGTCTTTGCCGTCGCGAGCTGCGGTCTGTTGCTGAACCAGCCGTCTCAAGAGAGAATCGCGAGGGGTAGCCACGAACGCGTCAAGGCGAAGAAGTTGCGTCGTTTTAGGCTCCAGGCGCAAATCGGAGCCGAGAGCTGCCGGTTCCGCGGACCAGCGCCCAGAGACGCGAGCATACAAGGAAAAATTGCGGTCTTTTTCCGTGCGTGGAGGTGATGGGCGATCGGTAGTCGGACCCAAAGCAGGAAAGTATTGAAACGAGGAGAATTCAGCACGGTCGGAAAAAATACTGGCAGAAGTTTCGGGAGCCGGCAAAAGTTCCGAAGCTTCTCCGCGCTTGCCTGACTCGAAAGGTCCAGTATGAAATCCGTCAACCTCCGGCGAATAGACAACGGACCGGAGTGGCAAGGCTTGATCGGTGTAGGCGGAAACAAGTCCGGTTTCCCAGTCGACGAAGGCAAATAGCTGAACTCGACTGTTTTCATTTTCGAAATTCTTGCATGTCAGAGTAAGGGCAAATAAGCCCGTTGCAAGATCGAGAGTATGTTGGCCCGGCTCGACCCATGTGGGATCCCAGTTGATCCAGATAGTGCCGCATGGCCAAGGGCGAGGCCACTTTTTCCCGTCGTAGGAACTCGCGACCTTTTGCGAATACTCGCGGAAAGACGGAATCCCCGACTCTATATACAGCATGTCTGGCTTTCCCATCCGTTTGGCTTCGTCACTGGCCCGCTGCCACAGTTGAAGCACCTCCCGGAACGGAAGCACATGGTTCGCGATGTCCTCGCTCACGCGAATGTCCCAGCAATCGTTCTTGCCAATATGAATGCCAAGCGCATCCGGCCGCACGATGACACATGCTCCAATATCACCGTTGCCGAGCAGCATACCGTCGAAGAAAGAGGGGCTCGGTGTGTCGCGAACAATCGTGTGCCTTCGCGCAATCTCAAACGCGCTGAGATGCTCGTCCGTCGAAATACCGGTAGCACGGTCATCTGAGGAAATGCCGTGCGGCGACTGGATAGCTGCGATGGATGCAAGAGCCGAGGATCGAAGAAACTCTCTGCGGCTGGTTCTCATAAAAGCAGGCCTTCTCTCCGGATGCTCCACGACGATTGCAATTTGGCCTCACTGCAGGCTTGTTTCCGGCTGAATTTGATTCAAGTGCTTGAGTTCGAATAGATCATGTGGGCCAACGATGCGGTTTCAGGTGAAGAGTAACGTGCGCAGTTGTAATTGAGAATCTCGCTGTCGTTTCACGCCCGGCTGATTCTGACGCGGCCCGGTGGAGCATCTTTTCCTCGCCGTCAAGCAACCACTGTGGTGAGCAAAGGGACTGATAACCTCTCGATGACGCTTTCTCACATCGACACCCATTCCAACAACTTCGGACCTTCAATTGCAGGACTCACATTTGGATAGTTCCCTCAACGTGATGGGCCATTATCAACGGCGTCTTTGATGTTGCAGAATATCGTTGACGTACACGTTTGATCACTGTATTCAAGAGAACTTTCGCTTGTCAAGGATTCGGAAAATCTCCGGGATGAACCTCAGAGAATAGTTGCGGAGCATTTCACGAACTACGTTTCAAATCGAACGATAAAGAGGCTCATTAGGGGCATTCTTGTGATGCCTTTGAGGATCTAATAGGCTTTCTGCTTGACAGAACGTAGTTCAACCCGTCGCGGATTCTCGCAGGAACTTTCTGTCGGCTCAACCAACGAGAGTGATAAAAAGGCGATCCAACAAACGCCTTGGCAAATTTCGGCGTGTCCGCTCTAAGGTTTGCTCTATGTGACGTGTACGTAAACGTAAATTCATATTCGCGCTCTCCGCCGCATCAACGCAGTGTAGTACGATTGCCGAGGAAGAATTCTAAGCTTTGGGAGCGATCAATCCGTCATGAAAATCTCTCGTGCCTTGTTCTGTTCGCAGGTGTTTTTTGTTGCGATGTGCGCCAGCAGCCATGTATGGGCGCAGGACAGCGCCTCGGAGGTGGACAAGACGTTTGTAGGTAAGGTTTCACAGGGCGGCCGGTATGAGGTTGAGGCCGGCAAACTGGCGCTGAGCAAAGCCGTGGCGCAGGACGTCAAGGACTTTGCTGCCACCGATGTCCACGATCATGAACTCGTCAACGGCGAACTGAAGGCGATTTCCGCCAAGCTGGGTGTGGCCATTGCGCCCACGCTGATTGCGGAATTTCAACATAAGCTGGATTATCTTAAGGGCCTCTCGGGCGAGCAGTTTGACGCCGCCTACCTGGAAGAGATAAAGGCAATCCACTACAAGGACGAGAAGCTGTTCGCGCAGGAGGCGGTCAACGGCGGCGCCAGCGCGTACAAGGCGTTTGCGGCCAAGACCGACAAGATCGTCAAGCGCCATATCGGCGCGTTGCGTGGGGCCTAGGACATTTTCCCCAAATACCGAGAGCTTCGACAGGAGTTTGCCGCTAAAGAGAAGGCCAAGAGCTCAACGCAATCGACTCCCAAGGCAGGAGATAAAGTAGCCTAGCAAAGCATATACGTAGAAGGGCGGCCTTGCGCCGCCCTTCTACGTACTGCCCGTAATTCGCGCAGGGGCAACCCGTGCTGGTTTCTCCCTGCACCCTCATCCAGCTACCGGCGCCCGCTCGCCGACTGCGCGCAGGAGTCACAAGTTTATTCTGGTCTACTCCATACCGAGCGGATGACTTCGACAAGGGCGTCCCCATCTACAGGTTTCCGGAAAAAAGCAGTCGCACCACGCTCCCTATAGAAAGCTTCTGACCTGGCCGACGGGTTTCCAGTGATGAGGATTATTGGCACATCACAATCGCTGCGTCTCAAGTATTCCGTCAATCCCAGACCACTCATTTGCCCCATCTCTATATCAGCGATGATACAACTGCTTTTTCCTAGTCCACCCGCCTGTAGGAACTGCTCCGCCGAGATATACCGTCGAGCCTCATAGCCATACGAAGCGAGAAGATTTACAAGCGATTCGAGAACGCGCGGATTATCATCGATCACTGCAATCGTGCGAGCCTGAAGATTCATCTCATTCATCCGTCCGCGTGTTCACCCTACATGGCAAATCTAGTCGGCCCGTTGTCTGCCAGTGTCAGATAAAACGCAACCTTAATCCCAGCCTCCCCCGAGTGCTTGGTACAGCTGCACGAGAGATTGCGCTTCTCTTTCTCGTGAATTCACGAGATTCAATTGCGCGGTAAAGAGGCTTGATTCCGTGGTCAGTACTTCGAGATAACTGGTTGCGCCGCCCTGATATCGAATGCGAGCGAGACGCGTCGCATCCTGCGCGGCAGCGACAAGCTTCTCTTGCTCCTCCCGAACGGCACGCTGTTTCTTCACAGCAATCAATGCATCCGAGGTGTCGTGAAACGCCCCAGCGATGGTCTTGTGATAATTCAGGACCATCTCTTTCTTAGTCTCCTCCGAGAGTTGGAGTTGTCCGCGCAGCTTTCCTCCCTGGAAAATAGGCTGCGTAAGCGCGCCGATACCATAGATGAGCCTGCTGTCCGGGTCAAAGATAGTCGAGAAGTCGCTCCCGCCAACGCCGCCTGCGGCGGTGATCGAGAGTTGAGGGAAAAATTGTGCGCGAGCTACTCCTATGCGCGCGTTTGCCTCGATAAGTTGCTGCTCGGCTTGCAGGATATCCGGACGGCGCTCCAACAAACGTGAAGGCAGGCCAACGGGTAGGTCTTGTGGAACAGGTGCGAGTGCATTCGGGTCTGTATGAGCCACGAGTCCGGGATTTTTCCCGAGTAAGAGCCGCAGTGCGTTCTCCCCCTGCTGGATCTGTTGTTCCAACTGTGGAATCTGCACTGATGCTGCGTACTCCAGTTCCTCGGCCTGGCGCAGGTCAGCAAGAGGGACAGAGCCACCCGATTCTAGTGTGCGGGTGAGGGCAACGGAATCCTGTCTGGCTTTGAGCGTCTGCTTCGCGATGGAGACCTGTTCATCGAGTGACCGCAGATGAAGGTATGCAGTTGCCACCTGTTGAACCATAGTCATTCGCACCGCGCGCTGCGCCCAGACCTGGGCAAGCAGTTGCGCTCTCTGTGCCTCGGTCTGGCGGCGATAAAGGCCCCAGAAGTCAGGCGTCCAGGGCGCAGAGAGATTCAAGGCTCCTGCTGCGATCGCCCCGCTTGGCAATCCATTTCCAACGGAACTCCCCAAGTCGGCGCCTATGCCGGTCCCGCCGACTGAGACCGTCGGGAATTGTTGCGAACGGATGATTCTTAGTTGCGCCTGCGCCTCAAGCACCCGCTGAGCTGCAATCCGGACATCGTAGTTGCTTTCGAGTGCGGTACGGATCAAATCCTGCAATTCGGGTTCATGAAACACCTGTGCCCACTTCTGGTCACCGACGGAGTCTTGATCCGCGCTGGATACAGATGCTTCGTCGGCACCGCGGTAAACCTCGGGTGCAGTGACCGGCGGACGAACATAATTTGGTCCCACCCTGCAGCCGACCATAGGAATGAGCATGAATCCTATGGAGGCCAACTTGACCATTGGCGTCAATTTCAACGAGGTGCCGTTCATGCGCGACCTCCTTCGACTTCCGGTGAAAGTTCAGGTTCAACATCCGGCACGTGCGTCGAATCCATCGTCAGATCTTTTCCTCCACGCGTGAACAGATGGGAAAGATACTCGACCACGGCGAATGTGACTGGAACGATGAGAATTCCAAGCACGGATGCCAGGGTCATTCCTCCAATCACAACGGTGCCTAAAATACGTCTTGAGGCGGCGCCCGACCCGCTCGCGGTCCACAACGGAAGGCAGCCAAATATGAAGGCAAGAGCGGTCATGATGATCGGTCTGAATCGCAGGCGGGCCGCCTGGAGTGCGGATTCAGAAATGCTGAGTCCCTTTTCATAGTTCGAAATTGCAAACTCGACGATGAGGATGGCGTTCTTCGCAGAAAGACCGATCAGCATAATCAAACCGATGGTCGCGAAGATGTCGTTTTCTAATGATCGGAACGTAAGGGCTAAATACGCGCCAAGAATTGCTACCGGCGTACTGAGCAGAACACTGAAAGGCAGGGTCCAACTCTCGTAAAGTGCGGCAAGGATCAGGAAGACAATCAAAATGGAAAGCCCAAAGACCATCCATGCGGGGACGCCTTCCGCAGCTCGCTGTTCCTGAAAGCTCATGCCCTGATACGAAAAGCCCATCCCGGGTGGCATCGATTCCCGGAAGACCTCATCCAAAGCGGCACGCAATTGGCCGGAGCTGTAGCCCGGAGCCCCAGTAATGTTTATCTGAGCGCCGTTGTACTCATTGAATCGTTGTATAAATTCGGGCCCGGTAATCTGGTTGACATGGATGAGCGAGCTGAGAGGTACTTGGCCACCATTCGCGCTTCGCACGTAAAAATCACGGATGTTCTGAATGTCTGTTCGCCTATCTCCGTCCGCTTGTACATACGTTTGCCATTGCCGACCGAAACGGTTGAAGTAATTGACGAGATATCCCCCCATGAAGGTCTGCATGGTTGTGTAGACGGAACTGAGATCCACCTGCTGCTGCGAGGTCTTATCACGGTCAACTTCGGCATAAAGTTGCGGGACGGCGGGCAAATACGATGGGATCGCCGCGGCTATTTCCGGCCGCTTCGATAGCGCTGCAAGGAATGTAGAGACATTGTTGGTCAGGAATTTGGGATCGTCATTGCCGGAGCGGTCCTGGAGAATCATCGTGACGCCTCCCGCAGTGCCTATGCCCGGAATTGCGGGCGGTGGGAACGCGAAGGCCAGCCCCTGACTAATGCCGGCGAGCTTTTGTTGCATACTCGCTTGGATAGCCTCAATCTGTTCCGATCGCGATTTGCGTTCATCCCATGGCTTCAGCGTGACAAAGAAGAATCCCGTGTTCGTGCTCTCGGTTTGGGTGAAAAGGCTAAAGCCGTCAACGCCGACAACGCTTTGAACTCCTGGCGTTTGGAGCAGAGCGTCGGTTACGTGCTGAGCTGCGGCATCTGTTCGTTGTAATGATGCCGCATCCGGCAATTGAATGGCCGCGTAAAAATAGCCCTGATCTTCCTGGGGCAGGAAGCCACTCGGCAGCCGATTCCCAACGAGGACAGCGAGCAGGGCGACCGCAGCCAACCCGATCATGGCGAATCCCGATTTGTGAACCAGGACGCCCGAGGCCGATACGTACTTTTCTGTTGTTCGACCGAAGAAGCGATTAAACCAAGCGAAGAAAGGCCCCAGCAGGCTTCCGCGATGTTCACGGGACTTTGGCTTCAACAACAGGCTGGCAAGTGCCGGGCTGAGTGTCAAAGCGTTGAATGCTGAGATGAGGACGGAGATTGCAATTGTAACTGCAAATTGCTGATACAAACGGCCAGTAATACCCGGTATTGCGGCAGTCGGGATGAACACGGCAGCAAGAATGAGCGCAATTGCAACGACCGGTCCTCCCACCTCTTCCATTGCACGAAATGTTGCATCTCGGGGAGAAAGACCCAGGTCAATGTGATGTTCAACTGCTTCGACGACGATAATGGCGTCATCGACGACTAGACCGATTGCGAGTACGAGCCCGAATAACGAAAGCGTATTAATCGAAAAGCCGAGCGCTGGAAAAGCGATGAATGTCCCGATCAATGAGACTGGCACCGCTAGAAGAGGAATCAAGGTTGCCCGCCAACCTTGCAAAAAGAGAAACACAACGAGAATCACCAGAAGCAGGGCCACGCCTAGAGTAATGACGATCTCGTGGATGCCTGCCGTAACGGCCTTCGTTGTGTCGAGCGGAATGTTGTATTCCATTCCCGTAGGAAAGGTCTGGGACAACTCCTGGAGACGCTTGGTCACGGCAGCCGCAGTTGCCACTGCGTTTGAGCCAGGTAGTTGATATACGGTCAGGGCCGCTGAAGGGGCATTGTTATATCGCGCTGTCAAATCGTAGGTCTGAGTGCCGAGTTCTATTCGCGCAACATCACGCAGATGGAGGATGGAGCCATCCGGGTTAGATCGGATGGCGATACTGCCGAACTCTTCCGGAGTGACTAAACGACCCTGCGTCCGAACGGTGTATGTGAACTGTTGGCCCATCGGAGCCGGTTCTCCTCCGATCTTGCCGGCCGGATTCACATTGTTCTGTACCTGGATTGCGTTGATCACGTCGGTGGCGGTGACACCGAGTTTGGCCAGTTGATCAGGATGAACCCAGACCCGAAGAGCGTACTGACCACCGAACACCTGAATGCGTGCTACCCCAGGAATGCGAGTCAATTCATCCTGGAGATTGATGATTGCGTAGTTCGTCAAAAAGTTAACGTCGTATTTCTTGTCGGGTGAGATGAGACTGACAACCATCAGAGGCGAACTGAGCGACTTCTGCACGACGATTCCCGCCGTATTCACCTGGGCTGGGAGCTGCGCCTCAGCCTGGGCAACGCGCAGCTGCGCCAGTACCTGATCGGTGTCGGCGTTGGTTTTCACGTCGAAATCAACGTATAGAGTGGCCTGTCCGTTGTTCGCGCTTACCGACGACATGTAGAGCATGTTGTCAACGCCGTTCATTTGCTGCTCGATGGGCGTGGCAACCGCCTGAGCAAGAGTCTTGGCGTCGGCTCCCGGGTAGGTAGCTTGCACCATAATCTCGGGAGGAACAATGTCGGGATATTGCGAGGTGGATAACGACAGCATCGAAACGATGCCAACGATCACGATCAGAATCGCAATTACGATGGCCACAATGGGGCGACGAATGAAGAATTTGGACATGTTCTACCTCGCTCCCGTTGGACTTGAGGTCTCAATGGCCGCCTGCTCGGATATTTCGCGCACGGTCACCGGTGCGCCGTCTCGTAGTTTCTGCACGTTGCTGGTGATTACGCGTTGATCGGCGCGTAAACCACTTGTAATGATCCAGTCGTTTCCCACTTGAGGACCGAGAGTGACATTTAGGATGTGCGCTTTGTTATCTGGCCCCGCGATGTAGACCTGCTTCGTGCCCTGCAGTTCCTGGACCGCTATTTGAGGCACAAGGATGGCGTTTTGGCGTATCTCCGTATCCGCCGTTACCCGCCCAAACTGCCCTGGCCGCAGCACATTTCCTGGATTTGGGAATGATGCCGCTATGCGAATCGCTCCCGTTTGTTGGTTCATTTGGCGATCGACGAATACGATGTGCCCCTTGTGCGGCCAGATTCTGCCGTCTGTGAGGATCAACGTCAGAGGTAATGCGGACTTCTCACCCAGAAGCTTGCTCCCAGCGGTACTAGCTCGGTCAGTCAAAGCGAGATAATCCGCATCGCTAATGGAGAAATAGACCTTTATGGGATCTAACTGCGAAACAGATGTGAGGACTGACTGAGGATTGACGAGGTTGCCCACTTGCAGAGTGGCCTGGCCCGCTATGCCGCTAACGAGAGATCGGACTTGTGTGAAACCCAAGTTCAGATTGGCTGTAGCGAGTGCGGCTTCCGCCGCCCTAACGGCCGCCTTCGCAACGGCGACTGCCGCATCGGCTTGCTCCGCCTGCTGCGTGTCGTTGTCAAGCTGGCTCTGTGCTACTGCCCGCGCCTGTGCGAGCGGCATGTCTCGCTTCAGGTTGATCTGGGCTAGACTTTGTTGCGCCTTCGCCTGAGCAAGTTGACCTTTTGCTTGATCTACCTGCGCCGCTGCCTGGTCTACGATTGCCTGAAAGGGCCGGCGGTCAATTTCGAAAAGAACCTGGTCCTTGGCTACCGAAGAGCCTTCCCGATAATTCTGATGAACAAGGTATCCGCTTACTTGCGGTTGGATCTGAGCGTTGACGACACCATCGAGAGTACCGACCCAATCTCCAGTGAGAGGCACGTTGTCCTGGCGAACTTTTACCGCGTCCACAGGAACAGAAGACGAAGGGGCCGCGGTCGCCTTTTTATCTTTGCTATCGCAGGCGGTGATTAGCAGAGCAAATACTGCCAGCACTGTCACACTCGTCACGGACAGGAGAGTTGCGCGGTTGTAGTGGTTTTGGACCGTGTTTGATTTGAGGAGTTTCATATGCCTGCCTCTTGAGATCGTCAGATAGACGTGGAATGGCGCTGTAATAGACGTGGAATGGCGCTGTAAATGATGAGAGCAAGAGGCGAGACTATGAATAACTCGCCGATTGGAAGTTCATGCATCCTCGCTCACGCTGTTTCCTTGTTGACGTTTGCCTTTCAAGGTTTTCACTCGAAGACCAAGAACACGGCGATAGTAGCGATTGCGAGAACCTGAAGAAACTACATGATCCTCTAGGTCATCCTTTTAAGCGATTCCAAGGAGCGCGAATGTCGCGTTGATCCAGGTCCTCAAGCGGCGTTAAGAGACGACCGCCTTCCGACAGCAAATCGAGCCAACCTCTAGGAACATGTAGTTTTCTTGTGCTTGCAGTCGCGCTAGCATCGCCCTGTACTGAAGCAAATTCTCTCGTTTTGAGAGCGAGGACCAGATGACAGGCGATGGCAACGAAGTCCGCGACCTGAATCTTTCACCAAATCGTGGCTGCGCTCCGACATGCTGTTTTGCGGCGCCCGCGTGGCTCATCAAGACAACTTGCGGGCGCTCGGGCGAACACTTCAGCATCGACGACGTCGGATGTAATCCCGATGGATATTCAAGTGTTGCCGACGATCTCTTACTTATCACAGCACAAGCTGGTGATCACCAAGCGTTCGTTGAACTGTGTCGCCGATGTTCACCGATGGTCAAAAAGAGAATCTTCTCAATTGTCAAAAACCAAGAAGATACTGAGGACGCACTTCAGGACACGTTGCTGCGAGCCTTTAGGCATTTGCCTGCTTTTCGTCGCAGCTGCAAGTTTTCCTCGTGGCTCACGACAATAGGGATCAACGCAGCATTGATGATCTTGCGCAAGAGGAAGATACGCAAGGAAGGGCATACAGAACTTTTGAATGACGATGGGGCAGCGTGGGATGCCCTTGAGTTTGTGGACCCATCTCATGATCCCGAATATCTGCATTCGAGAAATCAAGTCATTTTGATATTAAGACGAGAAGTCGAAAAGCTGAAACCGACCCTCCGATCGATGATTAAGCAGCATTACGGAACTGAGTGCTCGGTGGAGGAATCAGCGAAAGCACTTGATATCTCTGTCGGAAGCGCGAAATCCCGCTTAATGCGGGGACGTAAGGCACTTCGTTCGCATTTGAAGAGACACGGCGTCTCAAGCTCCCGAGTCTACTAAAGGTTTGGGATTCGCGTTGAAGGGGAGAGAGGTATTCGCAGGATGGAGGACAATCCCACACTTAGTCGAGAACACATCGACAGGATCAGATCCGTGGCACAGCTACGGCAGGTGCGTAGTGGCGAGGTACTCTATGCTCCCTCTCATCCCGACGTTCCTCTCTTCGTCGTCCTGGAGGGTACAGTTTCGATTACAAGAGCTGGCGAGGATGAAAAGGTCTTAGCAGTTCGCGAATCAGGACAGTTCACAGGAGAGATGTCCATAATTTCTGGAAGCCGGTCGCTCCTTACAGCGCGCGTAACCGCTAGCGGCGCCGTGCTTGAACTGGCAAGGGACAAAGTACTGGCTCTTATGTCCAAGGACACTGAATTGGGAGAGATCCTCATGGGTGCCTTTGTCGCACGCCGTCTGTTGATGATTCAACTCGGCGAAGGCAACGTGATTCTCTTCGGCACGAGAGGCTCTGCACGCACTCTTGCAATCCGTGAGTTCCTTACCAGAAATGGGCATCCATTCACGTATGTCGATATCGAAAGCGACAACTGCGCCAGCGAGCTGATGGAGCAGCTTGCCGTCCGGAATAGCGAGATCCCGGTTGTCTACTGCAACAGACGATATGTACTCAGAAATCCGTCCATCTCAGAGCTGGCCGCCTGTCTTGACCTCAACATCAATGTCGACAAAGGTGTGCGCGATGTCCTGGTTATCGGAGCCGGACCGGGAGGGCTGGCGGCGGCGGTGTATGCAGCCTCGGAAGGCCTGAAGACGCTGGTCATTGAAAAGTCCGCACCGGGGGGCCAGGCAGGATCAAGTTCCAAGATCGAAAACTACCTCGGCTTTCCGACCGGGCTTTCGGGACAAGAGCTCGCGAACCGGTCCATCGCTCAAGCTCAGAAATTCGGCGCTCAGTTGATGGTGGCCCAATCGGTCGTGCATATCGACTGCAGCCGGCAGCCATACAGGATCGTTCTGGAATCTGGCCTCAAGTTCAATGCCCGCAGCATCGTGATCGCGACGGGTGCTCAATACGCGCGACTGCCGGTTGAGGATGCGGACGCTTTCGCGGGAAGAGGGATCTATTACAACGCGACACATATGGAAGCGCAGCTCTGCGATTCGGAAGAAGTCGCTGTGGTGGGTGGCGGAAATTCCGCAGGACAAGCTGCCGTTTTCCTTGCCCAGACATCGTCCAAGGTGCACCTGCTGGTGCGTTCAAAGCAGCTTTCAGAGTCAATGTCGCAGTACCTCATCGCGAGGATCGAGGCGCACGCAAAGATTGAAATCCACTACCTGACGCAGATTGTAGGCATGGCAGGCGCGGCACACCTGGAAAGCATCGATTGGAAGGACGACTCATCAGGGCTCACGGTGACAAAGCGAATTCGCCACGTATTTGTAATGGCCGGTGCGGCGCCTCGTACTGAGTGGCTTGAAGATTCCTTTGTGTTGGATAAAAAGGGCTTCATTGTTACCGGTCCCGATCTTGTCGAACACGATTTTCAATGGCCCTTGACTCGTTCTCCGCTCCTGCTCGAAACCAGCGTGCCCGGAATATTCGCAGTGGGTGACGCGCGGGCCGGTAGCGTGAAACGGGTTGCGTCAGCAGTCGGGGAGGGCGCGATGGCGGTTCACCTCGTGCATCGATTCCTGGCTGAGAGCACAATCCCTCGGAACGGAGCATTGAAATGACACACCGCTGTGTTCTTCCGGCTTTTGCAAGACAGCGGAACGGAAGCAAACGGTGCGTTGTTATTTCGCTCCGAACGTAACTCGTCCAAAAAAGGAGAAGCGCAATGAGAACACTCACGACACACTACATCGATGGGGCATTCGTTGAATCCCACGGCCGCGAAGTGATGGATATTATCAAGCCGACCAACGGTGAGGTAATAGGCCGGGTCATGCTCGCTGACGAAGAAGATACGCGGCGCGCGATTGCGGCGGCCAACACCGCATTCGCCAGTTTCGGCCGGTCGACCAAGGAAGAACGTGCGAAGATTCTGCGCCGCTTGCATGAGGCCGCTTCAGCGCGCCGCGACGATTTGACGGCCGCAATGGTTGAAGAGTATGCAGGCGTCGTCCAGTTCGCGGGTATCATCGTCCAGACAGGTATCAACGCGTTTCTGGCCGCTGAGCAGGCGCTCCAGGAAATTCCATTGACGCAAAGTTGGGGCAAGACGACGGTAACTCTGGAGCCGGTTGGCGTTGCCGGCCTGATTACCGCGTGGAACGCGAACGCTCTGTTTATTTGCTTAAAGCTTGCCTCAGCCGTCGCCGCCGGTTGTACGGTCGTCGTTAAGCCCAGCGAGTTAAGCTCGCTCCAGACTCAGGTATTGGTCGAGGCGCTGCACGAGGCCAACCTCCCGAAAGGTCTCTTGAATGTGGTCACAGGGCTCGGCGCCATTGTGGGCGCAGAGCTGGTGCGCAATCCCGACGTCGCCAAAATTTCGTTCACAGGCTCGGTAGCCGTGGGCGAGCAGATCATGCGAGACGGGGCGAAGACCATGAAGCGCGTTACGCTCGAACTGGGCGGCAAATCACCCACTATCCTGCTCGATGACGCCGCTCTCGACCGCGCGATCCCGTCGGCCCTCATTATGGCCCTTATGAACAGCGGTCAAGCGTGCGCCGCTGGGACGCGCCTCCTCGTGCCGAACAGCCGGTTGGCGGAGGTAAAGCAGGGCATACGAGACGCGATTCACGCCTTTGCCGTCGGCGATCCCACTGATCCCAAGACCGCCGTCGGTCCGATGGTGTCGCAGAAACAGTACGATCGCATTCAGGCTTATATTCGCAAAGGCATTGAGGAAGGAGCGGAGGTCCTCGTAGGCGGCGAGGGACATCCGGAAGGCTTCGAAGCGGGTTACTTCGTGAAGCCTACGATTTTTGTCAACGTGAAGAACGAAATGACGATCGCCCAGGAGGAGATCTTCGGCCCGGTGCTTTCCGTCATCGCTTATGACTCTGAGGATGAGGCAATTCGGATCGCCAACGATTCGAAATACGGCCTTCACGCGGCGGTGATCGGGACCGACTTGCAACGCGCGCGTCGCGTGGCTTCGCAGATACGGGCGGGGCGAGTCGTGATCAACAACATGACAGATGATCCGCAAGCGCCCTGGGGAGGGTTCAAATACTCCGGCGTCGGGCGCGAATATGGAAGATACGGGATTGACGCGTTTCTAGAACCGAGGGCGATCCTCGAATAATCTCTCTCTCTTTTGTGGTGTACAGAGGACAGGCACCGACAAAGACTGAATCCTCGTGCCTGAATTCAGGACCAGGAAAAACAATAGTGGCCCGTCGGCAGGCTATTGGCCAAGGGCTTTAATCACCACTCTAACCAAGGAGACCTCATTATGAGCAAACACATTACGATTTCGCCGGAGGAAGCCGCAGATCGCCTCGCTATCCGGGAACTCGTCGAAGCCTATGCGCATTGCGCCGATCGGCGCGATGCGCAAGGTCAGATGTCTCTTTTCACGACAGATACGCATTTCGTGGTGTATATGAACGCTAAA
>Ga0153933_1000481_pt1 | contig 14241 bp, 13 predicted proteins | sample TSNJ017MetaG_FD_102275 | JGI IMG/M metagenome (GOLD analysis project Ga0153933, IMG submission 102275) | Attine ant fungus gardens microbial communities from New Jersey, USA - TSNJ017 MetaG | ecosystem: Host-associated > Fungi > Mycelium > Unclassified | place: USA: New Jersey, Wharton State...
AAGAAGCTGGAGCAGACCGGCTACATCAGCCGCGCCCGCGATCCCGCCGACGAGCGGCAGGTGAGGGTGAGCCTGACCGCGGCCGGCCGCCGCCTGCTCGAGACCGATCTCAGCGGGGCACTGGTCGAAGCCTGTGGCCTTGGCGACGAATTCCCTGTCGTGCAGCAGAGCGTGGTCAGGCTGCGCGACAATCTGCTGCGCAACAGGGGCAAGCAGGAGGAGAGGTGATGACGCTCCGCTCGGATCAGCGAAAGCTGTTGTGAATCATTCGAATATTGCCGACGCGCAAGCGGGCCGGACCAAATTGTAACGCGCTGTATCTGCGCGATCTCGTTCCGCATTTTTGCCATCGCAGACCGACACCTCCGGCGCGCTCGTCGATGATACGGAGGTCGATTTGTCCAGAAATTCGGGATCCATCCGCGGCCTGATCGCCGTTGCCACCGTCCTTTGCGCGACCGCCTTTGCGTCGGCGCAGCCGGCGCCGTCTGATCAGGGAGCGCGTCACGGGCGGTCGGATACCGAGCTTTCGCCGGCGAGCGCGGCCGAGATCTGGGACGCCAATCATGACGGCACCTACACCTGCGACGAGTGGAAGAGTTATCTGGCGCGGCTGTTCGATCGCGCCGATCGCAATCGCGATGGCAGCCTGACGCCCAAGGAGTTCGAGGGCGTTCGTTATCACGGCAGTGCGCTGGCCGGCGCCGATTTCGGCTATTTCGACGAGAACCAGGACGGCAAGATCACGCGCAACGAATTCGTCGGCAAGCCGAACGAGTTCATCCTGCAGAACGACAAGAACGGCGATTGCCGTGTCACGCCGGACGAGCTCAAGGGCAGTGCTCCGGACGAGAAGAAGCCGAGCGGCAGGGGCAAGCGAGGGTAGCGCGGGCCGATCTCAGGTCTGGTGTGCTGAATGCGAAGTTCGTGCGATTTCGCGGTATTATGGCGCAAACGCTACGAGCCTCATTTACCGACCCGTTCGCCACTTATAGACGATCCAAACCGCGATCATGACGAGCGACATCACCATCCAATTCTGCATTGGAAAACCGGGACGTCAGATTTCCGACCTGTTCGAGTTCAAGGGCCGCTACGCACGCAAGAAAGAAGATAGCCGTAAGCGATCCCCGCTTCAGCTTCATGGTGATCCCGGCCTCGGCAGGGGCACTGGCACGATTTCGGAATAATGGAAGTATGCCGGTGATTTGCCCGACGTGTCAAGTTGCCGTGTCGAACGCCGGCAGCCGGCTACTTTGCATGGGGTTGTTTTTCGATGTCTTGGCAGTGTGTCCCTGCGACGGCAGGCTGTCAGTTGCGGAAGTCCGCGCGTGCCATATGCGATAGCCTTGCCCCGGCACGGGAGGGCCCTAAAAAAGTGAGTCCGTGCGATAATCGATTGTCGGTTCCACGCCATCCCGTTCGTCTTGCATCCAGGGCGAGCCAGTTGGGAGATCGGGAATGAGCAATTCGCACTATCGCTGGGTGATCGTCGCGGCCGGCGGGACGCTCGGCTGCGTCGCGATCGGCGGCATGTTCTCGCTGCCGGTGTTTTTGAAGCCGATGGCGCAGGAGACCGGCTGGTCGGTGACCGGCATCTCCAGCGCGATGACGATCGGCTTCCTCGCGATGGCCTGCACCAGCATGGCCTGGGGCACGCTGTCCGACCGGGTGGGGCCGCTTCCGGTGGTGCTGACGGGATCGACAGTGCTGGCGGCGAGCCTGGCGCTGGCGAGCCGGGCGCCGTCGCTGCTGGTGTTCCAGCTCGTGTTCGGCGCCTTGGTCGGCGCGTCGTGTTCGGCGATCTTCGCCCCGATGATGGCCTGCGTCACCGGCTGGTTCGACACCCATCGTAGCCTCGCGGTCTCGCTGGTCTCGGCGGGCATGGGCATGGCGCCGATGACGATGTCGCCGTTCGCGGCCTGGCTCGTCACCGGCCATGACTGGCGCACCTCGATGCTGATCGTCTCCGGCGTGGTCGGCGCGATCATGATCCCGGTCTCGCTGTTGGTGCGGCGGCCGCCGGCGCTCGCTGGCGCGCAGGGCGTTCAGGCCGTGAGCGGAGGGCCGCAGGCGGGGATGACACGCGTGCAGGCGCTGCGCTCGCCGCAATTCCTGATCCTGGTGGCGACCAATTTCTTCTGCTGCGCCACCCATTCCGGACCGATCATCCACACCGTCAGCTACGCGATCACCTGCGGCATCCCAATGATCGCAGCGGTCACGATCTACAGCGTCGAGGGGTTCGCCGGCATGTTTGGCCGCATCGCCTTCGGCCTGCTCGGCGACCGCTTCGGCGCCAAGCGCGTGCTGGTGCTCGGCCTGCTCGCGCAGGCGTTCGGCGCGCTCGGCTATGTCTTCGCGCGCGAGCTTGCGGTGTTCTACGGGGTGGCCGCGGTGTTCGGCTTCATCTATGCCGGCACCATGCCGCTGTATTCCGTGCTGGTGCGTGAGAATTTTCCGTTGCGCATGATGGGCACGGTGATCGGCGGCACCGCGATGGCCGGCAGTCTCGGCATGGCGACCGGCCCGCTCGCCGGCGGCCTGATCTACGACACTTTCGCGAGCTACACTTGGCTCTATGTCGGCTCCTGGGCGCTCGGCCTCGGCGCGTTCCTGATCATCATGAACTTCAAGCCGTTCCCGGCCGTGGCGCGGGCCGAACCCGTGCCGGCGTGAGATGCGCGTTGCTGCGTGGTCCGCATCGTGCGGATCACGTCACGCGCGGCTCCGCTTCGGCCGCGCCACCGCGCGCACCTTGTTCTTGTTGCTGCCGCCGCCGCAGAAAAAGCGATCGTCGCCATCGGACTCCAGGCCCGAGACGTTGACGCCCTCGGGCATCTCGAGCCGTTCCAGCACCTCGCCGGTTTGCGGATCGATCCGGCGGATGTCGCTCTCGTCGTTTTCCCAGGTGCCGTGCCAAAGCTCGCCGTCCACCCAGGTGACGCCGGTGACGAAGCGGTTGGATTCGATGGTGCGCAGGATCGCGCCGGTGTCCGGGTCGATCTGGATGATCTTGCGGTCGCGATATTGTCCGACCCAGAGCGCGCCTTCGGCCCAGGCGAGGCCGGAGTCCTTGCCGCCGCCGGGCGCGGGGATGGTGGAAACGACGCGGCCTGACACCGGATCGATCTTGTGGATGCGGTCCTCGGCGATCTGAAACAGGTGCTTGCCGTCGAAGGTGGTGCCGGCGTGAGCTGGAATCTCGAGGGTGTGGTTGGTCTTGCCGCTGTCGGGATCGAAGGCGATCATCCGGTCGCCGGCGGCGAACCAGACCTGCGCGCCGTCGAAGCTGACGCCTCCCACATGCTCGACGCCGTCGAAGGCGTATTCCCTGACGATGTGGGCCGCCGACTTTTTCATGATCTGCTCCTGTCGTCATCGTGGCTGGATGCTAACCGCTTGGCAGCGGCGCGGGGAGTAACAAGGCCGTCGTGAATCCAGGCACCGTCGGCATTATCCAGCGGCGCGCGCGGGCGCGGCCATAGGATTGCACCTTGCCGGCCGCGGCCAGTGTGTCGAGCGCACGCTGCACGGTGCGCTGGCTGGCCCCGAGCGCGAGCGACAGCGCCGAGCTCGACCAGGCCTCGCCGTCAGCGAGGCAGGCCAGCACCTCGGCATGGTCCTCCTCGACCGGGCGCGCCAGCACCACGACATCGCGCCGGCCGTGCGGCTCAAGCACAAAGCCCTCCGCCGTCGCGCTGAGGTCTGCGAGCGGCCGCAGCGACCGGCGCAGCCGCCCGATCTCGACCCGCAGCCGGGCGCGATGCGATTCATCGGCATGCTTGCCGCGAAACGCCCGCGCAATCAGCGCGCTGCGTGGCACGTCGTTCGGCCAGGCTTCGCCGAGCGCACGGGCGAGCGCAAACAACACCGGCCGCCGCGTCAGTGAAATCGCTGTGCGGCGGTCGCGTACGACATATGTGATGGCGTCGATGACGAGCGCCTTTGAGGCCATCACCGCCTCGACCTCGTCGAGCCGCAGCGCCCGCTCGCTGCCTTTCCCGATCAGGCGCGCTGCGGGCACGGTCAACAGGAGCGCGGCGCGTTCGACTTCGGCCGCCAGCGCGCCGATGCCGGCGCGGCGGGCAGAGGCATCGGCGCGAGCGAGCGCCTCGCGCGCGGGCTTGGTGCGCAGCCGTCGCATCGCGATCCCTGCGGTGACGAGCTCGTGGCCGACCCGCAAGGCGGCAGGGAGAGGCGCCGGGTCGAGGTCGGCGAGCATGCGCTCGGCTTCATCGAGATGTCCGATCAGGAGCAGGCGGCGGATCTCGAGACAGGCGGCGTGCGCGGCATTGAGCCGATCGCCACGCGCCTCGAGCGTCGCGCGAGCAGCCGCCAGCGTCCTGGCGGGAAAGCCGAGGTCGCGCAAGACCAGCGCGATCTCGGCCTCGGCGACGATGCAGCGCGCGCGTGCGACAGCTTCGCGCGGGCCGAAGGCGCGGCCGGCGCGCTTCAACAGCTCCTTGGCGCGGACGAAATCGCCGAGCCGGGCCATCGCGATGCCGCGTATCGCCAGCGCCGGCGCGTCGTCGCGGAGCGCCACCCGTTTCAGTGCGCCGAGGAGATCACCCGCCGCGAGTGCGCGCGCCGCAGCCGTAATCAGCGAGTCCATCCGAATCCCGACACACTTGTCACTCTCGCCCTCCGCGGTCCGGTCCTAGCCTAGCACAGGACGGCGAAACAGCATGGGTATGGAGCGCGACACGATGGCCAGTCACGAGATCGGAACAGGCGAGGCGTGGCTTGCGGCCCGGTTGGCTGGATTAAGCCAGGTCGTAGCGCGCGCCCTGTCGCTGGCGGCGGCGCCGACCTTCGCGGTCATGGCACTGGTTGCGGCGATCGGGCCCGCCGACATGCTCTGCATGAGCGGGCAGGGGCTGTTCTCGCTCCAAGGCATGCTCCAAGGCATGGTGCCGATGTACGCGCTGATGAGCGCGTTCCATCTCGCGCCCTGGCTGCGGCTGATCCGATGACTGTCTCAATCATCCGGCAGCGTGAACACCGCGCAGGGCCTGATGATGCCGCGCAGCTCATGGATGCCGAGCGAGACCAGCGGCATGTCGGTTTCGGCGGCCACCGCCCCCGACACCAGCACGGTCTTCGCCAGCGGCTTGCACAGCCCTTCGAGCCGGCTGACCAGGTTCACTGCGGAGCCGATCGCAGTGAAGTCGAGGCGGTCGGCGGCGCCGATATTGCCCCAATGCACCTCGCCGAGATGCAGCGCCGCGCCGAAGGACAATGGCGGCAGGCCCCTTTTCTGGCGCTCGGCGTCGAGATGCGCCATGCCGACACGCGCGGCGGACACCGCACGCAGCGCCGCCTCGCATGCGCTACGGGCGCCCGCCGTGACCGGGAAGATCGCGAGCAGGCCGTCGCCGATGAATTTCAGCACCTCGCCGCCGAAGGCGTGGATCGCGCCCGCGATGCGATCGAACCAGGCGTCGAGCGCCGCGATCACCTCGACCGGTGGACGGCTTTCCGACAGCACGGTGAAGCCGCGCAGGTCGGCGAACACCAGCGCCGCCTCGATGGTCTCGCCGGTGTCGCGTCGAAGTGGCGATGTCAGAACACGCGCCGCACTGCGGCGGCCGAGATAGGCCTCCAGCGCTGCCGTCAGGGTCGCGCGCGCGGCGATGGCGGCAAGCGGTGCAGCGCTGAAGCGCGCAGCCTGACGCAAGTGATCGGCCTCGTCGGGCGTGAAGGCGCGGGTGCCGATCCAGCCGAGCGACGGTCCGTCCGGCCGCGCGCCGATCGTGTCCTCATGCACGGGACCGGGCGCACGTCCCTGGAGCCAGCGCCGGCCGGCATCGCCTGTTTCGGCCTTGTCCGCCACGGCGAAGGGCAGCGGCGCGAATCCGAGGGCCTCGATGACCTCATTATTGTCCGCGCGCCACAGCCAGGTGCGGCGTGCGATCAGCGGATGCGGAACCTCGAGCGTCAGGGCGCCTCCGGCCAGCGGCAGGCCGTCGCCGAGCAGATGGGTGCCGAGTTCCGCGAGCAGGCGGTTGGCGCCGGCGGTCTCGGCGGCGTCGTCGATCAGCCAGCTCAACGTCGAAGACAGGTGCATCGGCCCATCATGGGGTTGACGCATCACCCTTGTCACGCGCTATCCCTTACGTCCGGACGTCAATGGAGGATCGATCGATGACTGAAGCCTTCGTCGTTCAACGCGAGATGCAGATCGCCGCTCCGCCGTCGACCGTGTTCGCCTTCCTGACCGATCCGCAGAAGATCGTGAGCTGGATGGGCCTCGAAGCCGAGACCGAACTGCACCCGGGCGGGCTCTATCTGCTCAAGGGTCTCGGCGGCGATCGCAAGCGCGCGGCGCGCGGCGCATTCCGCGAGGTCGTGCCGGTGCATCGGCTCGCCTACAGCTTCGGCTGGGAGGGCGGGGAGGAAGTGCCGCCGGGATCGACCTTGATCGAGATCGACCTGATCGACAAGGACAGCGGCACGCTGCTGCGCATGACCCAAAGCGGCCTGCCGAATGCCGCGCAGTGCGAGAGCCACGCCAAGGGATGGGAGCATTATGTCGGTCGGCTCGCGCTGGTCGCTGCGGGGCGCGATCCGGGTCCCGACCGCGGGCCCGTAAGCACGGCTTGAGGTTTGGGCCGAGAGGCTAGCTTCGGGAAGCTCCCCGCAATTGGAGAAGCATTGCGGATGTCCACGCAGGTGCGCAGGATCCCGTTGGCAACGGCGCATCGCGGACCAAGACAAAAGTGTGGAAGGCCAAAAAGCGGCTCTCGCCGCCGTTTGGCCGAGATTTCAGCTCTGTTATTGGTGGATTGTGCTCTCCCGAGAACTAGAATCCCCGATGTCCGACGCGCCAAAGCTATCCGGTCGATTGCAGCAGAAGCAGATCCTCGGCTTCTTTAGCCGGTCGGCCGTGGACAAGGCCTTCGCTTACCGGGCCCAGGGCCGCGTCTCCGCGCTGCAGATCAGCGAAGACCTTAACCGCGTAGCGTCACGGGTGAGTGGAACCGGAAGCAAGCCTTACCGTGTCGAGATCGACCTTGAGTTCGATGGCAGCCGGCTGATCGATATCGACGGCACCTGCAGCTGTCCGATGGCCCTGAACTGCAAACATGTGGCCGCGACGCTGTTTGAAGCGCTGCATCAGCCTGCAAAGGCTGTTTCGATATCGCACGGACCTCATGGCGCCGCGTCGGCCAACGTAGCCCCGGTCGAACCGGTGCTGCCGTACCAGATCGCGGAATGGATCGAGGTCGTCGGCCGGACAGTACGGACTGCAGACTATCCGTCCGACGTTACGCAGCGATTGCTCTACTATTTGCGGCCTGGGATTGCGGCCACCGGCACGCCCTGCATCGACGTATCGCTCGCATCCGCCAAGATTTTGAAGACCGGCGAGCTCGGTAGCAGGGTGTCACAGCCGCATTTGCACGATTTTGCGATCGACCGTGCCCCGAAATATTATCTGGCCTCTGACATTGACGTCCTTGCTCAGCTGACCAGTGAATACAGGTCCGGTTACGTGCTCGGGCGGCGCGCCTATTCCAGCGACGTCCTGAGACGAATCGTTGCCACCGGGCGGGCATTCTGGCGTGATCACACCGGAACCCCCCTGCAATGGGGCGAAGCGCGTAACGGTCGCATCGAGTGGCGTCAGGTCAGCAAGGAAGCCATCAGTCCGCATTTGATCGTCGAGAGCGCGGTGGCGCTGAATGCCGAGCCGCCGGTCTACGTCGACAGTGCTGCCGGATTGATCGGGCCGGTCAGGTTGAATCTGCCTGAGCGGACGGCCAGCCGGCTGCTGTTGGCTCCCGCCATCCCGCCCAGCCACGTCGCGCAAGTCGCGGCTCGTCTCGGCACGAAATTACCGGAGCTCGATCCCGGCTGGTTGCCGACGCCTCCGGCGCCTGCCGTCAGGATCAACGTGGACCCGGCGCCCGTGCTCCGCCTGATGCTCGGACACAAGGCAGCTCATGCGTACTATCATGGGGACCGCACGCCGGATCGAGTCCCTTTGGCACGGCTCAGCTTCCGCTATGGCTCGGTTGAAATCGAGCTATCGGAATCGGGCCACCGCGTAGAGCTGTTCCTGGATGGAAATGTCTACGTTGTCTCGCGGCGCCGCGCCAAAGAGAAGGAAGCCAGCGCACGGTTGTCCGGCCTTGGTTTCGTCGCCGCGAGATCAACCTTCCCGCTGCTGGATGCCGTTCACGCGCACGATCTGACACTCGCGAATTCCACGGACTGGCTCGACTTCCTCAATAGCAATGCGGCGGAGCTGCGGACGGCAGGGTTCGAGATTCGCATCGACGACGATTTCCCGTATCGGCTCGCGACCTCCTCCGGAACATTCGATGCCGAATTCGAGAGCAGCGGAATCGATTGGTTCGAGCTTGCACTTGGGATCGAAATCGACGGCGAGCGGCACGATTTTGCGCCGACCCTGGCGACGCTGCTTACGCAACCCGGATTTGCGCCCGAGACGATCAGACAGTGCGCGCAAGACGGCGATAGCGTCTATGTGCCGCTGGCCGACGGTCGCTATCTTGCGATGGCGGCCGATCGCTTCCTTCCGCTCGTGCTTGCACTGCATAGCCTGACACTTGGTGAAACCTTCGTCGACGGATCAGGGAAGATACGGCTCTCGCGTGCGGAGGTCGTGCCGCTGCTCGGGCTCGAAACCGGTGATTTCGTATTCAAGGGTGCAGACAATCTTCGTCGCTTGGCCGGACTGCTAGCCAGCCAAGGATTGCCGGATCCGCCGCTGCCAGCTGATTTCAACGCGGTCTTGAGACCTTACCAGATGCAGGGCGTGGCCTGGCTCGACCTGCTCAGGGAGAGCGGTCTCGGCGGCGTGCTGGCCGACGACATGGGATTGGGCAAGACCGTTCAGATCCTGGCGCTGCTGGCGCTCGAAAAGGCGCGCGGCCATTTGACCGATCCCGCGATCGTCGTCGCGCCGACCAGCCTGATGACCAACTGGTTCAACGAGGCGCGCAAGTTCGCTCCGGGCCTCAAGGTGCTGGTCTTGCATGGTCCGGCCCGCAAGCAGAGTTTCGAGGCGATCGCCGATCACGACCTCGTTCTCACAACCTATCCGCTGGTCGCGCGCGATCACGAGGTTTTGCTGGCGCGCCAATGGCACGTCGCGGTGCTGGACGAGGCGCAGATCATCAAGAACGCGAACGCGGCGACCACGCGACGGTTGCAGGGTATCAGCGCCCGGCATCGCTTCTGCCTGACCGGCACGCCGATGGAAAATCATCTCGGCGAGCTCTGGTCAATCATGAGCTTCGCCAATCCCGGCTATCTCGGCGATCGGACTGCGTTCGTGCGCAACTGGCGGACGCCGATCGAAAAACGCGCCGATGTCGGGCGCGCCCGCACTCTGTCCCGCCGCATCAGGCCGTTCCTGCTGCGGCGGACCAAGGAGGAGGTGGCCGCCGAACTGCCGGCAAAGAGCGAATTCGCAGAGAGCATCGTCCTGGAAGGTGGCCAGCGCGAACTCTACGATGCCATTCGCCTTTCGATGTCGGAGAAGGTTCGCAAGGCGATCCGCGAGCGCGGCCTCGCCAAGAGCCACATCGTCGTGCTCGAAGCCTTGCTGAGAATGCGTCAGGCCTGCTGCGATCCCGCGCTCCTGAAGCTCGATGACGGCATCACGCGACCGTCCGCAAAGCTCGACCGGCTGATGGAGATGGTCGAAGAGCTGCTGAGCGAGAAGCGCAAGATCGTCGTGTTCTCGCAGTTCACCTCGATGCTCACACTGATCCGCAAGCGCTGCGACGCGCTCGCGATCCGCTACAGCGTGCTCACCGGTGAAACCAGGGACCGCGGGACCGCGATCGAGGGATTTCAGAACGGAACCAGCGATCTCTTCCTGGTGAGCCTGAAGGCCGGCGGCGTCGGACTCAACCTGACTGCCGCGGACACCGTGATCATCTTCGATCCCTGGTGGAATCCCGCCGTCGAGGAGCAAGCGATCGATCGCGCCCATCGCATCGGGCAGGACAAGGCAGTTTTTGTCTATCGGCTGGTGGCGACCGGCACGATCGAAGAGAAAATGGACGAACTCAAGGCTCGCAAGCGCGCGCTGGCCGACAGCGTCTTCGATTCCGAAGGACGCATCGGTGCTGCGCTCACGGAAGAGGATGTGCAGGCGCTGTTTGCGGATTGACGGCGGCCTCTCCCGAGCCGATCGCTCGGTCATTCCGGCCATTTCGAGCCGAGGATGATCGAGCAGAAATTCATCCGCTTGTAGGTCGGATCCTTCAGCGCCAGCACGTCGGCCTTGACGTTGCCGAAGGTGGTCAGCGGCTTCTTGATGGTACCTTCAGCGAAGTGGTCAATGATGCCCTGCTTGAAATCAGCCTCGCGCGGATGATGGGCGCAGACATGGTCGCGGTGCTCGTGCGAGAAATCGTCATAGGCGATGCCGAGCACGTCCATCTCGACGCCCGCCGTCACCAGCGCGATGGTCGGACGCATATGCTTGGGAACGCCGGGCGTGGTGTGCAGCGCGATCGCGGTCCAGACGTCCTCCATGTCGCGCTCCGGCACGCTGTAGGTCTTGAGGAAATCACGCGCCGCGTTGGCGCCGTCGATCTCGAAGCGCAGGTCCGCGCTTGCATGCGCTTCCGTCAGTCCCATGTCGTGGAACATGGCGCCGATATAGAGCAGTTCGGGATCGAAATTGAGCTTGCGGCGGTTGCCGGTCAGCGCGCCCCAGAAGAACACGCGGCGGCTGTGATTGTAGAGCAGGTCGTCCTCGGTATCGCGGACCAGCTGCGTGGCGGCGCGGGCCATGGCACCGTCGGGGACGCGGATGCCTGCGATGATCTCGGTCATTTCAAGATGCTCCTTGATGTGGCAAGACGGCCCCGTGGCGTGCGAACACGCGTCTGGCACTCATCCTTGCTTTGTGTGTTCGGATCGCCTGACGGCGCGATCCGTGGTGTCGTTGTCGCCTATTTCGGCTGCCGGTCTCAACGATCGCGCGCCGCCGGATCGGGTCAACGACACGTCGTTTCACGCCAGCGATGCCAAGGAGGGGAGATGGCCCTACAAAGGGTGGCGATCGCGATCCATGACGGGGTGCAGGCGCTCGATGTCGCAGGTCCCGTGGACGTGTTTGCCGAAGCCAACGGCTTCGTCGCCGGCGGCGATGGCTACGAGACGGTTCTGGTCGCCGCCTCCTGCGCGCCGTTGCGGGCCTCGAACGGCATGAAGATTTCAGCCGATCTCAGCTTCGACGAGGCGCAGGAGGCGTTCGATATCGTGCTGGTGGCAGGCGGCCCGGCATTGCCCGAAGCCGTGCCGGATCCTGACATGATGCACTGGCTGCGTACGGCGTCGGAGCGCGCCGGACTATATGGTTCGATCTGCACCGGCGCCTTCGCGCTGGGCCATGCCGGCCTGCTCGACGGCCGCAAGGTGACGACCCATTGGCAGAACGCGGAGCAGCTGGCGTCGCGTTTTCCGGCCGCCGATGTGATGTTCGATCGCATCTATATCAGGGACGGGCGGCTGATGACGTCGGCCGGTGTGACCGCCGGCATCGATCTCGGCCTTGCTTTGGTTAGCGAGCGGCACGGGCCGCAGGTGGCGATCGCGGTGGCAAAGCGGCTGGTCGTGGTGGCGCAGCGTCAGGGCGGGCAATTGCAGTTCAGTCCCTATCTCACGGCGCCGGTCGACGAGGAGTCGCCGATCGCGCGCGCCCAGGCCCATGTCATGGCTGAGGTCGGCGAGCGCCACACGCTGCAATCGCTGGCGGAGGCCGTCGGCATGAGCGTGCGCAGCTTCGGCCGGGCGTTTGCGCAGGCGACCGGGATCACGCCGCACGAATTCGTCGAGCGCGCGCGGGTCGACGCCGCGCGCCGGCTGCTCGAGGGTTCCGATCGGCCGTTGAAGGCTGTGGCCTTCGATTGCGGCTTCGGTTCGGCCGACCGCATGCGCATCGTGTTCACCGAGCGTCTCGGCGTGTCGCCTGCGCAATACCGCGCGAGCTTCCGGGCGCCGTGATCCCGGTGCTCCGTGGCGCCGAACACCTTTAGGTAGATCATATCAAATACACATTGTTTTGATTGTATGGGGTGAAGCCGTCGGATACGATCGGCGCCGCTTCCGATATTTCACGGCATCTGCATTTTTGCGGCGAGGTCGACATGGACGCGCTCACGCTTTTCATCATCCGTCATGCCGAGAAGCCCGGTGGCACCTGGCCAGGGCCGGGCCTCACGGCGAGTGGTGTGTCCGACACCGAGTCGCTGGTGATCCGCGGTTGGGAACGTGCCGGCGCGTGGACGGCACTGTTCGGCACGGATCTCACGGGCGGTGATTATGCCAAGCCGGACGCAATCTATGCGGCGACGCCTGGAACTGTGCCCAATCAGCCTCCGAGCAGCCGGCCCGCCGAGACGATATCGGCGCTCGCCGCGCGCCGCGGCCTGACGGCCAATGAAAGCTTTGGCAAAGGCAGCGAGGCGCAACTGGTTCCGGCGCTGCTGGCGCTGAAGGGCGTGGTGCTGCTGTGTTGGGAGCATCAGGCGATCATCTCCGACATCATTCCGCTGATCCCGGTCAGCAAGGGCAAGCCGCCGGGCAAATGGGAAGGCGATCGTTTCGACGTCGTGCTGCGCTTCGACCGCGCCAACGGCGACGACAAGTTCGCCTTCAAGGAGCTGTTCCCGAAACTGCTCTCCGGCGATTCCGACAAGCCGCTGGATCACGGCAAGTAAAGCGAGTCAGGCGAGCCCGAGCGCCTTGCGCGACTTGCGCGTCAGCTTCGCGACGATCAGAGCGTGGGCGTGATCGAGATAGGCCTTGAGCTCTCCGTCGGAGAGGGCGCTGTTGCCGGTGAGCTGCACCCATTTGGCGCGTGCCAGATACGGCGCCGGCCGTGCAAAACCCTGCTCGATCAGGAGCTGATAGGCCATGGTCGAGGTCTTGAACATGAAGCCGCCGGACCGCTCGATGAAGCCCCCGGATAGCGCGAACATCTTGCCGCCGACCTTGAACACCGACGTGCCCTCCCACTGCACCACCTTGGTTGCAGCCGGCAGGCGCAGGCAGGTGGCTTCGAAGACTTTTGGGCTCATCGGCTCGCTCGAACGGGGCGGGGCCAAGCCATAGTCCGCCCCCGCGCGCGCCGACAAGCCGATTGTTGCTGGCCGGACCGGACGCCCCGAGAGCATCCTCTCAATCCTCACGAAATCGTGGCTTGCCAAATGTGCATCTGAAAATATATCTTACGATATGTTTTGAGAAAGGAAAAACGATGAGATCCATGTTCCACGACCGCGACGACGATGGCTTCCGGTTCGGCTTCTTCACCATCGGCCACCGCGGCGGCCGGCATCGCTTTGGCCGTGGCGGCCACGGCTTCTTCGGGCACGGCGGAGGCCGCGACTTTCCGGGCTCGCGCCGGCTGTCCTCGCAGGACCTGCAACTCGTGATCCTGGCGCTGCTCGGCGAGCGGCCAGCCCATGGCTATGAGCTGATCAAACTGGTCGAGGAGCGCTCGGACGGTTTCTACAGCCCGAGCCCGGGCGTGATCTATCCGGCGCTGACTTTCCTGGAAGAAGTCGGCCATGCCAGCGTGGCCCAGGATGCGGCGCGCAAGCTCTACAGCATCACCGAGCAGGGCAAGGCATATCTCGCCGAGAACCGCGCCACGGCGGATGCCATCCTCGCCGCCCTGTCGCGGATCGGCCGCCGCATGGAGGATGTACGCGACGCCTTCGCCGGCGTCAGCGATGTCGACAACGGTGCCTCCGACGAACTGCACCGTGCCCGCCACGGGCTGAAGCGCGCACTCCGCGCCAAGCACGGCTGCGACGCCACCGAGGCGCGGCGGATCGCAAAGATCCTGGACCGCGCCGCGGCCGAGATCCTGCAGCAGTGACGTATCGGGCCGCATCTGGACGTCGCCACGACGCGACGTCCAGATTCAAATCGGCCGAGCGCGCGGTCTTAGCTGCGTCATGGCGACGCCTGACATCGCTAGCAGCGCGCCTGCGATCAGCTTCGGGGTTATGCGGTCGCCCAGGAACAGCACGCTCGACATCACGGCGAACACCGGAAGCAGCAGGCCGAACGGCGCGACGCGGTTCATGGAGCAACGGGCGATCAGCCAGAACCACAAGCCGAACCCGACGATGCCTCCGATGAAAATCGTGTAGGCGAGGGCCAGCCATCCACGTCCATCCGCCGCGACCAGGCTCGCCAACTGTCCATACTCAAGCAGCAATGACATCAACATCACCT
>Ga0153933_1000484_pt1 | contig 14183 bp, 14 predicted proteins | sample TSNJ017MetaG_FD_102275 | JGI IMG/M metagenome (GOLD analysis project Ga0153933, IMG submission 102275) | Attine ant fungus gardens microbial communities from New Jersey, USA - TSNJ017 MetaG | ecosystem: Host-associated > Fungi > Mycelium > Unclassified | place: USA: New Jersey, Wharton State...
GACGTTCACCTCACGGTCGAATATCTCAAGCTTTAGTCCATCACATAGGACGATCAAAGCTGCATTGACGCTCGGATGCACCGAGTATTCCAGCGCTTGCGAAAAATCTTCGTAGCCAAAGGACGTCGTGCCGATCTGAGGCTTCTTCGCCTCCAGTAGCCAGAAATTTTCTTCCCACATGTGAACGTGATAATCGGATCGACGCCGCTGCCCCAAAAATGTCAGGTGGTTTTCGAGGCTCGTCGAGAAAGGAGTTCCCTTGTCATACCCCAGCACGCGCAACATGGGATCAATAATGTACGAGCGTACCTCCGCTTCATTAAACCTCTCGACGTCCGGATAGTCCTGTATATGCCTAAGAACTTCAATCTTCTCGGCCGAGAGCGGTTCCGACCGCTTTGACACGAGGAGCATGTCGATGTCGAGGGGGCCGGACGAAAGCGGGTCCATGTTCGTGTTCTCCGATAGGTGAAGACGGCGAGCTAGTCGCGCATCGATTGCTGCGTGGCGCCCGCGACGGACGGCTATCTTCGATATTCTCCATAGGCCGATTCGCCAGCGTTCCGCCACCTCAGTATATCGTCCGCCCTACCCCTCCCCGACCCTTTTCACACCTACGCGTGCATGTCGTTCTCGCCGAAACAACCGGTCTCCAGTTATGAATGCCTCTAGTATGTGCGGGATCAGCGTCACGACATCAACTGCTTCACCGTAGGTCTGTGCATACAGCGCGGCGTAGCGATCAAGGTCAGCCTTGAGGCCCGCCGAGCACGTAAAAGTTAGTTTGACGGTTTGCGTATCGGGTAGCGGCCCCAGCCGCAGCTTGCGCGTCGTGCTCATGGCATCGGTCCTCGCTGCATAAAGAGTGGCTGGTATGGCCGCAACACCAGATCCTTGTTCACCATCACGTTGACCTGAAATCCCGGCCGCACAGTCAGCGTCGGCTGGATGCTGAGGTCGCGGCGCGTGATTTCCTGGCCGACCTGATTGGCCGCGTCTTGCGAGCTGTCGCGCAGCGCGATCACCGTATTGCCGTTCGCGCTGCCCTGATTCGAGACAGCCAGCTCGGAACCAACGCCCAGTAGCGTGGACAGCGCCGCACCCGCCAGAACGCGGCCCCAACGCCAGTCCACGCCATCTTCCAGGCCCGCGTAGCCGGCCGGATCGATGCCGGGCAACTTGTCGAGTGCAATCGATGAGGTATCGGGCAACACTAGGTGCAACCACACCAGCAGCACCCGTTGCTGCCCGAACGCCACCTGGCTGTCGTATCGCCCGATCAGCCGTGAACCCTGCGGGATCAGCAGGTAGTGTCCAGTCGCGGTGTCGTACACGGGCTGCGTCACCTCGGCGATGATCTGTCCCGGCAGATCGGAATTGATGCCCGTCACCAGCGCCGCCGGAATGATCGTGCCCGCCATGACGGTGTACGGCGAGGCTGGCGTCTGCAAGCTGCCGGTGTTACTGGTCGCCGTGTCGCCACCCTTCGCCATGAACGCTTCCTTCTGGTGCTGCCGGTTCTGGATCGCCGTCGGGTCGTTGGGCTGCGCGGCTGTGAATGCCGGCCCTGCACCCATCGGATTGAACGCGCCGGCCGCGGCATTCGCCGTCGGCGTGGTGCCCACTGATGAGGAAACGGCATCGGGCTTGCCGGCATCGCTGCCGGTGTGGAAGAACACCGCCGAGCGTGCAATCTCGTCGGCCTGGCGCTGCCGGTCGATGTTCTCGGCCGATGGCCCTGGATTGGCGTTGCCACCCGGCAGCGGCGGCATGGCCGACGCCGCGCCCCAGTCGCCGGGCAATGGCGGCCCGAGCTGCGGCACGCTGGCCGGGGCTGCTGGCGAGGGTTTCGCCGGCAACTTCGAGTAGTCAGCCGGCAACTGGTCGAGGTCGTCGGCCTTGGCGATCCGATCGACGTTGTAGAGGTTGGTCTGATCGCCGGAACTGCGCCGTCCCTTCGATTGCAGCGCCCACATCGACGCACACGCCACGGCCACCGCGAGCAGCGTAGCGGAGACGGCCAGCGTGCGACGATTGAGCCGCGTGACCGCGCGCGGTGCTGCGCGCAGCGCCACGCCCTCCGGGGCAACCTTCGGCGCGGGCTGGGCTTCGCGGTCAGTCGTGCCCATGACTGGATCCTGCGGCCACGCCGTCAGTGCGCTCGATGCGTACCACGGCGGCTTTGTCTCCGCCCAGGCGCAGCTCGGCCGCTCCGAACAGACGATCCACGATGTCGTAAGGAGCATGGAAACGATAGTTCACCAGCTCGCCCTTGCCATCCGGCCCGACCACGAACAGCGGCGGCAATTCGCCCTGCGCGATACCCGCCGGAAACTGGATGTAGACATGCTGCCCGTCGTCAAATGCGCGCACGGGTTTCCACGGCGGGCTGTCGCCCGTGATCGCGTACCGGAAGTGCAGTTGATCGAGCGACAGACCATCGGCAGCAGGCGCGACCGTATCGGCGGCCTGCGCCTGGGCCTGCAAGGCCAGCATCTGGTCCTTCGGATATTCCCACGACACCGACGCCATCCACGCCTTCGCAGTAGACGTAAGTTCGAGCAGGTAGGTACGCCGGTTTGTGGTGATGACGAGGTTCGTCATGATCCCCACGCGCACCGGCTTGACCATCACGGCCACGCGCCGGCCCGTTCCGCTGCCGCTTGCGGTATCGCCCACGATCCATTGCACGGTATCGCCGGCGGCGACGGTCACCAGTTCCTCGCCCGGCTGCAGGCTGATGACCGTCACGCGGCCAGGGCTGGTATAGACCTGATACAACGCGCCATCGGAGAACGGCCAGACCTGGATCGCGTTGATATAGCCGTCGCGGGTCGGCGCCACGCTCGCGTCGGCATTGGCCTGTTCGACGCGCGCTTTCGTATCGGCCGGCTCAGGGGCCGGCTTTGCATCGACGGGAGGCAACGGCTTCATCTGATCCGGCAATGGCAAGGGCTTCGGCACTTCCACGACCGCGACCGGCTTGGGCGGCTCCGGCAATGGCTGCGCCTTGACCGATTCGTCCAGCGAGATCGTCGGCGGTGGTTTGCCTTGCGTGGCGCAGCCGGTAAGGCCGCCCAGCAGGACGAGGAAGGCAATGGCGGTGATCGACGGTTTCATGGCTTCTTCGCTCCTTCCGGTGCGTCCAGGTCACGGCTCCAGGACAGCCCGTTGATGTAGATACCAAGGGGATTGCGACGCACCTGCTGCTCGGTACGCGGCGTCTGCATGACGAGGGTGAGCATCGCCGTCCATTGCTCAATGCCGGTGGGCGTGCCGTCGTTGAAATGCTGTTCGGTCCAGCGCACCTGGAACGAGGTATCGCTGACGCGCACCACGCTGGTCACGTCAACCGAAGTTGAGTTCTGCCCGACATGGGCGAACGGATCGTGGGCGCGCGCGTAGTCGTTCAGCGTCGCCGCGCCCCGGTCAGTGGTATAGCCATAGGCTTCGAGCCAGTTCTGTCGCACCACTACCGGGTCGATCGACAGCGAACGCACGTCGGTAATGAAGCGCGCCAGGTGGTACGCGATCTGCGCATCGGTTGGCCGGTACGGCGTGACCGCCGCGCCGATGGCATGGACCTGCCCGGCCTGATCGACCTCGACCACGTCGGGCGTGACGCGCGACTGGCCGGACTGCCAGACGAGGCCTGCAGCCATCAGCAGCGCGAGGCCCAGGCAGCCGAAGGCCATCAGCCGCCAGTTCTTCGCCTGCACGCGCGCGCTGCCGAGGCGTTCATCCCATACCTGTGCGGCAGCCTGATAAGGCGTGGCGGGCGCAGGTGATTCGCTGTAGCGCACGCCGGGTCGTGTGAAGCGCATGGCTCGCCTCCCTTACTCGTTCGAGGAATCGTTGAGGTCCGGCGCGGCCCCGCCGCCGCCGTGGTCGGCCGAGCGCACGACATGCGCAGCCGTCGATGCGCCATGCGCGGCGCGCTGGCGGCGTTGCAGGCGTTGCGCCCAGTCGGGCGGCTTGTTGGTGGATGCCGGCGATGCGTTATCGGCAGTCGCCGACGACGTGGGCGTTTCACTCGCGGCTTCGCGCGAGGTGGACGACGCGCCGGTGCTTACGCCGGCAGCGGGCGCCACCCGATCGCGCACCGCACGGGCGCCGGCAGCGACCCGCTCGCCAGCGGCCTGCGCACCGCTGCGCGCGACGTTGGCCACACCAGCGCCGAAGGCACGCGCCCCGGTCGCACCCGATGCGGTCGCACCGGCGCGATAGGCCGACGCGGCACCGCTGGCCGCGCGTGCCGTGCCGACTGCACCACGCGCCGCGAGACGTGCACCGGCGGCGACTGCCGCGCCGCCTGTCGCCACGGCGGCACCGCCAGCGACGGCGAGGCCCGCAGCACCCAGCGCCGTGCCAGCCGCAGCGCCCGCGCCAAGCTGCGGCGCACCGGACACCAGGCCGGTCGCAATGCCTGGTCCGAAGATGCCAAGTCCCAGCATCGTCAGCGAGGCGAGCATGATGGCGAGCGCGTGGTTCAAGGACGGATCGGCGCCGGCCGGCGTCTGGAACTGCCCGAAGATCGTCGAACCGATGCCGACGATCACGGCAAGCACCAGTACCTTCACGCCCGACGACACCACGTTACCGAGTACCTTCTCGGCAAGGAACGCGGTCTTGTTCCATAGCGCGAACGGTACCAGCACGAAACCCGCGAGCGTGGTCAGCTTGAACTCGATCAGCGTCACGAAGAGCTGCACGGCCAGGATGAAGAAGCTGATGACCACCACGACCCAGGCGAGCAGCAGGATCACGATCATGTCGATGTTGCTGAAGACCGCGGTGATGCCGTTGGACATCGTGCCAACCTGTTGAAGAATCGGTTGACCGGCCTGGACGCCAATGGCAGCCAGGCGTCCGGGTTGCAGGAAATTGCCGATGCTGATCGACGAGCCAGACGCGAGCAGGCCGAGGCCCACGAACGAGCGGAACACGATGCCGGCCAGCGTATTGAAGTTGCCGATGATGTAGGCGAAGGCCCCGACATAGAGCGTCTTGCGGATCAGCTTCGCCAGGACATCCTCACCGCCCATCGCCCAGAACAGGCCCGCGAGCGTCATGTCGATGACGATCAGCGTGGCAGACAGATACCACCGCGACGGCTTGCCGCTCGGTGTTCGGCTCGATGTGCAAGACCGGCTGGAAAACATGGCCCCGGACGTGCCGGAATCGTCCGCCGCAGTGGCGCTGCACACGTTGCAGGAAGTCGCGGGCGAAGCGTTGCCGCAGGACAGCGGTGAACTGTTCGCTGTGCTGCTGGCGAAGTCGCAAGACGAGCTGGTGGGGCTGCTGGCCGTGTGCGTCGCGGCCACGGTGGACGTCGTGACGCCGCGCGCCTCGCAGCGTCAGCCCGGCGCGGAACTGGCGCAGGCCGTGGGTCTGGACATGGCCGCATGGTGGAAGCCGACCGCCGAGGGCTATTTCCAGCACGTATCCAAGGCCGCGATTCTGGAAGCCGTCAGCCAGTACGCCCCGGAGCACATCACCCGCTTGTCGAAGCTCAAGAAGGGCGACATTGCCAGCGAAGCCGAGCGATTGGCTAAGGATACCGGCTGGATGCCCGCCGTGTTCCAGACCGAGCACCAGACGGAGCCGGAGGGCGTACCGGGTGCGGCCAGTGATACGGACGCGTCCGAAGATACGGCCGACGAGGCGCAAGCGCATGCGCTGGCCGCATGACGGTGCAGCATGGCCCCGGCGCGGCTTGCGCCGGGGCTTTCCTCGAACCGGGCGCGGCAGGTCTGCCGCGCCCGGTTTCCACGTCCACAACAAAACCGCCTCGTCGCCGCCTTTGGCCAGGCGGCGACGAGGCGAGCGCGCAACGGCCTTGCGCGCGGTACGGCAATCGTTGCCCGCTGACGCGGGCAACGTTTCGACAACGCCCCGCCACAACGGCGAAGCGTGCGGGGCTACGCTCCGGCTTGCTGCGGCAGGTTGTGCGAAAGCGTGCCGTCCTCGACGCTGACGATTCACCGCCTGTTCGTCACGAAGGATGGGCCACCGACACGCCGCCCGGCCTCGCTATGAAGCTTCCACGCCACGCCTCACGCCCCTTACCCCGAGCTGCGGCAAGGGGCGTTCTCGCTTGTCGTTGGGGTGTTGGCCTTGCCCGCGTCCGGGTGCAAACCGGTGAAGCCGTCACGCGGAGATGCCGAGTCGGCCATGTCTCCTTTCGGAGCAGGCGGCCCGTGCGTCCTTGTCTTGTTGTGAATCCTGGTGGGGGTACGGCTGCGCCTTGGGCTTCATGGCCGCAACCTTGCAGCGAAAACAATTTCCCCGCCGCTGCGCGGCTTCCTCGCGGGACAAATTCTTTTCGCTTTCAGGCTCTCCACTGCGCTGCGACCGCAAGCGGTGCGGCCCGCCCATCCCCAGCCGGTCGGATCACAACAAGGACGCACTGGCGCGACCTTGGTTCACCGAAAGGAGAAAGCATCATGGCTAACATCGGCACCTTCACCGCAGAGAAAGACGGCTTCACCGGCACGCTTCGCACCCTGACGCTCAACGTCAAGGTCAAGCTGGTTCCCAACGACAAGGGCGACAGCGAGAACGCCCCCGACTTCCGCGTGCAGGCGGCGGGCCACGACATCGGAGCCGCGTGGAAGAAAATCAGCAAGGCCGAACGGCCCTACGTGTCCGTGACCCTAGACGATCCTTCGTTCCCGGCAACGGTTTATGCCCGCCTGATCGAGAACGAGAACGGCACGCACGACCTGATCTGGTCGCGCAGCAAGCCACAGTCGGTGGACTAACCGTCATCATTGCACCCCAGCCCACTGCGGCGGGGTGCTTGCTCCAATTGCTGAAGCACTAAAGAATTGCTCAGCAAGTAATTTTCTCGCTCAGATAGGCTGCACGCTACACCTGTGCCAGCGTGGCAGCAACGAAGTTCTCGACATTGGCGATCCAATTATCGAGCATTCCGGGGCCAATGGACGACACTCGATGATTACCTCGGCCAGCGTTTGGGTTGGCATCAGCTCGATGAACGATCTGATGCCGACGTTTCATGGTTGTTTCAAGTAACGCCATATAAGGAGCTAACGGCGCTGTATTGATACCAATAGACGTGAGGATGCGATTTACTTCCGCGGCGTTGTTGTAGTTTGATCGTTCAAGACTCGCATCAACGGACTCTTTTAGTACGGCGTCGATGGTCTTGCCTCGATGGGCTGACAGCGTCCCGAGGTTGAACTTCGTGGCAGCGCCGCCAACGAGGGGAATCAGTTCAAGAACATCAGCGTTGGCTGCAGGAAGTTTCCAATATGCAAGACTTCGCAGCACATCTTCTGTGGCAGCATGGAGCAAGACTATCGCTGCGCGCAGAACGTCCGTTTCTTGGTGCCCTCGTCGTCCTCTGCCAGGGCCGGAAAGTTGCGTGCGGTAGATATTCACGAGATTTTTTACTCGACGAACATTCAAGTCAAACCGATCCTGAATTTCTTGCTTCATGTTCGGGCAATTTATTTGAGAGAAGACGACCAGCGCAGTCTAGTACGTGCAGCTACTACACATCGCGCTCTTTTAGAATCGCCTCAAGCTCCTGGCGCACCTGCGCCAGGAGCTGATCAGCCTTACGCGTGCTGTCGCCGGCGTAGGCCAGCGTCAGCAGCGTGAGTGGATGCACTTCCATGACCTCGCACAGCTCCGTCAGCTTGTGCATGGTCGGGCTTTTCTGATCGCGCTCCAGCGAACTCAAATAGGTACGGCTGGACACGTCGGAGAACGCTTCCTGGCTCAAGCCGCGCGCTTTCCTGACTGTCCGTATCGCCGTTGCCAATGAGTGCTTTGCCGCCACCGATGGTTCCCCTTGGAAAACCAAGATGACAGCCGATTGCGCTCTATAGGGCTACAATCTATAGTGTTCATTTTGGGATGTTGATTTCCGCATTCGTGTCTTTACGGGAATCCGTATCGGCGGATTTCGACAGAATCAGGGAACCGTATTCGTGCCTTTCCTGACATCCACGATTCCGCTTTTGCGCTTCCGTGCTTGTACGGATTCGAGGGCTTGCGCCTTCGCGCTTTCGCACGAAAGCACGCATCCGCTTCGACGCTTCCGCGTCTTGGCGGCAAAGCGACTTCGTGCCTCGTCGGTTTCTTGGAATTGCCGCCCATGGCTCTGCCGCTCGTCACCGCTGAACAACGCGCGCAATTGCTCGCCGTCGGTGCCGCACGCTCAGCCGGTCAAGGCATAGACCCGCTGCCGGTGGTACGCCTGTTCACGCCGGACGCGCACGCGACCTGGCTGCTGGCTGCGCTCGATCCGACTGATGGCGATACGGCGTGGGGGCTGATTGACCTCGGCATCGGGATGCCTGCGCTCGGCACGGTCAAGCTGTCCGACTTGGCCGGCATCCTCGGCGTCGTAGGCTTCTTCTAGTTCGGTGTCGAGCATGTCGAGCCGGTTTTGCAGCGAAGCGATGCGGCGAGCTTCGCGGGCAGTCGGCTCGCGGCGCTGGCGCGGCGCATTCTGGAACGTCTGGCGGTCGGCGTGGCTCATGTGCGGCACGGCTTCCACCCATGCCCAGCCCTCGGCGCGCACGTCTTCGGCCTGCGCGTCCAGTTTGTCGCGTACCAGCGTTTCCAGCAGTGTGGCGTCGGTCAGGTAGGTTCCGGCATCGCCTTCCGCGAACAGGTCACGGCGGATGCCGCCGCCTGCCTGCTTGTAGGCGTCCAGCCCGACGAAACGCACCAGTGGATGCGAGGCGGTGATTTCACGCTCGGTCAAGCGATCGCGCAGTGCGGATGCGCCGCGCTGCCATTCGGGTGCACCGTAGTACGCGGCCTCTTGCGCGGAGTGGTCGTCGGTGATGGCCAAGGCCATCAACTGTTCTAGCGTTGCGGCTCCGGCGCGGTAGTCGTCCAGCAGGCGCGGCGAGACGTTGGCGAGCTTGAGACGGCGTTGTACCACCAGCGGAGACACGCAGAAGTCGGCGGCAATGTCTTCGATGGGACGGCCTTCCTTGACCAGCGCGGCGAAGGCCGCGAACTGGTCAGCGGGGTGCATGGACTCGCGCTGCACGTTCTCGGCGAGGCTGATGGTACGGGCGGACGCATCGGCCACCAGCAGGCACGGCACCTCAGCGTCGGCGGCGATGCGCTTCTTCTTCGCCAGCAGCTTCAACGCGGTCAGGCGGCGGTCGCCTGCGACGACTTCGTATTGCTCGCCATCGGCGGACAGGATGACGATGAGGTTTTGCAGCAGGCCGACGCGGGCAATACTCGCGGCCAGTTCGGGGATGGACTGGCGCGGGGTCGTGCGGACGTTGCGCTTGGAACGGCGCGGCAACAACTGCGACAACGGGACAAGAATCAGGTTCTTGGTCGGGTCGGCCACTTCCAGCGGCGCGGCGGTTTCGAGGGCAACGGCTTCGATTTTGGTAACGGCGTTCATGGTGACAACTCCTAGCGGTTGGAATGCAGCAGCGAGAGAAGCGGCAAGGACTGCTGCCTGCCCTTGCCGCATGGGGAATCAGGCTTTCAACTGGCGCAGACCATCGGCCAGCAGCCACAGGGCGCGATTGAGGCGGATGCCGTTGTCGATGCCCTGCACCGGGCGCGTGGTCTGGCGGCGACCGTTCGCGGCGCGGGCGGACAGGCCGCCTTTGATGAGGTTTTCTTGCGTGCGGTTGAACACGCTCCACAGGTCGCGGTGGCTGTCGTCGTGACGGCGCGGCATGAGGATTTGCGATTCCGTGATGGGCGCGGGCGTGGCCTCGTCGTACTTCAATGCGAGTGCGGCGCGGGCGAACACTTCGGCTTCGCCGTTGTCGAGCGTGATGGACTGCATGGCATCGCGGGATGCCTGCGCGCGGTCGAAACCGTGCAGGACTTCGTAAGCGCCTTCGATAACCTGCTCGGCCACGTTGCCCTTATGGGGTACGCGCACGTCGGCCACGGTGTCGCCACAGACAAGGCCATTGCTGCACACGAACCGGAACATGCCGGCCAGCATCTGATAGCTGCTCGTCCCGTCGTGGGAGTTCAGCAGGATGATTTCGTTGGCCTCGCGGCCGTTGATCTGGCTGGCGTGGCGCAGCCGGATCATGTGTTTGGTGTAGTCGCGGCGGTCGTCGTGGCGCACGCGGGTCTGGCACACCATGAAAGGCTCGAAGCCTTCGCCGCGCAGTTCTTGCAGCACGGTAGCGGTGGGGATATAGCTATACCGATCAGAGCGGCTTTCGTGCGGGGCGTCCGCGAAGATGGAAGGCGCTACGGCGCGGATTTGGTCATCCGACAAGGGATATTCCGAACGCAGTACCGGCGAGCGCGAAGCGAAACAGGAAGCGAGTTGCATGACATTTCTCCTGACGAAAAGGGTTTGCTGTTCACCGCAACCGGATTCCTAGATTCGGAAGCCCAGCCTTTCGGCTGTTCGGTGCAGTTGGCACGAGGAACCCGGTTGGCCCTGTTGCCACCGTCTTTCCTGAGTTCATCGCCCGCGACGGTCAGGAGCGCGCGGACGGGGGCCGTCAAGGAGAAAAGCGCAGGGTTGGTGCGGCCCGGAGCGCAGCGAGGACACGGCCCTGCGCGCCTTGACGGCACACGGTCGCGGGCTACAGTCGCGGACAAGGTGATGAAGTCAGGGGAGACGGCCGGACAAGGCAACGGCCATCCCCGTGTGCCGACCGCACGCAAGCGAAGCGCGCAGGCCCGGATCAAGGAATCCGGGCTGTAGGCGTCAGCGATGGAAGCCCGAATGGGGCGAAACTCGCGCAGCGAGGTTCGATGCGAAGCACGAGAGCGCGGCCCGCCCATCTTTACGGGCGGGGATGCTCAAGGTGCAAAGTGATTCTGTGCTTGTGGCTTACGGCCCCTAGACGGTATGCCGTCTAAACTTCCTTACTTAGACAACAACGTACCAGGGGGATATGTGAGTTTCATTCACCACAGCTTGATGATGCTGGAAGATGCCGGAATGTCTGTCGCCTACCCTGACATTGACTGGATAACGCACGATGGAAAGCGGTCATCTTTTATTTCCTCCATGCAAGGAAGGCGGGTCAGCATTGAGCAAAACCAGCACTTGAAGCTCATGATGATTTTTTCCATTTTGGATTTCCATGTGGACGCTATTCATCCCGGCATGGAAGGCAAACCCTATAGCCAGAAATACAAGGATCTTCCGTCCACCGGGGATTACGATTTAATGCTGCGCGAGCTATTCAGAGTGGCAAAAGTAATGAGGAACGCGCTTGTCCATAATCCATCAGCGTTCAGCATTGCCAATGGAAACGTCAAAATCGGCTACCTACGTGGGAAGACCGACTTTCATATGAAGATGTCAAAGGAAGCTCTCGACAGCTTCTATACCGCCATCGTCATGTATCTCAAAGGCGACATGGGCCGAGGAAGCTACTTCCTCGGCATCATGCGATCGTTCTACGCAAACATGCAGGCCGGCATCGCGGTCTTTTCCGATGAGTTCGGAAATGCGCTGGAACAACCGTCTTCCAGCCTCAAGATGAAGCCGTACACAAGGTTGGTTCATCCCAATTCACCACATCAAATCAGCGGTGGGCTTGTTCGTATCCTTGTTCCTGAGAGGAAGGCTCCGGCATGGGAAGGGCTGGATTTCCACATCACGCACAATGGCGATGACTTTCTTATCCCGCGAGAAGCACTAAGCGAAGACTTGTCGATAAGTGAACACGATCTCATCAATAACTGGAGGCGCGAAGGCCACTTTCCGCAGATTAAGCAGCCTTGAAACATCCATGTGGAACGAACGCGTGGCGCGAAAGGCGACGCGCTTACTTTGGCTACATGACGATCTGCCCGGCCCGCCGCGCGTCGCGCGCATAGGCACTCAAGCGTTTCTCCGCGCAGAAGTGCAAATCGCGCTCGACCGGCAGGCCGAGCCGTCCGCGCACGGTCGCCAGTTCCTGCAAGCTGACCCAACCGAGTTCGGGTTCTCCCAGACCCAGGTCACGCAAGCCGAAAGCGTGGCCGTGATCGTCCGGGTCGCTCTCGGTCAGCAGCCAGGTCGCACCGGCATCCGGCGTGAACAGCTTGACCACGGGCTCCGGATCGAAGTCCGGGTTCTGGAGGGATTCGCGGCCGTTGGCCAGCAGCATGAAGCGTTGTTCGTCGGTGATGAGTGCGCTCATGGCGATCTCCGGTTGCACGGGCTGAATTGCCTGGAACCGTCGTCGGCACGGCGCAGCGCAGCAGTCAGGGAGCGAAGCCGGCCGCCAGGACGCCAGCGCCATCGGCGCGCCGCCCTTGACGGCGAGAACGCCGTGGTACGGTGAAAGGAACAGCAAGACCGCCCTCCCCCTCACAGCTATCCGCAGGCAAGTGGAGCGCGCAGGCCCGCAAGGGCCGAACGCGTCAGGGGTCAAAGCCGGATGGCCGCGACTCGGCACGAGGCGCGGGGCGTAGCCCGCGAACCTGACGGCGGAATGCCGGGACGCCCGCTGGTTCTTCAGCCCGAGTACAGTCGGCACTCATTTTCACTGCGCAGTAAAAATTGCCATTTGATCGAAAATTCGCTATAGTGCCGATATTTACTGAGCAGTAAACAAACTATCCGTGCCCTATGCTTGAGTCCTCCTCCCTGACCGAACGACAGTTGATCGCGCGCTTCATCGAGGCTCTGCGCGAGCTTCCGGAGGTACAGGCAGACCTCGACCATAGGGAGCGCGCTGGGAAGCACGGCGACCGTGGGTACGACGCCCAGGTCGATTTGCACGTCGCCGGCAAATCCTTCGTCCTACTGCTCGAAGCCAAGAAAGCCGTCTTTCCGCGAGATGTCCGCCAGGTGATCTGGCAGCTTCGGGCGTCAAGCCACGGGAGGCCAACTGAGCATGGGGACGAGCCCTTGGCGCTTCTCGTAGCAGAGTCCATCTCCCCCGGCGCGAAGGAACTGCTCAGAAGCGAGCGCGTCGGTTATTACGACAGCGGCGGCAGCCTATATCTACCCGCGCCCGGCGCCTATCTCTATGTCGACAGACCGCCACCCAAGGCGCTGACGAAGTCGGTGCGGACGCTGTTTACTGGGCGGCGCGCCCAAGTGCTTCACGCCCTATTGGTGCGGCATCAGAACTGGTTTGGGGTCACAGAACTGGCACAGCAGGCGATGGTGTCGCCTGCTACCACCTCGCAGGTGTTAACCGAGCTGGAGCGCTTCGACTGGCTGGAGTCGCGTGGGCAAGGCCCAAGCAAGGAGCGGCACCTTCGCGAGCCGGGTGCCTTGCTGGACGCCTGGGCCAAGCAACTCGCCACCATTCGTCCGCCAGCCCTGCGCCGGTACTATGTGCCAGGCACAAAGGCCGACACGCTGGCGGCGAGGATCGGCCGCGCCTTCGACGCGCACGACGTCCAGTACGAGGTCAGCTCCGAGGCCGCCGCGCAGCACTATGCGCCGTTCCTTTCCAACGTCTCCCAGATGCGCGTGCGGGTACTGATCGGCGCGAACGCCGATGCCGCGATCGGCGACTTGGACGCACGCGTCGTTAACGAAGGCGCTAACTTGGGCGTCATCGAAGCCAAGTCTCCGGGTGAACTGTTGTTTCGCGAGCAGATGGATGGCCTATGGCTGGCTAGCCCAATCCAAATCTATCTCGATCTGCTGCACGGCGAAGGCCGCTCCAAGGAGATGGCCGAGCACTTCCGCAAAGAAAGGATCGGCTTCTGATGGCCAAGCCTGCAACGCTCGACGGTTACAGCGACCAGTACACGGTTGACTGCGAACGTGTCCTCGTGACGCTGCTGCGCGGCCTCGGGCCGTGGAAGGATTCGGTCTACCTGGTCGGCGGACTCACGCCGCGGTATCTCGTCGCCGCGCGACCGCCTGTGGTTCCGGCGCACGCAGGCACGCTGGACGTGGACATCGTGATCGACCTGCAAATCCTAGCCGACACCGAGGCGTATCACACACTGGAGGACAACCTCAAGAAGATGGGCTTCGAGCGCGCCGAGAACGAAGCTGGGAAGAAACTCTCGTGGCGTTGGCAGACCCGCACCGAACACGGTGCGCTGATGGTCCTGGAACTACTGGCAGATGCACCGGATCTCGCCGGCGGCAAGGTACAGCCCCTGCCGACTGAGGGGACGATCTCGGCCCTGAACATCCCGCATTCGTCGATCGTCTTCGACCTGCATCAGGTCACCGAAATCCAGGCGGAGCTGCTGGGCGGCAACGGCGTCGCCACCGAGAAGATCAA
>Ga0153933_1000485_pt1 | contig 14174 bp, 9 predicted proteins | sample TSNJ017MetaG_FD_102275 | JGI IMG/M metagenome (GOLD analysis project Ga0153933, IMG submission 102275) | Attine ant fungus gardens microbial communities from New Jersey, USA - TSNJ017 MetaG | ecosystem: Host-associated > Fungi > Mycelium > Unclassified | place: USA: New Jersey, Wharton State...
AGGAAGAGACCGGGGTGATGTGAAAGGTTCGTGCCACACCACCACCTCGTCATCCCCGCGCATGCGGGGATCCAGTACGCCGCGGCTCATCCGAATCTCGCTGACGTCTCTGGAATACTGGGTCACCCGCATGCGCGGGTGACGACAGCGGAGTATGGGGAGACAGCGCACCTCACTCCCCGATCAGCTTCAGCCACTCGTCTTCGGTCAGCACGGTCACGCCGTGCTTCTGCGCTTCGGCGAGCTTCGAGCCGGCGCCCGGGCCGGCAATGAGATAGTCGGTCTTCTTCGACACAGAACTCGCCGCTTTCGCGCCGAGGCGCTCGGCACCGGCCTTTGCTTCATCGCGCGTCATCCGCTCCAGGGAGCCCGAGAAAACAACGGTCTTGCCGGCGACCGCCGAATTGCTCTTCGGTTTCTCGGCGTCGACGATCTCGGTCAATTCCCCGGTCAGCCGCTCGACGATGCCGCGATTGTGCTTCTCGCCGAAATAGTCACTGATGCTCTTGATCACGGTGTCGCCGATCTGGTCGAGCGCATCCATCTCGGCAATCGCCTCCTCGTCGCCCTTGGCGACCTTGAGACAGGCGTCGTGGAATGCGTCCCAGGAGCCGTAGCCGCGGGCCAGCGCCAGCGCGGTGGTCTCGCCGACATGGCGCATGCCGAGCGCGTAGATGAAGCGCTCCAGCGAGATTTTGCGGCGCTCCTCGATCGCGGCAAACAGGTTGCGCACCGAGGTCTCGCCGTAGCCCTCGATCTGCTCCAGCTTCAGCTTGGCATTGCGCTTCGGCAACGTGAAGATGTCGGCGGGCTCCTTCACCCAGCCCTCGTCGAAGAAATATTGCAGCTGCTTCTGGCCGAGGCCGTCGATGTCGAAGGCGCGGCGCGAGACGAACAGGATCAGGTGCTCGACCTTCTGGAACGGACAGGCGAACTCGCCGCTGCAGCGCAGGCGCGAGCCCTCCTCGCCGGTCGCAGTCTCCTCGCGCACCACGTCGGTGTGCAGCGGGCACGGGCACTTCTTCGGGAACTGGAATTCCTTCGCGCTCTTCGGCCGCTTGTCGATCACGACGTCGACCACCTGCGGGATCACGTCGCCGGCGCGCTGGATCACCACGGTGTCGCCGATCCTGATGTCGCGGCCCTCGCGCAATATCTCGCCCTTGTTGCCGATACCCTTGATGTAGTCCTCATTGTGCAGCGTGACGTTCTGCACGATCACGCCGCCGACGCCGACCGGCTCGAGCTTGCCGACCGGCGTGAACGATCCGGTGCGCCCGACCTGAATCTCGATGTCGCGCAGCACGGTCATGGCGCGCTCGGCCGGGAATTTATGCGCGATCGCCCAGCGCGGCGTGCGCGAGACGAAGCCGAGCCGCTCCTGCCAGTCGATGCGGTCGACCTTGTAGACGACGCCGTCGATGTCGTAGTCGAGCCCGGCGCGCTGTTCCTCGATCTGGCGATGGAAGGCGACGAGCTCTTCAACCGAGTGGCAGAGCCGGGTCAGCGGATTGGTCTTGAAGCCGCAGCGCTCGAACCAGCGGATCATCCCGCTCTGCGTGTCTTCCGGCATCTCGCTCATCTCGCCCCAGGCATAGGCGAAGAAACCGAGTGGGCGCGAAGCCGTGATCGTCGGGTCCTTCTGCCGCAGCGAGCCGGCCGCCGAATTGCGCGGATTGACGAAGACGGTGTCGCCCGCCGCCCTCTGCCGCTCGTTCAGTGCCAGGAACCCCTTCTTGGTCATGTAGACTTCGCCGCGCACCTCGCAGACGTCAGGCACGTTGCGACCCTTGAGCTTTTGCGGCACGTCCTCGAGCGTGCGGATGTTGGCGGTGACGTCCTCGCCCTCGGCACCGTCGCCGCGGGTTGCCGCGGTGACGAGCTCGCCGCCCTCATAGCGCAGCGACATCGACAGGCCGTCGATCTTGGGCTCGGCCGAGAAATCGATCCTGTCGTCCGCAAGCTTCAGGAAGCGGGTGATGCGGCCGACGAAATCCACCACGTCCGCTTCGGCAAATGCATTGTCGAGCGACAGCATCGGAATCGAATGGCGGACTTTCCTGAAGCGCCCCGACGGCGCCGCGCCGACCTTCTGCGACGGCGAATCCGAGGTGACGAATTCGGGGAAGCGCTTCTCGATCGCGTTGTAGCGCTGCCGCAGCGCGTCGTATTCGGCGTCGGTGACGCTGGGCGCGTCGTCCTGGTAGTAGCGCTTGTCGTGACCTTCAAGCTCCAGCGCCAAACGCGTCAGCTCGACCCTGGCCTGCGGCTTGGTCAGCTTGGCGACGTCGACCAGCGCCCTCTTCGCCTTCGTGGCCATGAGAGCTAGCCTGCCGCCCGGAGCAGGCGTTCCGCCGCGGCTCTCGCCTCGGCGGTGATCTCGGCGCCGGCCAGCATGCGGGCGATCTCCTCGCGGCGGTGGTCGGCGGCGAGGGCGTTGACGCGGGTGGCGACGCGCTTGCCCTTGTCGAGCGCGTCCTTGGAGATCAGGAGGTGATGGCTGGCGCGAGCGGCGACCTGGGGCGCATGCGTCACCGCCATCACCTGCACCTTGGAGGCCAGGCGCGACAGCCGCGAGCCGATCGCGTCCGCCACCGCGCCGCCGACACCGGTGTCGATCTCGTCGAACACCAAAGTCGGGGCCGAGCCACGGTCGGCCAGCACGACCTTCAGCGCCAGCAGGAAGCGCGACAGCTCGCCGCCGGAAGCGACCTTCATCATCGGCCCCGGTTTCGTTCCCGGGTTGGTCTGCACCCAGAACTCGACGCGGTCGATGCCCTGCGGGCCCGGTGATGCCGCGTTGGCCTCGACCTGGGTCATGAATTTGGCGCGCTCGAGCTTGAGCGGCGCAAGCTCGGCATTGACGGCCTTGTTGAGCTTCTCGGCCGACTTGATCCGCGCCGCCGACAGTTTTGCCGCGGCCGCGCCGTAGCGCTGGTCGGCCTCGCCGGCGGCCGCTTCCAGCTTCTTCAACTGGTCGGCGCCGGCGTCGATCAGCGCGACGTCGCCCGCGTATTGCGCGGCGAGTGCCGCAAGCAGATCGACCGGCGTGGAATATTTGCGCGAGGCCGCGCGCAGCGCGAACAGCCGCTCCTCGATGCGCTCCAGCTCGGCCGGATCGAAATCGGTTGCGGCAAGCGCCGCGTTGAGATGCTGGTCGGCCTCCTCAAGCGCGTTGATCGCGATGTCGATCGCCTTCACCGCGGGCTCGATCAGCGCGGGCGCGTTGGCGGCGCGCCGCTCCAGCCGCCGTACCGCGGCGGATAGCGACGCCACCGGCGAATGCGAGCCGCCGATCGCCTCCTGCGCCTCGCGTAGATCGGTTGCGATCTTCTCGCCCTGCATCATGGTGGTGCGGCGGCTGGCGAGCTCGGTCTCCTCGCCCTCCTTCGGCGCCAGCGTCTTCAGCTCCTGGGAGGCATGGCGCAGATAGTCGGCCTCGCGTGCGGCGCGCTCCATGCCGGCGCGATGCTCGTCGAGCGCCGCGTTGGCGGTGCGCCTGATATCCCATAGTGCTTCCAGCACCGACACGTCCTTTTCGAGGCCGGCGAAGGCGTCGAGCAGCTGGCGATGGGTGGAGGCATCGACCAGCGCGCGCTCGTCATGCTGGCCGTGGATCTCGACCAGCGCCGCGCCGACCGCCTTCAGGGTCTGCACGCTGATCGCCTGGTCGTTGATGAAGGCCCGGGTGCGGCCGTCGGCGAGTTGCACCCGGCGCAGGATCATCTCACCGGTATCGTCGAGACCATTCTCGGCGAGGAGATTCGCCGCCGGATGGTTTTTCGGCACGTCGAAGACAGCGGTGACCTGGCCCTGCTCCGCGCCGTGGCGGACCAGGCCCGCGTCGCCGCGACCGCCGAGCGCCAGCGCAAAGGCATCGAGCAGGATGGATTTGCCGGCGCCGGTTTCGCCGGTCAGCACCGCAAGGCCACGGGAAAATTCGATATCGAGCCGTTCGATCAGGACGATGTCACGGATCGACAGACGCGCCAGCATGCGAGGACAATTCCTAGCCGAGACCTATCTGCCAGGCCTATCGGGTTGCGAGGCCTATCTTCTTGAAGGTCCGGCTGATCCAGGACCCCTCATTCTCGCTCGGCTCGAGACCGCCGGACTTTACTAGATTATAGGCGTCCTTGTACCAGCGGCTGTCAGGAAAATTGTGCCCAAGCACGGCGGCTGCGGTCTGCGCCTCGCCGGTGATGCCGATCGACATATAGGCCTCGGTGAGGCGGTACAGCGCCTCTTCGACATGGCGCGTGGTCTGGTACTGCGTGACCACGGTCTTGTAGCGGTTGATCGCGGCGGTGAAGTCGCGCTTCTCGGCGTAGTAGCGGCCGACCGCCATCTCCTTGCCAGCGAGCTGGTCGCGCGCGGCCTCGATCTTGGACTTGGCGGTGGTGGCGTATTCCGAGGTCGGATATTTGCGGACCACCTCTTCCAGCGCGTTGATCGCCTTCTCGGTGCGGCCCTGGTCGCGGGAGATATCCGGGATCTGGTCGTAGTGCGACGCCGCGATCAGGTACTGGGCATAGGCCGCGTCCGGGCTGCCGGGATGCAGCGTGACGTAGCGGGTCGCCGAGCCGATGCAGCTGTCATAGTCGCCGGCCTGGTAATAGGAATAGGCCGACATCAAGAGCGACTTGCGCGCCCACTCCGAATAGGGATGCTGGCGGTCGACTTCCTCGAACTTCTTCGACGCGCTCTTCAGATCCTTCTTCTGGTTCATCATGTACAAGCCCTCATTGTAGAGCTTGTCCGCGGGCTCATCGACGAAGGTGTCGTCCTTGGCGAAGAACTTGTCCCACAGCGCGCCGGTGCCGCAGCCTGCGAGCGGCAGCGCCAGCACGACCAGGCCCGCCGCGAGACGCAGCGCGCGCGCGGCCTGCTTCAGGCCATGGATGCCGGAAGGTTGGACGTCAGAAGATTTGCGTGGTTCGAGCGCCATACGCGTTGCCGACATGAAATGTAAAACCTGACGCCTGTGATGCGGTTAATGGCGAAGCCCAATCCATCCATGAACCGCGATCATGGACTTGAATATTCCCGGTGAATATTCCCCATGAATATTCGCAGCCGATATTCCTCGTGCCGTTGGCGCCGTATCGAGCAACCGCAGGCCTGTCTAGCCGAAAAAAGGTCCTTAACCAACCGAATACGGAGCCATTTCGCCCGGATTAAGGCGAGCAGGCCCCTTCGTTAACAGCTGTAACAACTATGGAATCTGGAACGAACGACGCCGGCTGCGACGATCAGGACACGTCCGGGCCGTAGGCCGGAGCGATCAGGCCGCCCACCGTGCCGGCACCGGCCTCGACGTGGCTGCGGGACGGCCGCCGCGCGGTCTCCGATTCGACCACGCGCCAGGCGCTGCGGTCGGCCAGCAGCGCCTTCAGCACCGCGTGATTGAGCTTGTGGCCGCCGCGGGTCGAGCGATAGATGCCGAGCAGCGGCAGGCCGGCCAGCGCGAGATCGCCGACCACGTCGAGCGCCTTGTGGCGGGCGCATTCGTCGCTGTAGCGCAGGCCTTCGGTGTTGAGCAGGCGGGTCTCGTCGAACACCACCGTGTTCTCGAAGGACGCGCCGAGCGCGAAACCGGCGCCCCACAGCCGCGCCACGTCATTCATGCAGCCGAAGGTGCGGGCACGGGCAACGTCGCGGCGGAAGCCTTCCGGCGACATGTCGAAGGAGTAGCTCTGGCGGCCGATTATCGGGTTGGTGAAGTCGATCTCGACCTCGACGCGGAACCCGCCGGCGAACGGACGAAGCTCGCCCACGGAGTCGCCGATCTTGACCTGCACCGGCTTGAGGATCTGGATGAAACGGCGGACGGCGGGCTGGGTCACGATGCCGGCCTGATCGATGGCGGCGACGAATGCAGCGGCGCTGCCGTCCATGATCGGAACTTCGGGACCATCGACCTCGACAGTGGCATTGTCGACGCCCATGCCGCGCAGCGCAGCGAGCACATGTTCCGCAGTGGAAACCAGCGGCCCGCTGCGGTCACCCAGCACCGTCGCAAATTCGGTTGCGATCACGGCGTCAGCGGTGGCCTGAATTTCGCGGTCGGAACTCTCGAGGCCGGTGCGGATAAAAATAAAACCCGCATCAACGGGTGCAGGTCCCAAGGTGAGATGGACAGGAAGACCAGAATGTACGCCGACGCCCGTCACGGTGGCTTGCGACCGAAGCGTTGTTTGGCGGTTCAACTTCATTCGATAATGCCCACTACCCGACTTCACTCAAAACAAGTGGCCAATTTCCCCAAGGCCGACTCGCTTGAGCTCCCCAAGTCACGGCAGACCATAGTCACAGCCCCAAAGCGCGCCAACTCACGCTTCTTTACCGATTGTTACCCCATCTCTGCCGCATTCGCGCCCAAGGTTAACCAAATTGCGGCAAGGGAAAGGGCCGTCGCGAAAGCGGCATATGACCACGCAAAGGATAATTAATCATTTAAAATCAGTTGCTTGCTCACAGAACCGTGACCACCTGTCGGCCTAAAGACGAAGGCCCCGGCGGTTCCCGCCGGGGCCTTGTTCATCGCCAAAGTTGTAACAAACTTCAGTTTGCCTGCCGGCGCAGGAAGGCCGGGATATCAAGATGGTCGTCGCCCTGTGGCGTCGGGGCAACAGGTGCCGGACGGCCATGGGCGTCCAATCCCTGTGGCGCGGGCCGCTTCGCATATTCCGATACCGGCGATTCGTTGGCCGCAATCTGCTGCGCAACGCTGCGGGCCGGACGGCGCTCGGGCAGCGGCGGCATCGACGGGGCCGGACCGGAGGCACGGGCCGCGATCGGCGGCTCGGTCTCTTCGTCGCGGCGGCCGAGGCCGACATTGGCGAGCCGCTGCAGCAGCGACAGCCGGGTCTTCTGCGGATGCTCCTCCTCGCCGTCGCCGCGGGCCTGGCGAATCTCGGCCTGCGCCGGCATCGGAAGGTCCTCGAATTTCGGCATCCGCGGGGCACGAACCGGCGACCGCTCGGCGGCCTGCGGGATGAAGGTTTCGGGCGGCATCGGCTCATGCTGCTCGATCTTGACGTCATGGTCGGGGAACAGCGACGGCTTCTGGGCGATCGGACGCACGGTGACGTCGCCGTAGGACGCCGGCTGCATCGGCGCCTGGGCCGGTTCCGGCGCGACGGCGGCGGCGATCGCCGCCAGCGCGGCGCGCTCGACATTGTTGGTCGCCGGGCGCAGCTGGGGTGCGGCGGCCGGCGCAGGTGCCGCGATCGGGGCGACGGTGACGCCGTTCGACGGTTCCAGCTTCTGCGCACGTTCCGCGAGACGCTGATTGTCGGCGCGCAGGCGCGCGGTCAGGTCGGCCAGCCGGCTCTCCGGCGAGCCATTGGCCTGCGGTGCGGCGGGCGCCTGGGCGCGCGCGATCGCAGCCTGCTCGATGCCGGTGGCGACCACCGAGACGCGAATGACGCCGTCGAGCGACTCGTCGAAGGTGGCGCCGACGATGATGTTGGCGTCGGCATCGACCTCCTCGCGGATGCGGGTCGCGGCTTCGTCGACCTCGAACAGCGTGAGGTCCTTGCCGCCGGTGATCGAGATCAGGAGGCCGCGGGCGCCCTTCATCGAGCTATCGTCGATCAGCGGATTGGCGATCGCGGCTTCGGCGGCGGTCAGCGCACGCTTCTCGCCGGTGGCCTCGCCGGTGCCCATCATCGCCTTGCCCATTTCCCTCATCACCGCCCTCACGTCGGCGAAGTCGAGGTTGATCAGGCCTTCCTTGACCATCAGGTCGGTGATGCAGGCGACGCCCGAATAAAGCACCTGGTCGGCCATCGCGAAGGCGTCGGCGAAGGTGGTCTTCTCGTTGGCGACCCGGAACAGGTTCTGGTTCGGGATGATCAGCAGCGTGTCGACCACCTTGTGCAGCTCGGCAATGCCGGACTCGGCGGTGCGCATGCGGCGCTGGCCTTCGAAGTGGAACGGCTTGGTCACCACGCCGACGGTGAGGATGCCCATCTCGCGCGCGGCCTTGGCGATCACGGGTGCTGCACCGGTGCCGGTGCCGCCGCCCATGCCGGCGGTGACGAACACCATGTTGGCGCCGGTGAGGTGATCGCGGAGCTCGTCGATCACCTCCGTCGCCGCGGCGGCGCCGACGTCGGGCTGCGAACCGGCGCCGAGCCCCTGGGTGACCTGGGTGCCCATCTGGATGATGCGCTGCGCCTTCGACATGGTCAGCGCCTGCGCGTCGGTGTTGGCGACGACGAAGTCGACCCCCTGCAACCCGGCGGTGATCATGTTGTTGACGGCGTTACCGCCCGCGCCACCGACGCCGAAGACGGTGATCCGCGGTTTCAGCTCGCTGATGTCAGGGGGGGTCAGATTGAGTGCCATGGTTGCCTCTCTCGATTACGCGCGCGTTGGATCGCCCCGGCCGGCGGCCGCGGGAGTTGGTGAAAATGCTGTGAGCCGGGGTGCGGTCATCAGAAGCCCTCGCGAAGCCATCGTCCGACCTTTCCGAAGTAACCGTCCGTCCCTGTCCTGAGCTGCCGCGTGCGCCGCGGTTCGACATGTTCAAGGTGAGCGTATTGCGGATAGACCAGGAGGCCCGCGGGCACCGAGAACGAGGCGCCCTTGGCCTCGTTGGGCAGCCGGCCGAAGCCGAGCGGGCGGCCGATGCGGACCTGACGGTTCAGGATCCGGGTGGCAAGCTCGACGGTGCCGGTGAGCTGCGAGGCGCCACCGCTCAACACCACGCGCGCCCGCGGCTCGGCCGCAAAGGGGGAATCCGCGAGCCGGTCACGGACCATCTCAAAAATCTCCTCGGCGCGATGCCGGACAATGTTCGCGATCGTGGCGCGGGACACGATCTGCGGAGTCTCCCGATCATCGCCTGCGGTGGGGACCGACATCAGCTCGCGGGAGTCCGAGCCGCCGGTCAGCACCGTGCCGTATAAAGTCTTGATTCGCTCGGCATCCGCAATGCACGCGCCGATGCCGCGTGCAAGATCCATCGTGATGTGTTGCCCGCCGAGCGCAAATCCGGATGCGTGCACGAAGCGTCCGCCGGAGTATGTCGCAATCGTGGTCGATCCCGCGCCCATCTCGACGACGGCTGCGCCAAGATCGGCCTCGTCGTCGGTCAGCACCGACAGGCCCGCGACATAGGGACTCGCCGCCATCGCCTCGACGTTGAGATGGCAGCGCTCCACCACGAGCATCAGGTTCTTGGCAACGGTCGCGTCCGACGTCACCACGTTCATGTCGACGCCGAATTGCCGCGCCACCATGCCTCGGGGGTCGCGGATGCCCTTGACGCCGTCGAGCGCGTAGCCGACCGGCAGCGCGTGCAGCACCGTGCGGCCCGCGCCGGTGGCGTGGCGCATGCCGGCCGAGGTGACGCGGCTGATATCGTCTGAGGTGACCGAACCGCCGCGGATATCGGCAGCGGCTTCAACGAGTTGGCCATGCAGCCGGCCGCCGGACACCGACAGCAGGACGGACTCGACGCGAACCTTGGCCATGCGCTCGGCCAGCGCCACGGCATGGCGCACCGCCTTCTCGCACTCGGCAAGATCGACGACGGAGCCCGCCTTGACGCCGCGCGACTGGATCTGGCTGTAGCCGATCAGTTCGATCGCGTGGGTGCGGCCGCGCAGCGCCTCGTTCGGCGGCGACGGCTTCAGGCGCGCGATCATGCAGGCGATCTTGCTGGAGCCGACGTCGAGCGAGGCCACCAGCGCGGTGCGCTTCTGCATCGGACGCGTCTTCGGCGTGAGATTGCGGTCGAGGCCGGTCATGCGGAGTCTCCGGCCTTCTTCTTGGTCTTCTTGAACAGCTCGTCGCGCGCCTTGCCGGCGTCCTCGGACAGCTGAACGATCAGGCGGTCGGGCAGCCGCATATCGACGGCGACGATGTCGCGCGAGAACAGCTTCTCGTCCTTGTCGAGCTTGGAGAGCGCGGCGAGCGCGTTGCCGACGTCGTTCTCGGGCAGGCGGATGTCGAGGCCGTCCTTCAGGCGCAGGTTCCAGCGCCGTTCACCGACGAAGATCGCAGCCTTGGTCACGTCGCGCACCTGCGGGTAGCGATCGAGCAGCGCGAGGAAGTCCCTGGCGTGGCTGTCGGCGCCCTTGCCCACCACCAGCGGCAGATTGAGGAAGCGGCGCGACAAATAAGGCTCGAGCACCGCGCCGTCGGCGGCGATCACCGAGAGATGGCCGTCCTGCTGCCACAGGGCGAACGCGCTGCGCTCGACGATGTCGATCTGCAACCGCCCGGGATAGAGCTTCAGAATCGTGGCGTCGGCGATCCACGGATTGGCCTTCAGGCGGTCGCGCACCGTGTCGGCGTCGAGGAACAGCAGCGAGGAACGGCCGTTGACGCCGCCGATCGCGAGCACCTCGTCCTGGGTGAGCTGCTTGCGGCCGTTGATGCCGACGGTGGTGATGCGGAAGCCCGCGGCATTGGCCAGCGCGTTGCGGGTGTCGCTCAGCGCGGTGGTGAATTCGTCGACATGGCCGCCCCGGACGATGCCGAAGCCGGCACTGCCGAGCAGCAGCGCAAGCGTCGCAACGCGGCCGATGCGACGCGGCAGATAGCGCTCGACCTGCTGGATGAAACGATTCGGCGGCTCGCGGTCGATCACCCGCTGCGGCCTCGCGGCACGCGCACGGCGGCGCGCCAGTTGCCCGGCGACATACTCGCGCAACAGCACCCCCGCTCCAATAGCGGCGGCTTTCAGGTCAGCTTGAGGCCCCAGCGATCGCAGCGATCGGGTGAGGCGTCCTGCACCATCCATTGCACGAGCTCGTCACATGTTGTGCCCGCAACACGCTGCGGGTCCCGGCACACGTGACGTCTCGGCAGTACCGGTGGGATAGAGTGGCCCCCTGTTCCCTGGTTGCGTTCCTCGAAGCGGGTATCCGCGACAGCTCACGCCCCGGCAGCCAAGCGCTACATGCGCCGCCAGCGTTAACCTTCGGGCTTCCTGGTAAACAAACGGTAAATGGGACCCGCCGATAGCGTGTTTTGATCAACGCTGTGAGTACTTTGGCGCGAACTCACTAGCATTTTAGCAACAGGGGCCGGTTCCATCGGGCCTGCGAGTCGCCCACCTCCCTCCCCGACGCTCAAATCGCAGCGCGGCGCCGGGCGAGCTCGATCTGGTCGTGGAGGAAATCGGCGAAGCCGATGCCCTGCGCCTTCAGCGCCTTCGGGTATAATGATGCCGCGGTCAGCCCGGGCAGCGTGTTGGTCTCGAGATAGACCAGCCCTTTCGGCGAGACGATGAAATCGCTGCGCGAGTAGCCCGTGCACGACAATGCACGGTGTGCCCGCGACGCCTGGTCCATCAGCGCGGCGGTGACCTCCGGCGCGAAGCGGCCGGGGCAAATCTCCTGTGTCGACTTGAGCAAATATTTGGCCGCGTAGTCGAAGCTGCCCTCGCCCGGGACGATCTCGATCGGCGGCAGCGCGATGATCGAGCCATCCGCGCGCTCCAGCACGCCGCAGGTTGCCTCGATACCCGCGACGAACGGCTCGATCAGATACTCCTCGGACTTGGCCGCGTTGCGGACGGCGATCAGGTCCTGCCTGGCATTGACGAAGATCAGCCCGTAGCTCGAGCCGTCCCTGGCCGGCTTCGCAATCAGCTTGCCATGCTCGGCGAAGGCGTCGTCCAGATTTTCCAGCGCGATGCCCTGCGGCGCGGTCACGCCCGCGATGGCCACGAAGCGTTTCGCCGCGGTCTTGTCGAAGGCCAGGTTCGACGACGCCGACCCCGAACCGGTGAATGGAATGCCGCGCAATTCGCACATCGCCTGCAATTCGCCGTTCTCGGCGCGACCACCATGCAGCCCGAGCACCAGCACACGATCTTCCGCCTTTGCCTTGTCGAGCGCCTGCGCGAAGGCGATACCACGATCATCAGGCTTGAAGTCGACCTCGAACGGTCGCACGTGATTGAGCAGCTTCTCGGCCGACACCTCGTGCACGGTGTCAGCCACGTCCCAGAACCAGAGGTCCGCTTCAGGCAGCGCCTTGCACAGCGCCTGCGTGCTCGCCACCGAAACCAGCCGCTCCTTGTTGGTGCCGCCGAACAGAATGGTCGTGCGCATTGGTTCTGCTCTATCCTGTCATTCCGCGATGGTCCGAAGGACCAGACCTGGAATCTCGTTTTACCACATCGGGATTCCGGGTTCGCGCTGCGCGCGCCCCGGAATGACGACTATGAGATCCCGATCCGCTTGATTTCCCAGTGTAGCTCGATTCCGCTGCTTTGCCTTACCCGTTCACGCACCGTCTCGCCCAATGTTTCAATGTCGTGCCCGGTCGCATTGCCGGTGTTGATCAGGAAATTGCAGTGCATCTCCGAGACCTGGGCGCCGCCGACCTTGAGGCCGCGGCAGCCGGCCGCATCGATCAGCTTCCAAGCGCTGTTGCCGGGCGGATTCTTGAAGGTCGAGCCGCCGGTCTTCTCGCGGATCGGTTGTGCGGTCTCGCGATGGGTCTGCACCTCGTTCATGCGGGCGCGGATCGCCTCCGCATCCGCGATCCTTCCGCGGAAGCGCGCCGAGGTGAAGATGATGGAAGGATCGACGCCGCTGTTGCGGTAGACGAACTTCATGTCGGCATTGCCGAATGTGTGTCTCGTGCCGTCGCGACTGATGCCGGTGGCCTCCATCAGCACATCCCTGGTCTCGCCGCCATTGGCGCCGGCGTTCATGCGCAGCGCGCCGCCGACGGTGCCGGGAATGCCGAAGAAGAATTCCATGCCGCCGATGTTTGCTGCGGCGGCCGTCTCTGCCAGGCGCTTGTCGAGCGCGGCGGCACCTGCGGTGACGATATCGTCCGCTGCACTGGTCTCGCCGAACGCGCGCGGCGCCAGCCGGATCACGACACCGGGCATGCCGCCGTCGCGGACGATCAGATTTGAGCCGACCCCGACGACGTAGACCGGCAACTCCTTTGGCAGATGCTTCAGGAAATAAGCCAGATCATCCTCGTCCGCCGGCGTGAACAGCACTTGCGCCGGACCGCCGACGCGAAACCAGGTCAGCTCCGCCAACGACTGGTTGGCCAGCAGCCGCCCGCGCAAGTCCGGCATCGCGGCTTTCAGATCGGGCGTGATGTCGGGGAAGGTCATGGCGCTTCGCGCTCTGCGTTGAGACAGCATCGCGCTGCGTTTTGCATCGGCGCCCGGGGCTTACCCCTCTCCCCAACCCTCCCCCGCAAGGGCGGAGGGAGCCTGACGAGCATGCTCATCTGACGAAGCATCAGGGCTGGGCTTTGTCTCTTTGCAAGAGTCAGGGACGCACTAGCGAATGGGTTCCCTCCCCCATTGCGGGGGAGGGTTAGGGAGAGGGGTGGCCGCATACACCGGCGCTCAAGAGCAAGCATCATCACCCCAACGCCTTCAATTCGTCCGGCAGCGCGTAGGCCCATTGCGTGATGTTGCCGGCGCCGAGGCAGACGACGAGATCGCCGGGCTTCGTCAGCCCATGCGCGATCTTTGCGAGCTCGCTCGCATCCGGCAGCGGAATCACATTGCGATGCCCGTGGGCGCGTAGCCCGGTGACGAAATGATCGCGGTCGATGCCCGGGATCGGCGCCTCGCCGGCGGCATAGACCTCCGCGACCACGACGGCGTCGGCGTCGTTGAAGCAGGTGCAGAATTCCTCGAACAGCGATTGCAGGCGGGTGAAGCGATGCGGCTGCACCACCGCGATGATCTTGCCGTTGGTGGATTCGCGCGCCGCATTCAGCACGGCCGCGATCTCGACCGGGTGATGGCCGTAATCGTCGATCACGGTGACGCCGTTCCATTCGCCGGTCTTGGTGAAGCGCCGTTTCACGCCGCCGAAGCCGGCCATGGCCTGGCGGATCGCGTCGTCGGACACGCCGAGCGCGTGCGCGACCGCGATCGCCGCCGTCGCGTTCGAGGCATTGTGGCGTCCCGGCATCGGCAGCAGGATGTCTGCGATCTCGTGCGTCGCGCCGGTCTTGCGATCGCGGATCGCGACGGTGAATTTCGAGCCGCCGCCCATCGGCGTCAAATCCATCAGCTGGGCATCGGCCTGCGGGTTCTGGCCGTAGGTGATGATGCGGCGGTCCTCGATCTTGCCGACGAGGGTCTGCACCACCGGATGATCGGTGCACATGACCGCGAAACCGTAGAACGGCACGTTCTCGACGAAGCTGCGGAAGGCGTCCTG
>Ga0153933_1000486_pt1 | contig 14171 bp, 20 predicted proteins | sample TSNJ017MetaG_FD_102275 | JGI IMG/M metagenome (GOLD analysis project Ga0153933, IMG submission 102275) | Attine ant fungus gardens microbial communities from New Jersey, USA - TSNJ017 MetaG | ecosystem: Host-associated > Fungi > Mycelium > Unclassified | place: USA: New Jersey, Wharton State...
CTAGCAGCCGCCGCCGGTCGACGTTGTACCGGTGACCCGCCGTCACGGGAGCCCCCAGTTCGCAAAGCCGCCGAAGCCGGGCGTGCTTCTTACGAGCGGAGGCCAAAGGGCGTTGGACTTTTCACCATAGATAGGTCATCAGCATGGCGGCAAGTACTGCTACGATCGCGTATGCGACGTACGCGTTAAGCCGTCCGTGATGCATTCTCGCCAGCCACCCGGCGCCCCGCATTGCACCGGCAACGATGGGTGCAAATAGCCATCGGTCGAGCGCGTACGATTCCGTTACTGTCCGCGTGATGGCCGTGCGGAAGTGTTCGGCAACGATCACCTCGCTCTGCGCCGGTTTCCCCGGGGCGAGCACTGCCTGGAAGATCACGCGGACCGGATTCGAAAAGCCGGTTGCGGTATAGGTGAGTTGCGAAAGCAGGCGATGCAGCCCGCCGTCCCATGCGCGTCGGCGCGTTCTATGGCGTCCCCTGGTCGTGAGTCGGATCACGGCCCACACCAGCATTCCCATGCCGACCAGCGCTATGCCGAGATAGGAGGGCGCCGATGCGAATACGACCGGGTTTGCAGTACCGCCACGATGCATCAATACGAGTCCTGGGCCAGGAATCCAGCCTTGCCCGATCTGTGCGCCAAGGTTGTGAAAATCGGCCACAAAGCGCGGGGCAACGACTGTGGCGCGAAGAAGGGGGGCGCCAGTGCCTGGTTGCCGCCCGGTGCGTGTAGTTCGGTGACGACCGGTCCAAGCGCGTTCACGATATAGGTCGGTATAACCGCGAGAATAAGGCAGATTGCGGTGAGCAAGCCCATGCCCACCCGCATCGCCCAACGCACTTCGCGCGCATCGTGCGCCTGCGACGTGCGGGGAAGACCCAGAAAACTCATGCCGAACGCTCTGACAAATGCGGTCACAGCGAGGCCTGCGGTGAGTGCCACGAGGGCGCCTGCGACGGCAAAGGCGCCGCGGACTTCGACGTCGGCAAACTCGACGCCGCGCAGCAGGTTCTGCACGATTAGCCATTCGCTGGAGAAGCCGTTGAGCGGTGGAACGGCCACGATGGCCAGAGCGTCTGCCAGGAAGAATGCGCCGGTCCAGGGCATCCGGTGTATCAGGCCGCCCAGCCTGTCCATATCGCGCGTGCCCTACAAACATTGGTGGCAAATGTTCGAGTTCGCGGCTAAGGATGGGGCGGTGCGGGTTCAGTGCATGTGAACGATGCACTGTTGCGGGTCGGGAAACGTAACGTAGTCCCGACTCCTTACTGTTTGGACCCGTGACAACGGCCTCGCTTGACCATTGAGGTTAGCTTTGCGGTTTGACCTGAAAACTCAGACGAGCGCGGCACCTCCTGCGCGCTTTTCCGTTATATCGATTGAGCCTCCGCATGACGGGTCTGGATTTCTGGTGTGGCATGGCGTGTTTCACCGCGCCCTGCGGTTCTCCCTTTCGCTGGATGGCGTTCCATGTTGTTCCAGATATTCAGGCGAACAAGCCAGCTCTGCTGGACTAGCAAAAATCTCCCTCCCTGTCAGACAGTCTTTTCTTCTTCATGCGCTCTGAGCGGCGGGCTATAACGAGGGCTGAAATCTGTTGTTGCATTTGCGACCAGCTGGAAGGTGGATTCCCTTGCTGTGAGAGACATGTGCCACGCCACCCGACTCATTGTGCGGCGAAATCCCCCTCGAAAATCAAATGGATATAGAAATGAAAGGCATAAACGTATTCGACGACGAAACAATGGTCGCCTTCGGCCGTCTGGAGAAACTTTGGATCTTGAAGTTCATGCCTCCACGCCCCCGGCGAGAACCCTCCCTCCCAGCCACAGCTAGCGACTTGCGCTTGAGTCAACCTCGGCACGAGCACCAATACGAACTCTAGAGAGCAAGCAAGGAGCTTTCTCCTGATCGGAGCGTTGCGAGATTCCATCGATTCGGATTCCTTCTGATAGTTGACATTGTTGCAGGTTCTGCTCGAGGCCGAGCGCCGATCAATTCCTCCGCTGCAAACTTCCGGATGGTGCAGAGACCGGTGGTCTGTAGCCGAGTCGCCAGCCGTCGATGAAACGGTTGACGATCTCTGCGGCGCCTTCACTTGCTCAGCCCGTCCCTACTTGTGCGGCACGGGGAACGGCGCACCTGGCGGTGCCTGCGTGCCCGACGAGTTAAGCCATCATGAGGAAGCAAAGCGTCTCGGCGCGCCCAAACCGCCGAAACCATGTCGGCATGAGGTGCAGATTGTCATGATTCTGCGAAAAGTGATTTCGTAAATTAGGTATTTACCCTATGTCTCCATCTTCTTAGACTGTGTTCACTGGCTGCGGATAAACCCGTTTGCAGCGCCGTTCAAAACAGTCTCTGGAGTTAGTAATCATGAAGTCGCTCATCAAGGCCGTTGCCCTTGCTGTTGTTATCGCCGCCCCGGTTGCTTCGTTTGCCCAATCGAATCAGCCCCTGACGCGCGCGGAAGTCCGTAGTCAGCTGGTCCAACTCGAAAAGGCGGGCTATAACCCAGGCCGCACCGGCAGAGACCCGTATTACCCGGAGGACATCCAGGCTGCGGAAGCACGTGTTGCTGCCGAAAATGGTTCGACCAGCAGCGTCGGTGGTGCGGTGGGCGGGACGTCGGAATCGGGCACCCACTGAGTTTCAACTTCACCGTTTGGTGTTCGCTTTACTCTGCTCATTAATCAGTAAGATTGGCAAGACGTTGACGAGTGGCCCTATAGCCAACTGAGTGTGGAATGTCATCCCATGCCGTGTTTTTCTGGATTGGCCCGGTAGTGCCGCAATGGACAGTGGCGGGCCAGTTTTCGTGGTAGCTCCTCGATTCTCCCGGGCCGCCGCGCCAGAGACCGCACTTCAGGTTTGCCATGCTACGATCCCTGCAAAAGGATGTAGGTGGAGAATCTCATGGCCAAGGTACTGATTCCGCCAGAACGCTTTATAGAACTCGCGAACTCCGCGATCGAGGGGCACCGCCATTTCCAGCCGGGCATGCGGCTTTCCCTCGGTGCGAGCCTCCCGAACGGAAGCTACGAAATTGAATATCACGGCGCGGGTACAAAGCGAGTCGCAATTGACGTTCGTCTAAAACTCATGTCCCAATACGAAATAAGGCCATTCCCGCTGGTTTGAGCGGGCGCACCTGCACGCGGTTGTTACACGGCGGGGAAACCTCCGCCCGATATGGCTCGATCTGCGGCCGAAGACCTCGGGTTCTAACAGAAGATCCAGCTGCATCTAGTAATATGTCCGTCATTTCTATAATACTTGAAATGTTAAAATGTATAGACCATTGTTCCGGACATGGACTCTAATCTCGCTGTACGCGCCCTGAGCGCGCTCGCCCACGAATCACGCCTTGCGATCTTTCGGGCGCTAGTCGTGGCCGGCCAGGACGGCATGGCAGCGGGTGAAATCGCCCAACAACTCGGGCTTTCTCCTTCAAGCCTGTCGTTTCATCTAAAGGATCTGTCACACGCAGAGCTGGTCAGGCCGCGACAGGATGGGCGTTTCATCATCTATACGGCGAACTTCGACGCCATGACGGGTCTGATCGGCTTCCTGACGGAGAACTGCTGCGCGGGCGCCACCTGCGCCGCGAGCGATCTCCGCAATTGCTGCGGAAACACACCATGAAACGCATGCACATCCATGTCGCAGTCGCGAACCTGGGCGACAGCATCCGGTGTTACAGCGCCATGTTTGGCAACGTTGAACCCACCGTGCTCAGGAGCGATTACTGCAAATGGGAGCTGATGGACCCGGCGTTGAATTTCGCGATCTCGCAGCGTGGCGTCAAACCTGGTGTCGATCACATTGGCATTCAGGTCGAAACGGAGGCGGAGCTGGCCGAAATGAACGCGCGCTTTGGCGCAGCGCAACTGCCGGTAGAGGAGCAAATAGGGACGACCTGTTGCTATGCCAGATCCGACAAGGCCTGGACGGTCGATCCGCAAGGCGTCGCATGGGAAACGTTCAGAACCCTCGAAGCCGCGCCGGTCTATGGCCAGTCTCACGAGCAATCGCAAGCTCAGTCCTCTGTCGCATGCTGCATCCCGCCCTAAGGTGTGGTTACATGCGCGAGCCGTTCATGAGCGACAAACCTTGGTCAATACTCATTCTCTGCACGGGCAACAGCTCGCGCAGCATCATGGCGGAAGCGTTATTCAACTTGCTGGCAACGGTAAGTTTCGTGCGTATAGCGCGGGCAGTCACCCATCCGGGGCGGTGAACCCGATCGCCATTGAGCGCTGCGAAGCGCTGGGCTACGACACAGCAGGACTACTCAGCAAGAGCTCGGACGAGTTCGCGATGCCTTACGCCCCGCACATGGATTTCGTCATCACGGTCTGCGACCAGGCTGCGGGTGAAGTCTGTCCGATCTGGCCGGGCCACCCCATGACTGCGCATTGGGGTTCGAAGATCCCGATGCTGTCGAGGGAAGTGACGAAGAGACGCGCAAGGCCTTCAGCAAGGGCTATCGACAAATCCTGAAACGCGTGAGCCAGTTCGTGAATTTGCCATTGCATGTGCTGGATCGCAATGCGATTCCGCAAGAAATGCGTGCCATCGGTGCGAGATCCGCGGAGGAACCAGATGAGCAGTAGTGATACAGCGATCGGCGCCACACGGCCTGCGATCGGATTTGTCGAACGTTACCTGACGGTCTGGGTTGTGCTCTGTATCACGGGCGGCGTCTTCCTCGGGCAGGTGCCGCCCCGGTTCCTCCAGGCGATCGGCCGCATGGAAGTGGCGCAGGTTAATCTTCCGGTCATCTTCGCCATACGCCTCAGCTCTGGGAAAGAATTTAGCGGTCATCGAGCCAGGTTCAAATGAGCGTACGACCATGCAGATACGAAAAGCCTACGACGCCGATCTGGGTGAGATCCGAAACCTGTTAAACGCGAACGGCTTGCCTGTCGAAGATGTTTCGAGGAAGCTGATCGAAGGATTCCTGGTTGCCGAGGATGCAAGCGGAGCTTTTGTCGGTAGCGGCGGACTCGAGCATCTCGGCGCGAGCGTGTTCCTGCGGTCGCTCGCCGTGGCGTCAGAATTGCGCGGTACGGGCATCGCGCGGAAACTGATCGCACAACTCGAAGACAACGCACACTCACTTGGCCAACAGAAGAAGCGTGTCATTTTTTGGAGCCAGTCCGTGCAGGCTCATTTCTCCGTACTCGCCCGCTCGATAGTCCTTGTAAGAGAGTGAGTACCACCTGACGACACCTTGACCGCACCAAAGGGGATCGACTGTCTGTCGTCGGATCCGCATCATTTCAGGTACGTGATCAAGTTGCGCGTGTATTTCCTCGACAAGTGTCTCGTGTTCCCGGCGCGTCACACGACGTGGGGCGCCCGGCGTGCACTTGTCTTTTCAAAGAGCATTGCTGGCGATTCGAGTTCCAGTACTCGCTGTTTAAGTCCGCGTTCGGCGGTCGAGAACTACCAAACAAGCTGCTCGCAAGCCAGACATCGATGTTCGCTTTTATCGGCTAGTCTGCCGTTGCAGTCCGGGGGATACTTGATTGGCAATCCTGAAGGTACTCTGCATGTAATCTCTTTTCCGCACGCTGAATATCGCGGGGGTAGTATTCGTCGTTTCTCCATGGGTCGTAGCCGACCGCCTCTAGTTCGGCCAATTCCTGCATGAGTTGCGAGTGTGTGACTTCACCAACGGGCTGCCTAAATGGGTAATTGTTGCACTGTTGAGGGGTCAGTTGCGGTGCAGCAATCGCTGCGGTGCCGACCGTCAAGAGAATCGCGGATACGACGACATTTAGCTTTAGGGTCATAACGCCTCCCTATTACGCGAAAGGACAATAAGTCAAATCCAGCGGCGGCAGACAAACGCTTGACATCGAGTCTCTGTCAATCACTGCAACCGCACATCGTAAGAGTAGGCGGCGAGAGAGGAAATGACAGATCACTACCATTAAGATTGCTTCATGACCTTATATCCCGATCACGCCAGCGAGTATCGGGAAGAGTGCAGCCATTTGCAGCGACGTGATTGGGCTACAGATGAAGAGATATAAGCGGTGACGTATTCGCTGCCGCGTGGGCGCCATGCCGGTGTTCGTTGCCACGCCAACGTCTGCCGCAATTCCAGTCGGCTCCGTTTGTGCACCCCATGAGTGGCCGCGCTCTCGTCGATATCCGCCTCCACAATCGCCTCCGTAAGGCCAATTCCTCCAACATGCGCGATGTCGTAATCAGTGCCGCGGGGGGCTATCCATACACCCATCTGCGGGACCGCCCGCGCAACCTGCCAGGGTCGGGCCGCTGCTAGTACCGTGAACAGCTTGATCATGTGGCCGTCACGCTTGATGAAGGGCTCGTGCTGTTACTCGTCTGACGGGGGCTGAAAATTGGCATGAAGTAACCGAACTGGTCCCTAATAGATATCTGTTAGTGACAATGTGAGGAATACGAATCGGTACGTGACATCGAAGAATTTGAATAAAGCCAGAGGATTGCAAGGGAGCGATGCTACCCACTATTTGTAGTTTGAGGCATAGCCGGGTGGCTGGCTAACGTGCGGCCGCGACGGTCAGAATGTCTCTCGGCGTCCGCTGAGATACGTAGTGAATCGTGCGTTTGGTTGGGGCGATCGTCACCGAGGCGGTACTCGGGATTTCAGTGCTGTTCACAAACTGATCAAACTCTGTTGTCGAGTCGGTTGACCTCTTACGAGGCAATATTGTCAGGACCTCTAGCTTCTAAATCTGCGTGTGTATGACGCTAGGTTATAATTTATAAGGAGTACTTAATAAAATTGATACGTTTAATTTGACCTACGTGGATCGCGTACCGGAACATTTATCATATTTTTATCTCGGTATCGACCTAGGTGCAACGCCATGTACACAGGAGACGAGAATGCGCAGTCTGCAGAAGATTTCTACCTTGATGGTCATCAAATGCGGTGTCGATTACAAGCTGACTCGGCAGAAGTTGATGCGCTTCGCAGACACCGGCTTGTTACGCCCAATAGCGATACATGTGGAGCCGACACTTGCTTGTTACGATGACGGACACCGGACACTCAGAGCGCCTGAGCCGGTCCGGTAGTTGCATAGGGACGCCGGCATGTCTTGCGGCACACCCATGATGCCCGCCCAGCCGTGGAGACGCGTCGCTAGTCCCCAGTCAAGATTTTACTGATTGTCGGAGTTGGGTTGCCGATTCGGACCGGGCCGCGCCCGGGTAGCGTCGCACCTAGTCTGTCCGTCGCATGATATCGCTCCACTACAAAATCGACGAAGCTGCGGACCTTGGACGAAAGGAAGTTGCGTCCGTTATATAGAATCGAGATCGAACACGCTGCGCCGTTTAATCTAAACTCTGGCAGCAGGTGGATGAGCGTGTTTCGTGATATGTCCTCGCATACGTAACTTAAGGGCAGTAGAGCGATCCCCATGTGGTTCAAGGCAGCGATGCGGACCATTGTACAGCTCGTGGCGGTGAGTGTACCGCCGGGCTTGATCCGGAATACCTGCTTTCCGTCGGTAAACTCCCAGGTACTCGATGTCCCGTCGGATACGGTCAGGAGTGCATGTTGATTCAACTCCGGTGGAGTCCGGGGAACTTCTGACAATGCCAGATAGGCCGGCGATGCAACGAGGACTTCCCGGAGACTGGTTAGGGGCCGTCTGACAAGGTGTGATGCGACCGGAAATCGATCATCCGCGAAACAGACGTCGAAACCACCGTCAGCCGTCTCCAAATGCGTATCAAAAGTCGCGATATTGAAGTTGACGCGGGGATGCAGCGTTCGATAGGCCGAAAGCGGTTTTGCAAGTTCGGTTGTCGCAAAGGGCGTCGGAGCCGCGATGCGAAGCGTGCCGATCGGATCACTTGTTGTCTGGGTGAGCATCGACTCCATTTCTTCGAGCTTCTGGATAATTTCGCGGCAACCTTCCAGATACTCCTGCCCATGTCCAGTAAGGGCAATGCTTCGGGTGGTACGGTTAAGCAACCGCGAGTTCAGGTGCGACTCGAGCATGCTTATACTGCGTGTTACCGCCGCTGGAGACATGCCCATCCGCCTCGCGGCGAGAGTGAAGCTACCCAGTTCGACGACGCGCGTAAAAACGCGCATTGCCTGTAGTTGATCCATGTTATGCCCCGGACACACAATGGAAACATGATCCCCAATGAAAATTAAATCGACCGCGCGATTTGCATTAATGTTCGTTCAGGCAAATGAAGTGAAGGAGATATTTACAACTTTTTCCCGATGCCGTTAGTATGACTTATTACATAAAATCGATGACTTGTTCAACCGGCACACCGGCGCAAGCTTACAAGGTGCTCCGTTTAGCTCGATGGCGCGGCGGATTAGCCTGTACTGGCAGCGAGTGAAGATGATGAACCAACCTTAACGTTTATGCGGCTGCATTTGCGTCAGATGAGGCTATTCTGGAAGTGTTCGATGCTCGCAGATACCTGATGAATCTCTTAAAGCTTCGAGCGGAATTCAACGCAATCGAGGTGTTTCGGACAATCCCATTGAACGCTTTGAACGGAGGCACCATGAAGCCGACTCTATGCATCATCGGTTCTACCATTCTGCTTGTGATGAGTTCTACTACGTATGCCGCGCAGGGCCTCACGCCTCAGGAGTGTCATGACTACCCGTTTGTGCAACCCAGAGGTGAAGTGACGCATGCGCAATTAATGCAGGAGCTATCCGAACTGGAGGCAGTCGGATACCGTCCAGCCCCTGCCGACCCGTACTATCCAAGACGAATTGAGAGGGCAGAGAGAAAGCTGCGGGCCGAGTATCGGCAGGACTGCATGCCTGCTGCAAACAACGCAGGCAGCACGACCGGTTAGCTTGCGCATGTGATTTGCGATGCAAGCGGCCCTAGTAATTGTAGCTGCGCCGCACCTTAAGATTGTTGCCATAGGCTGCCTTTCGCGATGAGCTTGCGTCAGGCGATAGCGTGTGCTATCAACGTCTCCCATTTCAACACGGGCTTCCTCTGTCGGGGAGGCCCAAACGTCGTCGCGCGTGGAAAGTACCCAACGCCAAGTGCATGGCTCTTCATTCGATAGGAGTGTTGTGTATCTGGAAGTTCATGAGCCAAAATACGGGATGCAATAGTCAGGAGGGCCGACGCAATCGCCAGGGCCGTTGGGTGAAGGGTGAAGCGACGCGCACCCGAAGAGTGGGATGGTAACTATGGTCAGCAAGACGAAATACAATGTCTTTCTGGAAATCGCACGTAATTTCATGGACTTTCTCCTTGACGGCACATCACGCTAACCTCAATAGAATTCAACACGCGTTTTGCGCGCGACGGTACATTCGGGTTCCACTTCAGTGATGTGCGTACAGCGTTTTGTTGAGGTATGCGATCTGTCCGTCCTGCTGAGCCTTGATGAGTTCACGGTACACTTGGGCGCGGGTTTTTTCTGATGTTTGGTCGGGCGGTATCCATTGCCCCGCCGGCGGTTGCTGAGGCGTTGTGGCTACTCCATCTTGAATTCCGGTTGATGCGGCAGCACGAGTAGGGGCGGACTGGGCGATGGCTAAATTCGTCCCGATCGCACAAAGCAGGGCGACGACGATGGTGTGCTTCATTGAACGATCTCCATGCATGGACGTATCTGCACTGGATGTGCCTGTTGTCCTGTGAGATACAGGATAAATCTGGCGATTTATCGAAGAGCCTTCGCAAAAATGAAGAGTCATTTATGAAGGTTGCGCATCGTGAAATGATTCACGTGTTCGCGTGTTTGCTTCGTCAAATTCTCAAGGGTTGGCGTCGAGGTAAGAGTGACCCTCGAAGGTTCAAAGGAGGATCACGCTCCAGTCTGCATTCCCTCCCGGGGAAAGGGCAGGACGGAGAAGTACGCGAGAGATGCAATACCAGCTTGCAAGTCCTGTTCTCGTCGCACCGTTCGACTTATTATGATTGCACCGCCACAGTGTCATCAGACGCCGTACCGGGCGATGCTATCGACCGATCGGGTCAAAGGCTCGTTGCGACGATTAACCGAAGGTTGCCGCAGGGATCTGTCAGTAGGAGAACAGCACTGGTAAGCGCATCTGGGAGAGCAGGTCATGGGTTGCGCTGCCTAACATTTTCTCCCACAGGCGTGCTCTGCCATGTGCGCCCGCGACAAGCAGATCGGCACCCACGTCGAGCGCGGCCGTCTGCAGTGCGTCCCCTATAGAAGCACCGGCCGTCTGAAGGGTCTGACAGGATGCGTTGTCGGTGTGGCGACCGATATGCTCGAGAACCGATTCGGGCGGCAGTCGGTCAGGATGAGCGAACCGGTAGGGCTCGACGAGTAATACGGTGGTGCGTTCGGCCTTTTCGATCAACGGTAACGCACCGGACAAAGCCCGTGCACTTGCACGACTGCCGTTCCACGCAACAGCGATGTGCCGGCCAAGTGTGTATGAGTCTGCGTACTGGGGGTTGCTTACCGGGAGAATCAGCAACGGGCGCCCCGTAGTAAAGAGCATGGTTTCTGCAAAAGAGTAATCGTCGGGCAGGTCGACGTCTTCGGCAGGGTCCTGACCCACAACCGTCAGATCGGCGTAGCGTGCGTATTGGGGAACCACCTTGTACGCATGCCCCTCTATGCTTCTCCAAACCGTTTCGATGGCATGGCTGTGCTGAAATTGCGCAAGCATTGCGCGAAGCGCATTAGCATCTTCATCGAGTTCGCTTTTGATGGCCCGAATCAGCGCGTCGGTGCGCTCGCCCGACGCGAGTCCCAACTCTGCGGCCCGCAGACGGCGCTGCTGGTCGATACTGTATTCGTGAACGTACAACGCGGTTAATAGCGCTTCGTGGCGCGCTGCAAGGTCACAGGCGAAGCATAAACGTCGCTTGCCTGCCTCGCTCGGATCGACATGTACCAGAACGTCCTTGAGTGCCATTCTCTTTTCCCCGTTATTAAGTCAGCCGGATCATTGCGGTTCGTGCACGTCGTTGGCCGAGGTGTGCAGACCAAGTGGATTGAACGGTATGGTCTGATCGGGTTGGGGCAGCTTTGCCGTGGTCCAACCGCCGCCCAGCGAACCTGTTAGAGCCACCGCTGTTTGAAGCCGGCGTGTCTGGACCTGCACTTCCGCAATTTGTGCCGTTAGCGCCGCGATTTGCGCGACGGTGACATTGAGATAGTTATCGAGGCCATCCGTATAGAGACTCATAGAAATATTCTGCACTTTCAACGCAGCTTGCAATGCAGCTTCTTGCTGATCCGCCTCGGCCTCGAGTTTGTTCGTGAGAACGAGTTCGTCTTCGACCTGCCGGAAGGCCGCGAGCACCGTCGAACGATAGTTGTCTCCCGCCTGGGCGAATTGCGACCAGCTCTGCTGCACTTCAGCCTTTCTCAAGCCACCTTCAAAGAGCGGCAACATGGCGGATGCACCCACTGCCCACAGCGTATTGGGCAGCGAGGCCAGGGCAAAGCCCGTGTCCTCGAAGCCGCCCATCGCGTTGAGGCGAATGTTCGGATAAAAGGCTGCCCGAGATACGCCGATCGCGGAGTTGGCTGCGGCCATGGCACGTTCTGCCTGGGCGATATCAGGTCGTCGTTGCAACAGTTCGGACGGCACGCCGGCTGGAATTTCCGGAAGCGCGATGTGACCGTCGGTGCGCACCGGTAGCCGGAATGTGGTCGGATTTTCGCCAGCTAGCACCGCAACGGCATGCTCGAGCACTGCACGTTGTGCCTGTACATCTGTGTCCTGCGCCTGAGCCGACGACAGTTGATTCTCGGCCCGCTCGACGTCGAGGCCGGAGGAGATCTTGCCCGCATAGCGCATCTGCGTAATATTGACCGCGTGCTGATACGAAGCGATGGCCTGCTGATAGGCCGCATGCTCGGTATCGAGGCCATGAGCGGCCATGTAATCGTTGGCCAGTTCCATTTCGAGGCTGAGCCGCGCTGAGGCAACCTGTGCCGCCGTGGCCTGAGCGCTTTCCTTCGCCGACTTCGCGCTATTTCGTATCTCGTCCCAGAAGTCCGGCTCCCAGTTGGTAGCGGCGCCGTAGCCGTTCGACTGCTCGTGATTGGGGCCGTTGCTGCTATGAAACAGAGTGTGCGCAGATTCTCCGTTCTGGCTGACGAACGCCTGCGAGGTCAATTGCGGAAACAGGCCCGATTGAGCCTCGCCCACGACGTCGCGCGCTTGCGTGTAGGTTTCTTCGGCCGCCTGCAGGTCCGGGTTGGCTGCGTCGAGTTGCCTCTCGAGGCGGTCCAGTTCAGGATCGTTGAACATCTCCCACCACGGTCCGCGCGAAGCCTGATCCTGTGGATTTGCCCTGACGAAGGGACCGGAGCCACGATAGTCGGCGGGCAGCATCATCTGTGGCGCATGATAGACAGGTGCCAGATCGCAGCCTGACAGCAACACCAACGCGGCCAGGCAGGCATAGTGCCCGGTATGTTTGAGTGGACGCATCATTTTGTCGGATCGGTGCGGGCGGCTTCAACCTTGGCGCGCTGCTCGGTGCTCAGGCTGGCCGGAATGGGGGCGGAGGCCTGGAACTGTGGCGAGAGCGCCACGCCCGGAGCGCCTGTCACGACCCGTACTTTCTCGCCCTCAAGGATGCCTGCAGACGGATTCATGATCAGCCGGTCGCTGCGCTTCAGACCTGCGACCACCTGCACGGTCTGCCCAAGGTTGAGGCCGAGCTTGACGTCCTGCAGATGAACCTTGTCGTCGGCCCCAACCAGCGCGACCTGCATTCCCTCCGCGCGAAAGAGCAACGCCTGTTCCGGGACAATCAACACGTTCGGATCGGATGGAATCACGAAGTGCACATCCGTGTACGTGCCGGGCCAAATCAGATGATCCGGGTTGTCGACAAGCAGCTCGGTTACTACTGTGCGCGTCTGCGGGTTGAATGCGTTGGCGGTGGTGTCGAACCTAGCCTCGAATTGGCGCCCCGGGTATTGGGGGAGCGAAAGCGTGGCGGTCAGCCCAGGCCTGAGAATCGACGAATAGTCCTGCGGGACGGAGACAAATACTCGCATCTCGTGGATGTCGGAGACGCTGAACAGTTCGTCGGCGGCACCACGCGAACTGACGTCTCCTCCGGCGGCGTTGACGTAGTTGCCGACGTCTGTGTTGCGCGACGTGACCACACCGTCGAATGGTGCGACGATGTTCTTGAAGCCTTCGAGCACTTTGTAACGGGCGACCTGATGCTCCGCCGCACGCGCCTGGGCCTTCTGTGCCGCGGCGTTCGCCACCTGCACATCCACTTCCTGCTGCGAGACGGCCTCCGTTCCCTGCAGGGCGGTCCAGCGTTTGGCCGTCACCACCGCGAGGTTGTAGTTGGTGCGGGCGACATCGAGATTCGCCTGGGCGCTCTCGTACTGTTCGTCGACGGCGGGCGCGTCGATGGTCGCGAGTAGTTCTCCCGCCTTGACCACCGCACCGTAGTCCTTGTACCACTTCGACACATAGCCGGACACCTGCGCATAGATCGGCGCCGAGTACCAGGCGTGGATGTTGCCGGGCAGCGTCATGGTGCGCGTGGCGGGTCCGGGCATCGGCGACATCACCTGAACTGGAGGAATTGAATCCTCGTTGGCAATGTCGCGCAACTCGGCAACATTGTTGTGCCGCTGGACAATGCCCCATGCGACAAGCCCGAGAACGACAAGCAAGCCAATTCCGGTCAGCAGCCGGGCCTTGGGACGGCCGGGGAGGGAGAGATCTCGAAGGGTGTTCATGCGTGCAGTTCCCTGTCTGTCTGGGTCTTCCGGTCGCGGTGCAGCAGCGCGAACACGCAAGGTACGAATAGCAAGGTGGCGAAGGTGGCGACCAGCAGGCCGCCGATTACGGCGCGTCCAAGCGGGGCGTTCTGGGTATTGCTGAAGGACATCGGCAGCATGCCGATAATCATGGCGAGCGCCGTCATCAGTACCGGACGGATACGGGCAAAGCCGGCTTCGATGGCGGCCGCGACAGGGTCGCCGTGGACTGCGAAATGTTCGCGGGCGAACGACACCACCAGAATCGAATTGGCGGTCGCCGTGCCCATGCACATGATGGCGCCGGTGAGCGCCGGCACCGACAGTGTGGTGTGCGTCAGGAACAGGCTCCAGACGATTCCCGCGAGCGCCGCGGGCAACGCGGTGATGATGATGAACGGGTCGAGCCAGGACTGGAAGTTGACGAC
>Ga0153933_1000490_pt1 | contig 14081 bp, 13 predicted proteins | sample TSNJ017MetaG_FD_102275 | JGI IMG/M metagenome (GOLD analysis project Ga0153933, IMG submission 102275) | Attine ant fungus gardens microbial communities from New Jersey, USA - TSNJ017 MetaG | ecosystem: Host-associated > Fungi > Mycelium > Unclassified | place: USA: New Jersey, Wharton State...
ATCGGGTGATGAGCCTAGACGGGGGATGGAGATGGATGAGATCGCGAGGATCACCGCGTTTTGGGCCGTCAGGAGAAATTATTCGCTGGTACGGATCGGTGGAAGACATTAACGAGTGCAGATACAGGGATGAGCTGGGGAAAGTCAGGTAATCTCGCGCGAGGGTTCTGGATACTCCTGATGTTGGAGAGACAGCGTGTGAAAACAGAGATGTATGCGAAAGATGGGCCGGGGGCGAAGCCTCTCGCCGACCGAGGCGGCAATTCCTTGAACCACGTCGTTAGCGCCTTGCTATCGCAGAGAAATTGGCTCGCATGAAAAGGATGAAACGACTCAGACGTATTTGAGCTCGCACCTTCGCCTACGCCTTAGCGCTCGATTCAGTTCGTCTTAGTTGACGTATGAAAACGAGTTCTCGGCGACAGTGAAGTCATCGAGAAGCGCTTGGGCTCTATTTTGTAGACGTTTGACCTCCGCAACTTGGCGAACAGATTGTCGTGATGTGGGGTTTTCGTCGAGTGAGTGGATGTGAGCTTGACAGTCTTCCAGAAGCCGCTCTATGAAGAAGATTTGCTCGCGGAGAAAAACCAGCTTTGGATTCGACATACTACCCCCTGGTTGCATAACAGCAGCCTTGAATGACGCTTGCACAAACGGTAGAGAAGCGGCGACAAGGGTTAGATTCCGGTGAGGAGTTATCTGTGTTGAGCTTCGAGAAATCGCAGGATTAAATAGTCGTGACCTTCTCGAAGGGAAAAGTAACTTTATATGGGAATGGCTTCTTGTGTGACGTCCGACGCGAAAGGGGCGGTCGAATTAAGTCTGCCGACCTTGGCGATGGTTTGCCCCACTCTTCGTGGCTTTGACCTCCTCGGATCGATCAGCTTTGATAGCTGCGTTCCTCGCTCAGCTTGTCAATCATCAAGACGAGCAGTGCGGGATTTAGAAAATCGCTGATGACAGCGGATACGTCGGTCCTTCCACGGCGCCAGTGGCGATGGGTCGGCACGAGGTTTTAATTTCTCGCCTCATTCCTGGTCTATAGCTACGACGCTTTCGGCGAGAAAAGTGAAGGCGGCGAGAGCATCGACCGGTTGAGCTGCCTCGCTTTGCAGGATGTCTTCAGAAAAGGTGCCACTCAAGCGATCATGGCTGTTATGCCAGATCGGATAAAGCGTCCACCTCCGACTCCGTAACATAGGCAGCCATAGCCTGCGCCAACTGCGAATCGACCTCATCCGCAATCGCCATCACTGCAAGCAAAAGATGGCTAAAGTTCACGCGGTGAAGGTTGTTCTGCAAGGTCTGAAAGATGCTGACTTGCAGCATCCTCGACTCTTCCACCATCATCGCGGCGGTATATCCCTGCTGCCTTCGCAGCCTTCCATGCTCAGCTGCAGCAGATGAGGCCAAAGCGCGACTGCCAAGGGGCAGAGGCTTGCTCAACCGAAGCACCAAGTCCCGAAAGAGTTGGGGCAGATGATCTGTCCGTTTCCTCTCATCAAGAGGGACGGGAAGAATATGACCGGCGGCGTTGACCCTCGAAAGCCAATCCTTGATGGTGAGCTGCGTGTCCTCCTCGAGAATCGCCGCAATTGTTGCGACCACCCGTGGTGGATGTGTGCCGGACTTCATCTTTGCGCGGATCATGTCCACCAAATCACCGGGGGCCTGGGGCTTTACAAATATGTCATCGGTTTGGGCCAAAATTGCTTCCGCTGCCGCGTTCATCTGCGGATGGGCACTGAAGATGATGGTGACTGCTTTGGGATTTGAGTGACGCATTGCGCTCACCACAGTCAGACCATCCCCATCGTTCGGCATGTGTAGATCGCTCACAAGGACATCGAAGCTGTTTGCGGCCATCAACTTGAGTGCGTCCTGGACGTTCCCTGCGCTGACGACGTCAAAGCCAGCATGTTCGAGTATCAGGCGGAGTGTCTCACGCAAAACATCATCATCGTCGACCAGCAGAAGTCTTGATTCGTTCGTGTCTGGCATGTCGCAGGCTTCCTTAGCCACATAAAACTAACGGTTTATTGTCACCGATGGAGTCATGTAAGAATGTTCCCTTTTGCTCACGAACCAAGAGGATATAGTCTCAGCCTCATCCGAATATCCAATACCACGCGCGTTTCACGTTAGACACAGTTAGTAATATCGTCGGCACGTGATCTTTACCGCGATGTAATGTCTCTTGTCTGAAGGTTACTCCTGAAAACTCCGTTGATATGCAAGGACGCACTACCATCATTAGTCTTGGTAAAGCGATTTCTCACCTGTGGCCCTTGGTTATAGAGACACGCTAAATCCTGAAGCGATCGCTTGACCTGACGAAGTTGATAACCTTCACGGTGCACTTGCACGCGCCGTTGGTCGGCGTGGAATCTTGACTGCCAAGTGTTACGCCATAGAAACTCAGCTCTCACTCGAAACGCAAATATAGAAGCGCTCTAATAGCTATGAGACCTCACTGGCGAGTTGCCTGAGCGTGGCGACTGACGACCGCTTTTTTCGAGCGGATCGCAGAGAAAAATTCCCTCACATCCTTATCCATTTCCGCAAACTGGATTCAAAATAAGCAGTCCAGCCTCAAATCCAATAAAGAGCAGTGCGACCATTGGGCCGGACCAAGCGTCGGCGCTGACTGCTATGCCAAGTGCCCACGGGTTTGGAGTTGGCGTGCGCCCGATTTATCAACCTCGAAGCGGTTGAAGAATTTTGGGTTTTGGGGCATGACACCGAGTGGGATTGGCCGCCTCATCATCGCGACGTGTGTTGTTCGATTTTCCATCCTCGCACCTAGCAGGAATTGGTTTCAGTGTGAGCTATGCGAAGTGTGCTGCGCGAGCCGGGCTCAGAATTGCGGCATCAATGCAGTCATTCTCACGTTACTCCTGCATCATCGGCAAATGGACAATGTTCTGCAAATGGGCGTTCTATCCAAATCCATGACCACTTGTCCAAAATCTCACTCCACGTTTTTCCGCAAGCTCGCTTCAAGCATGTTGGCGAACTGATTAGAAGGAACCGGTCTGCTGAAATAGTACCCTTGCGCCTCGTCACATTCGTGAGCCTGAAGAAATGCCAGTTGTTCTTGCGTCTCCACGCCCTCGGCAACCACTCGAAGCTTAAGGCTCCTGCTCATGCCGATCACCGCCTTCACGATGATCGTCTCGTCGGGAACGGTTGTGATCTGACGGATAAATGACTGATCGATCTTAAGGGCATCGATGGGAAATTTACTAAGATAACTCAAGCTGGAGTAGCCCGTCCCGAAATCATCGATAGCTATCTGAACTCCACGAGCTCGCAGTGCTTCGAGAATAGACACGGTAGACTCGGCATGCCTCATAAGAACGGTCTCGGTCAGTTCCAGTTCAAGAAATCTCGGATCTAAGCCGGTGTCGTTGAGGATTTCGAACACGCCGTCAAGAAAGTCCTTGTTTCGCAATTGAATTGCCGAGATGTTAACCGCGATGGTACCGAGGGGCAATCCGGCATTCACCCAGACCTGGGCTTGCCGACAGGCTTCCCGGAGAACCCAGTTGCCGATTGGCAGAATTAGACCGCAGTCTTCCGCGACCGGAATAAATTGTGCCGGTGAAACGCTTCCTCGCTGGGGGTGCGTCCAACGAAGTAAGGCTTCCCCGCCATTAGGCTCTCCAGTCCTTAGATTAATCTTAGGCTGGTAGTGCAGCGTGAATTCATTCCGTTCCAAGGCCCGCCCAAGGCCCTCCTCAAGGCCTTGCCGCTCCACGGCCCGGACATTCATGGCCGGCTTGAAAAACTGATAAGTCTGATTCCCATTTTCCTTGGCCTGATACATAGCGGTGTCCGCGTTCTTGATGAGCGTCTCCGCATCCAGGCCATCGTTGGGATAGACACTCACACCAACGCAGGAAGTAACGTGAAGATCGTGCTGGTCGACGGAATGAGGTTCACCTACCGCCTGGAGCATTCTTCTCACTACGACAGCGGCATCCTCCGAATGCTCCTCTTCTGAAAGAAGCACAACGAATTCATCGCCTCCCTGCCGGCTCACTATGTCAGAGCGGCGTACACAATCCACCAAGCGTTTCGCGACGGATTGAAGAAGCTTGTCGCCGGCGGGATGTCCCAAGGAATCATTGATGTGTTTGAAGCCATCTAAATCCAAATACAGCACAGCGAGTTTTCTCTTGTAGCGCTCCGCTGAGCGAATCGCTTGGTTAAGCCGGTCATTCAGGAGCAAGCGATTGGGCAAACCGGTGAGAAAGTCATGCTCCGAACTATATATGATCTGCGCTTCGGCCTTCTTGCGCGTCGTGAGGTCGCGGATCGCTGCCGTCACTAGGATTCCTTCGGCACTTTCCAACGGGCTCAGCATGATCTCGATGGGAAACTCGCTTCCATCCCTCCGCTGCCCGGAGAGCTCGATGCCTGTGCCCATTTGCTGCGCAAGTGCGTCGGCCGCGGTTCGAAGAGAGTCCGCGATCAGCCGTTCCGCGAAGCCCTCCGGAATAATGTTCTTCACGTTCTGGCCTACGAGTTCATCGCGCCGGTACCCGAACTGTTTTTCCGCTTGAAGATTCAACAGGACGATCTCCCCATCCTGGTTCACAACCACCATCGCATCTGGAGCTGCTTCCAACAGCCCTCGGTACTTGTCTTCCGACTCCTTTCTCTCGCTGAGATCGTGGCTGATCTCAGAGAACCCCCGCAGATTTCCGGCGCGATCGCGCAAGGCGGTGAAGGTGACATTCGCCAAGAATTGTGAGCCATCTTTTCGTACACGCATCCCGTGTTCTACATGGTGGCCATTTAGAGCGGCAATGCGAAGGACTTCCTCCGGCCGGCCCCTCTCGATATCTTCCGGAGGAAAGAAGCAGGAGAAGCTGTGACCAATGATTTGATCGGCTGTGTAGCCCTTGATTCGTTCGGCCCCGACATTCCAACTTAGAACCTGGCCCCGCTGATCCATCATAAAAATAGCGTAGTCTTGGACTCCATCAAGGAGCATCCTGTATTTTTCTTCGCTTTCTCGGAGCGCGTCCTCCACAAGCTGGCGCGCGCTCTCCACTTGCGCCAAACGCCCTTCCTCCAATTTGCGAGTGGTGATGTCGCGGATCGCTGCGGTCACTAGGATTCCTTCGGCACTTTCTAACAGGCTCAGCATGATCTCGATGGGAAACTCACTTCCATCCCTCCGCCGTCCGGAGAGCTCGATGCCTGTTCCGATCTGCTGTGCCAGTGCGACGGCCGCAGTTCGAGTGCCGTCCGCGATCAGCCGGTCTGCGAAGCCCTCGGGAACAATGCTATTCACCTTCTGGCCAACGAGTTCATCGCGCTGGTATCCGAACTGTTTTTCCGCTTGAAGATTCAGCAGGAGGATCTCCTCATCCTGGTTCACCACTACCATCGCATCCGGAGCTGCTTCCAATAGGCTTCGGTAGCGCCCGATCAACAACTCACTCCCGTTCTTTTGCTTCCGCGCGGACTCTGAAGTATCCGCCCCCGCATCTCCGGGCGCAACCTCGCCGCGCTCGTCAGGCACCGGATTGAGTGAGTTATATCCCACACTTCAATTATAGTCGTCTATGATTGTCCGCACTTTCGACAGTAGCTATGTATCTTTAAAAGTTCATTGAAGCTCGCGGCATTGCAGCCCCGGCGCTAAATACCGCCAAGCACTACAAACGAGCAGTCTAGGGAAGAGTTATGCGAATCGTGATTATCGAGCCATCATGGCCGAGAAGTCCGGTTCCGGCTAGGGATCGGGCGGGCTCCTCGACCTCGAATTCGATAAGCAGAAGTGGCACGCAGCCAGCATTAGCCCGGAAGCGGACGGATGCCCGCCAACATCACCGGCACATAAGTTGTAGGTCACCTATAGGGCTTCTGGGCGACACTTAGTTATGCAGCTTGTGTTCCTGCCGATAACACAAGAGTGTGGAGAGCAGTCCATGGGCGTTGCACGCGTGAGGAGCTTCATGATCAGACACCGGGCCAGTCTTAGGGACGTCTCTATCCTGATCGCCCTCCTGCTGGCCGGCCTCTACTGGACGTTTGAGTACGACATATTCAAAAATTCCGATGGCGTGAGCGTACACGAACATACCATCGAGCTCGATGAGGCTCTGCTTCTCGGCGGAATTATGACGTTGGGGCTTCTGATCTTTTCCATACGGCGCTACGTCGAGCAGAGGCGCGAAACCGAACGCCGCATCGCGGCAGAGCAGCACATTCGCACGCTTGCCTTCCAGGATGCTCTGACTGGGCTCGCCAATCGGCGGCAATTTGATGATGCGCTCAAGGCTGCGTGCGCCGCTCCACCACGAGAAGGTGCCGTGCACGCTCTCATCCTTCTCGACCTGAACGGTTTCAAGCAGATCAACGACGTTTATGGGCACGGGATCGGAGATCAGGTGCTTACGATCGTCGCTCAACGCCTGCTCGGTGCTATGCGCGACGGCGATCTGGCAGCCCGGCTCGGTGGAGACGAGTTCGCTATCCTCGCGCTGCATCTCGTCGGTCCGGAAGCTGCCACCAACATCGCTCTCCGGGTAATTGAAGCCCTGAAGCAACCCGTCACTGCCGGTTCCGCAAAACATCAGATTGGCGTGGGTTTAGGCATATCGCTCATTCCTGGCGATGCGACCACCCCAGAGCAGGCTCTCAGAAAGGCGGACTTGGCTCTTTATCGCGCCAAGGAAGAGCGACGCTCGGCCGTGCGCTTTTTTGAAGACGATATGGACAAGCGCGTTCAGGAACGTCATTGGCTCGTGCAGGAACTCCACGTTGCCGTGGCGAATGAAAGTATTCGTACCTATTTCCAACCATCCGTTCAGCTCAAAACAAAACGGATTATCGGTTTTGAGGCATTACCCCGTTGGATCCACCCTTCCTTTGGGGAGATTATGCCGGATCGCTTCATTCCGATTGCGGAAGAGTGTGGACTGATCCATGAGCTTGCCGATCAGATTCTCCGTCAGGCCTGTGTCGTGGCAGTACAGTGGCCCACCGATATTGTGCTCTCAATCGATGTGCTTTCAAGTCAGCTCAAAGACAAGAAGTTGAAGATCCGCATCCTGGACATTCTTCGAGAGACCGGGCTACCACCGGAGCGTCTTGAAATCGAGATAGCGGAGAGTACCCTGGTCCGCAATCTTGAGGCAGCTCGGGAAGTGCTGGGTGGCTTGCGCGAAGCAGGCGTCAGGATCGGGCTGGATAACTTCGGTACCGGCTACTCGAGCCTTTATCATCTGCGGAATTTCAAGATGGACAAGATCAAAATTGACGGCAGCTTCATCCATGGCATGCTTTCGGAGACAGAAAATGCAGGAATAGTCCGGGCATTGGTAGGCCTCGCACATGGTCTGGGAATAACGGTCGCTGCGGAGGGCATTCAGGATTCCGCGCAGCAGGCGTCGCTGATCCGCACAGGTTGCGAACAGGGCCAGGGACACTTGTACAGTGACGCCATCTCCGCCGAGCACACGCTGGAGGTGATTGAAGTAGATGCCCTGGGCCTTCAAATTGTCAGAATGTAGCTGTTTCCTTACGCGCCTCCGGCGTGTCATCCGAATTATTGCTAATGTAGTGTCTCAATAATAGAGTCTATTAATAATCGAGCCTCATCTTATGATGAGGAGACCTCGATATACGCGTTGCTCAGCCCGTTGTTTTGAACGTAGAGACCCGGCGGAAGCTGGAGCAGCAATCGCGCGGCCGTTCGGCGGCAGCTCGCGTGGTGATGCGGAGCAAGATTGTGTTGTTGGCCAGTGATGGGCTGCAGAACAAGCAGATTGCCGCAACGCTGAAGGTTGCTCCTCGCATGGTTACGCTCTGGCGCGGGCGTTTTCTAGAGTTGGGCATCGAAGGTCTTCTGAGGGATGCTCCACGGCCCGGTCGTATACCGTCGATCTCCCCAGAGGTGACGGCCAGCCTGATTGCAAAAACCATTCAGAGCACGCCGACCAATGCCACGCAATGGTCTACGCGCACCATGGCCAGGGAGATGAGCATTTCAAAGGCTTCGGTGTCGCGCATCTGGCGGGCCAACGGTCTCAAGCCGCATCGCGTGGAGAGCTTCAAAGTCAGCAATGATCCGCCGTTCGCCGACAAACTGGAGGCGATCGTTGGGCTCTATCTCAACCCTCCCGCACACGCCCTGGTGTTGTCGGTGGACAAGAAGAGTCAGATCCAGGCACTGGATCGTACGCAGCCCGGCCTGCCGCTCAAAAAGGGGCGCGGCCAAACCATGACTCAACGCTAAGAGCGCAATGAAATGCGGCAGTCTACAAGTGCGGACGCAGCGGACTGCTTCCGAAAGTCTTCTTGATCAGATCTCTGCCGGTGCGGCAAGTGCTTCAGCTTCCGCATGCTCAACGCGAGGAGTTACCAGATGCGGGAGTTGGTGATATGGCCGAGATTGGGGGTGCGCTTCCCCAAGGTCTTTTGGGCATTCACATCATGCTCTTCCGCGTGACACGTCCAGATGTATTGGGAGAAATGTTAGCGACCACCGAACATAGACGGAATCGAACGAATGAAATCATTGAGATTAAGGCAGAAGGGGCAGGATCTTCTCTACCTCAGGCGTACAAATTCCAGGCCAAGGGGAGCCGCGCTCTCGCATGGCAGCTTAAGCAGGAGCGTAGGAGCTGATCTCGCGCTCACGTGCCTCTCTGCCCTCCTTGTGTATCTTGTGCGTCTACATCGCTTCGGGCACCAGCCTCGTGGCGACGGTCGCAATGCGCACGACGCGCCATTTCTTCTCTGGGTCTTTGATGAATTCTCCGATAACCAGCGGCGCCAGTATCCTGGCCGTCTTGACCCAATTGCCTGTCGCTTTTAGCGACAGGCGGACATTACGAAAGGCTTGCCGCAAGGGTAAGTCATTAACTGGCAAGTAGATTTTTATGATGACATCAGTAATTAGGCCATGAGGTGTTGTTTCACTGAACCGGCTGCAAAGCTAATGCCTGTTTGGGGGAAAAAGCGAGGTGTTACATAAAATACCCGAAAGGGTTTTTATCGCAGAATACGTTGTCGATCCGTTAGGATAATGACCAGACAACCAAGCGGAGGAATAATTCGCGTGAGTCGTTTCAATTAATAGGAGGCATATGATGACAACACAGATACTTGCAGCACTTGACGACGAAATATCACGTTTGACTGAGGCCCGCACTTTGCTCGCGGGTCGGAACGGCGCGACGGGAGCGAAAGATCAGACTCCAGGCTCCATAAAGGCATTGGGAGTGAAGAGAATACTCAGCCCGGAAGCGCGCAAGCGAATCGTCGACGCTCAGCGCAAAAGATGGGCGGCGTATAAGAAGGCGGCCAAATAGACTTTCAGAGAGCCTTTCGAGGGCACATATTGATTTCTCGAAGCAACAGGCGCCGCTCCTCCAAGCTTGCTCGAATGAGTCACGTGCGATTCCCGAGCGCTCTCTCAAAGCGCGCGCAGCTCATCCCCCTCTGACGCAATTTACCTCCAAAGAATGGCGCAATTCTTCCTCCTCCTTGCGCCGTTTCATCACGCGGTGCGTCCACATTCCTTCCGTCAGCACCGCGGTTCCCACAGACACAAGGCATATCGCCCGCCATTTCTTTTCCGGGGCGTGGATGAGGTCCCCGATTGCCATCGAGGCCAGGACGCTCAGCAAATGTATCCGGTGTCCCGCGACTCCGCAGGAAGAGCGGGAGTGGTGGAAGGCCTGTCGCCGTGATGGCGAATCAGGGCGAGTATCGCCGAGTATGGCGGACCGGATTCTAACGCGATCCGCATGAGATGAGGACTGCTGCATGGTTGCAAGGTAATGGTGACTATCGCGGCATACCCTAGCCTTGTCCGATCCGCATTGCAAGCAATGGACACAAGGAATAGTGGATCGACTGAAGTCAACCCACCACTCTTTGATCAATCACTGCTTGAGGCTGCGAGACGGCGTGAAGCGATCGCATGATACTTGGCATCCAGCTCGATGCCGATATAGGAGCGCCCCAGCGACTTTGCGGTCATCAGCGATGAGCCGGAACCCGCGAACGGGTCAAGCACCGTGTCTTTACTTACGGAGAACGTCTCCACGAGGGGCAATAGTGCCGAGATAGGCTTTTTAGTTGGATGCAGCTTGTGGCCGGTGTATTCCCAAGGGATCACGTCACCGAGGGGTTTCTGAGGCTGGCGGGGACTTCCTTTGACCAAGAGATGCGCGGCTTCGTGCTGATAGCGCAGAAACCGTGCGCTCGATGCGTAGGTCCTGGGAAACATCAGGTGCCCTGCAATTCGGAAGCCTGCCGCGCGGTAGGCCTGCATGAACCGGTCGGCCCTCGGCCAGCCGTAGAAGCCGACACAGAAGCTGTCAGCGGCGAGGACGCGGTACATCTCGGCGAAGGCGGGTTTGAGCCATGCGTCGTTGTCGTCGTTTGCCACCGTGCGCCCGTCCCGTGACTTATAGCGGGTGATATAGGGCGGGTCGGTCAGGACGAAATTGATGCTTCTGTCCGGAAGCATCGGCAGGGCCTTGAGGCAATCGGCGTTGAGGATAGTGTTGCGAAAAATGGTCATGATGAAAACTTTCCGGCGAGAGGATGAGGATAGAGACGGGGCGGCCTCGGCCGCCCCGGCGAAGGTCAGGAGCGCTTACGGTCGCGTTCCCAGATGAGGCTGTAGCCATGCTCAGCGCCGGTCTTGACAAGGCGGCAATTGACAGGCGCCGCAAAGCTCGGGTCGTCGAGGCGCACCGAGGGGTGAGTCTGTCCGTCATCGCCTTCGCGTTTCGACGCCGCTCCGATATCGGCAACTCCGGACATGATGCGGTAGTCAGGAGATTTGTCGCCCCCCTTCGTCAGCAGCTCGAAGGTGGCCCGCGTGTTGAGAGCGAGCGTTCGATAGTGCCGTCGTAACCGCCGTTTTCCTGCTTGGTGAAAGTTCCGATGATAGCCATGATGTCGTCTCCTTTGGATTGGGGAGGCCGCCCAATGCAGCCCCGCTTGTGGCGCGGATATGCGGGCGGTAAGGGAGCGGGTCATAGGATTTTGTTTCGCGAGGAATGCGTGCTCTTCGAGCGCAGGGGAAAATCCGTCATTGACCCCAGCGAGCGACGCCTGCACCGTTAGCCATAAAGAAAGAGGCGCAGGGGAGTGCGGTTGACGGCCGAAGGCAAGATACGGGAATGCTGTCCGGATATTGAATCGCAATTAGGCGGTGATGGCCGACATAGGGGATAAGACATAAAGCGGCATAACCTTGATAAGCTGGGTTAGCAGTTATCAGGAGGCACATGGAAACGAAGCAACTGGTCGCAGCGATTGACGAAGAGATATCACGACTGACGCAGGCTCGAACCCTGCTGGCCGGCAATAGCGGCAGTTCGGGTACAAGGGGAGGAGCTTCAACCTCAAAGAAGGCCACAAAGACCAAGAAAGTTATGAGCCCGGAGGTTCGCAAGCGCATTGCCGATGCACAACGCAAACGTTGGGCCGCTCAGAAAAAGACAGCGAAGTAAGGAAGCCCGGAACAACATCTGACCCTACATCTGAAAGCTGGCTGCCGGTCAGGGCAGGGCGCTCTGCAAGGCGGCAGCCAGTCTCACACCAGCGCGGCAATTTGGATACGAACGACAGGAGTGGCTGCATCCTGGTAGGGCTGTCCAAGAACGGCAACAGGAGTTTTGCTGTTGGCACCGGGGATGCCGCTATAGGCTACGTCTATCGCGTACTGGTAAGACTGGAGCGCCCAGTCCATGGGGGCTGAAGTGGCAGACTCGCCGGCGGCAGTTGCAATCTCCGCACTAAGGTCGGCGGCGAGCACAGTGTTGGTTGAGTCCACGTTGTAGACAATCTGGTTGTCCCAGATGGTGTGAAGCGGTGCATTCTTGCCGAAGAACGTGACAATTTCAGCATTTCCTCCGCCATCGCCATTTCGATCCGCCGCATGCAGCGGTTGATGAACGTCACCGATGAAATGCACGACATAGGAAAGAGCCTGCTTTTCCTTAAGTTTTTGGGCGGCGCTGTCAGTCGGCTTAGCGGCGGCCAGGACAGCCAGGAAGTTTTTAATCTGTGTCAGAGCGCATTGGTTAGCGCAGGCCTAAGGTCAGAATAATGACATGGGTCGAGATATGTTCTTGGTTTACTACTTCGTCAAAAGTCAGTTTCGGCAAAACCATGCGCTTCTACCCAGTGCTCCCAAGTAAGTAATGAGAGACGCACTTGTCGTCATCTGAAATATGACGGTGAATCACTATTCTGGATTTTGATGCATTTCGAAACAAAATACCGCATCTTCAGACATCCTCGTCTGCTGATGCGTGGGTTGACCGGTGCGCGAGCCGAAATCGGCATCGCGACGATGGCCTACAACCTAAAGCGCATCATGAATGTGCGTGGGGCAGTGAAACTGACGAATGAACTCCTTCACGCCAAATAGAGCGTCACACGACTTGCAAATCCCAAAAACATGAGGTCGATTAGACGATTCGTCAACCTCTCCTTGACCGCCGCTGTGAGGAGTTTTGTAACGACCTCATACGCGGGTGATCCACTCGAAGCCGCATCGGCAGTACAAGTGGATGCAAATCATCTATGTTCTCATGGAAGCAGAATGAATCTCGTGAAATTGCCTTATGGGGAAATGATTTTGGGTGCGCTCGCACACGCTCGAAAAATCCGCAAAGTTGAATACTATATCTTTTCTCGTGTGAACAAAGTCGTGCAACTTCTCTTCACACTGAGCTTTTGCACGCTGGCATTGGGGCAGGCGCATACGGCTCAAGAAGTCTTGGTTGTCTATAACGCAGATAGCCCCATCTCGACTGCGATTGCCAAGGACTACACCTCACGCCGTGGAGTACACCAGGTGCTGTCTGTTCATTGTGAAGATTCGGCAGCCAAGACGGAAAACGAGACGATTTCCATCGAAAAGTACTCGCGTCAAATCGAGAAGCCGGTCGCAGCTTACCTCTCAAAGCACCCGCACATCAATTTCATCGTTTTGACAAAGGGTGTACCGATTCGTGTGCGCGGCGCCAGCACCGGGTCTCGCGACGAGAACAAGGCAGACGCCCCATTGAACGCATCCGTCGATAGCTATCTGGCCGCCATGGACTACGCCAGCAATCCGGGTACAAAGAAGATTGCCATCCACGGATCTGGTGCACGCGGGTACGCATGGCTCAATCGCTACTGGAACGAGAGCAAGCCATTCTCGCATTTCGAGTTTGGCGGGTATTTGGTGACGAGGCTCGACGGATATACTAAGGCCGATGCGGAGTCATTGGTGGGCCGCGCCATCGCGGCCGAGCGGCAGCAGGTGACCGGCAAGATCCTGCTTGACGTGCAGCCGAGCTTTTCCTTTAAGCCGCAGGAAGTTTCTGTGCAGCCAGTGGCCGTAAAAGAGGATATTCCGGACGAATCCAATTACGGCTCCTGGAATGCCGACCTGGTAAAGGCCGCCGGCGAACTGAAACACCTTGATGTCCCGACCCTGCTCGACCAAAACAAAGACTTTGTTGGCAATCAGAAGAATTTGCTGGGGTACTTTTCCTGGGGCAGCAATGATCCCAGCTTCACGGCACAAGCATATCGATCGTTGCATTTTGCGCCCGGGGCAATCTGCGATACAGCGGTCTCGACAAGTGCTCGTACTTTCTTGCCCACTACAGGGGGACAGTCGCTGATCGCGGATCTGATCCATCAGGGAGTGACCGGCATCAAAGGTTACACGGACGAGCCTTTATTGCAGGCAATTGCCTCGCCGTCTGTGGCACTGAACCACTACTTCTCAGGTTTCACGCTGGCTGAGAGCTTTTATGCAGCTTCTCGATTTGTGGGCTGGGAAGATATCGTCATTGGAGACCCTCTGGCGTTGGCTCCGAAACAGCCACAGCGGTGAATGCAATCAAGGGCCTCAAGTGAATCGAGTGGTGCACATGACCTTAGTTCACATGGTTGATCGCTCCGCTTTTGCCAGCCGCAGTAATCGTGATCGCGAGCGTGATTCCCGCGCGACGCGCTTTGGCCATCTCTCTCCCTTGGCCATCATGCGAGACAATTGATGTCCAATCGCAGTCGAGAGGACACATCGTGCGATC
>Ga0153933_1000493_pt1 | contig 14045 bp, 16 predicted proteins | sample TSNJ017MetaG_FD_102275 | JGI IMG/M metagenome (GOLD analysis project Ga0153933, IMG submission 102275) | Attine ant fungus gardens microbial communities from New Jersey, USA - TSNJ017 MetaG | ecosystem: Host-associated > Fungi > Mycelium > Unclassified | place: USA: New Jersey, Wharton State...
AAAGCCTGATGAAGACGCTGAATCCAGCCGTGGCTCGCGTGCTCAAACGCCTGCATTACCCGCTTGATGGAATCCTGACGTGCGTGCGTTGGTACGTGTCTTATGCGCTAAGCCTGCGAAACCTGGAAGAAATGATGGCGGGGCGAGGCATCTCGGTGGATCACTCAACCGTGCATCGTTGGGCCCTCAAGCTGCTGCCGGTGCTGGAGAAAGCGTTTCGCCGCCACAAACGCCCCGTCGGCAAGAGCCGGTGCGTCGATGAGACCTACATTAAGGTCTAGAGAGCGTCATGATGTTGCTTAGAGAGTAAATCTAACTATTATCTCGGCAAGTTTTCTCCGAAGTCTAGTGTGTTTACCCATGAGCTTAGACCGTTGACTTGGCCGATACGATTACAAAATGTGTCGATGATCCCCCTACCCCAAAACGAGTCTCGTGAGCGGGTTCGGCGATGCAGCAAACCGTCGTCTGGCGAGCGCCTAGCGCCACTGCTCGGCGACTTCGTCGGCAAGCGCGAGTTTCTCGCGGATAACCTTTGCAATACCTGTCTGCGAGTCCCGCAAACCGTCTATTTGCGACAGCGCAAATTTTCCCGCCAACGAGTTCGTGCGCCGTATCAATCGCCCGTCAATTCCCGATATTCGTATGGCTAGTCGCTTTATCTCGTCGAACTGATTTCTTGCTCCACCAAAGTCTGGTGTGACGTCAGCGCGCGCGCGAAACTGCGCACTCAGTTCGGAGGCGTATTCGGACGACTGTCCAAGCCGATCCATGTCGATCAGGAGATCTGAACCGTCGACTATCCGCGACGCGCAGAGGCTCCACAACGCCAGGAAGGCCCGGTACGCGTTGCTACTCTCGGCCGTGCGCGCATACTGTTCGCAAACCGCAGCGTACTCTTCGGCCGATGCATAAACGAACGGCGGCAGGCTCACTCCGAACGTCTCGACAACCTGTTTAACAACGGGTTCGACCTGGTTGAGACCAAGGACTCGAAATGGTGCTGCAACAAAGAACGGGTTGCTCCACTCCTGGTTTAGCAGCCACCCAGATGCGAACTGCGCTGCGGGATTTCGCAATACGACGGCATGCACCGCATGCGGAAAAGCGCTCCGGAGCCACGGCAAACGTCCTGCGGAGCGACAAAACTTGAAGACGGGAAATTTTCCCAGACCAGTCGACTGGTCCTGGAGATTTTTCAAATAGGTCCGCAATGCTGGAAATTCGTCGTCCGGTGTGTTTCCAAAACGATCGATACTAAAGCGTTTCCGGTATCCGACCACGCCGTACCCACACTCCTGTATGAATGAACGGTACTCTTCATAGTAAGGCTTACCAAGTGGCGGATGACCCGAATCTGACGTGGGTCGAATGTTGGGTATCTCGGCGACCCTTAGCTCGCCGAGCAAATTGCCCAGTGGTTCGTAAAGGGCGTTCACCGGCTCCAGGGCCCGGAAGCGCGACCACACCCATGTTCCTGCGCTCCGCCAGCCGGTGTGCAAAAAGATCGCTTGCGCCAGCTCCTTTTCTTGCCCGGCAACGTACCGGTCGCTGGCAGGACATTTTGATGTGTCCGCCACACCGTCTCCATGACGCGAGGTAATTTCAAGTAACGTCATCGTCCGCTTTTTCCATGGATTTCTCATTCTCATGTAATTGGGATTGCAAAATATATATTCTTAACCATCGAAAATCATGCTGACCACGTGCTTTCACCAGTGAAACTAACTTAAGTCTAGATGCCTCGGATCGCGCTTCTGTTTCAGGATGATTGCAAATTCCTTACGCTAACTAACGTAGTAATGCGTATTGGTCGATGCTGTTCGGCGAATTCTATGCGTGACATCAGGCGCGAACCGATCCTGACCGACACATATGAGACTGTTGCTCAGTTCCGCCGGGCCGAGAGCAGCGCCTACATTTATCGCGTGAGTGGCAGGACTCGGAGCGGCCATAAGAAGCGGCCGCGCTCGCAAGACGAAAACGTCCAGTTCATCGAAATAGAGTCCGAAACCCCTACCGGCCTACGGATAGCACAGGAGCGGCAAGGCCAGCTCGGTTCGGTCATTCTGGATGGGCGGACCTTGCGGTCCACGTGCGAAAGCAGTTCGCGCGGGGACAACGAACAGGTGCGTGTGTAGGCGGTCAGGCTAGTCAACCAACGTGGGCCGCGATCATCAGAAGCGCCGTCGCTCGACTTAAGCCTACTCCCTGGGCCAGTAAAATTAATCGCCCGAATCGCATCAAGCAATCCCTCTTATCAATGACGATAAACGTTGTTGCGTTTGCAACGGCCCCTTGCGCACTTTACTCGGCGCTTGGCCGCTGACCAACGGCAAACACCTGCAGTTCAAACTGCGATGAGGCGGGGGTAGCCTCGACGCAGGCGCGAGCGGGGGCGCTTCCCTCAGGGAGCCAGTCACTCCATTGTGAAGGAGTATCCAAGCGGCAGGATCAACGTAGTAATCCTCTCTGGAATTCCCCTGCTCCTGCTCAGAAAGTGCCCTGCGCCGGATTTGCGCAACGTCGACAACGAAGAGCATGTAAGGGCTGGGCAGATCAGTCTCAAACCACTCTGAAACATGCTCCTCCAGAATCGCTGGCGCGAATGGACGGAAAGATTCACGATTCTTGATTTTTAGATTCAGGACACTTTGCATCGTGACGTTTCGTGCGGCGCCGAGAATCGCCCGCGCGCCTAAGGACCGAGGGCCGAATTCCATTCGCCCCTGAAACCAGCCGACCACATTCCCTTCCGCGAGAAGATCCGCCACCTCGTCGAACATCTCGCTTTCAGCTACCGGTCGGAAAACCGCGCCGCAGGACATCAGCGCGGTTTCTACTTCGTCATTGCTATAGCTCGATCCCAACAGCGCGGATTTCATCGAATCGACACCGGTAAACTTCCGCGGCTGTTTCTTTTCCATGTGCCAACCAGCTAATGCCGCACCTAGCGCGCCTCCGCTGTCGCCGGCCGGACCCAGATGTCGTCGACGATTCGCGCCTTGAGCAATTTCCCATTCGCTACGCAATTCAACGCGACTCCGCCCGCCAGACACAATGCTGTTTGTCCGGTCTGCACCCTCACGGATTTCGCCAAACGCAACAGGGCATGCTCCAGAACGAGCTGGATCGAGGCGGCGAGATCGAACTCACGCCCGGTGATCAACGCTTCTGGTTTTCGCCGTGGTCCACCGAATAATTTTTCGAATTTCTCGTTGATCATGCTGTCTCCGACCGCGTAGTCGAAGTACTCCATATTCAACCAGAAGCTCCCATCCGGTTTGATATCAATAAGATGGTCGCAGATAGTCTGGAAGTAACGCGGCTCGCCATATGGCGCAAGCCCCAGCAGTTTGTATTCTCCGAAGTCCACTTTGAACGGGCAGGCCAGCGCGCTGCCGCCATCATGAGCCTGATACGGTCTGCACAACTTAACGGGCACGACCCGCACGCGTATCTGAAGGACATCCTCACGCGGCTGCCGACCCACAAGGCCAGCGACATCTCTGCATTGCTGCCGCATCGCTGGCAGCCGACGGTGATCGTCGGTTAGCCCAATCCGTCAAAACGGGTTTGCTGGCCGCTTACAGTTTATTGACATGGGCGTCGTAACGGAAATACCGTTCGTGTATCCTCAGCATCGTTTTCAAATATGGACATCCGCGTACTTCGCTAATGCGAGACCATCGCCCGCCTCGGCAACATCACCCGCGCGGCAACTAAACTTCACATCGCGCAGCCCGCGTTGAGTGTTGCCGTGAAAAAGCTCGAGGAGGAAGTGGGCGTCACGCTCTTCACCCGTGGACGCAATCGCCCCGTGACCCTGACACCGGAGGGCGAATTGTTGATGCGCCGTGCGAAGCGCATCTTTCAGGAACTGGATTCAGCGCGACAGGAAATCGCAGACAGTCAGGAGTTGCGCACCGGTGAAGTCCGGGTGGGTATGCCGCCGATGTACGGACTGCAGTATTTCCCGCCCCTCATGCGTGCGTTCCATGCCCAGTACCCCGGCATCCGTGTTATTGCAATGCAGGGGAGCGCTGGCGAGGCCCGCTCGATTCTTGCTATCCTGGAGGGACGGCGCGTCGAGAAAGTGGATCGTTGCAAGGCATTGTCCCGTTCTCACGCACCGTCAGCCAGTGGCGCAATTGACAGATTCCGGTAACATCACGCCACCGTGCAGAACCCCAAAAAGCACCCTGTTCACGCCTTCGACGTCACGCTATTCAAGCCACCTCGGGTGATATCTTCGCGGCGGCAATCCGCGGCACGCTCGTCGATTCACGCACTACCAATTGCGTATCGAGCCGCGCCGACATGACCCGCCGCCCCGCGGTCAGCGCACCCATCAGCGAACGCGCCGCATGACGCCCCATTTCCGCGGCCGGAACCGCGATCGTCGTCAATGCGGGAGAAAAAATGGTCGTGTAATCGTCGTCGTCAAAACCGACCACGGAGATATCCTCGGGCACGCGCAGGCCGAGACGCCGGCATTCCGCAATGGCGCTCAGCGCGAACACATCTGCGTTGCACACCACCGCGGTCACATCGGGGAATTCGTAGTAGATCTGCCGCATCGCATCGGCGCCTTGCATCATCGCCGCGCCGTAGCTCTTTTCGATAATGTGGATGCCGTCGTTCAAACCATGCGCCCGCATGGTTTCCTCGAAGCCGCGCATGCGCGCCTGCTGACGGTCGTTGCCCTGCAGCGGACCGGCGACCATCGCCATATTCCTGTGACCAAGCCGGATCAGAAACTCCACGGCCTGCTTCGTCGCCGCGTAATTGTCGAAGCCGATGGACGGCACGATCGGATCTTCGTTATACGAATACGTGGTCACACAGGGAATCTGCGTTTCTTCCAGGTAGCTCCTGAGTCGCGGATCTTCGATCTTGCCGACCAGCAACAGCGCCTCGGCGCCGCGCTCGACGATCTTCTTGACCGCATCGAGCATGTTCCGGTTGTCGAACCCGTTCGTCACCACAAACACGCTATACCCCGCGGCCGTGAGTTGTTCCTCGAACGCGTGCGTCATGCGCGCAAACATCGAGTAATCGAGCGACGGAATCACTGCGCCGATGATGAACGACTTCTGCAGGCGCAGTGCCTTGGCCGCCGGATTCGGGCTGTAGCCCAATTGCATCGCCGCGTTGAATACCTTTTCCCGCGCCTCTGCGCCGACGCGATCGGGAATGTTGAACGCACGGGAGACGGTCGCGACCGAGACGCCCGCAGCCTTCGCAACGTCGAATACGTTCGCTTTTGCTTTCTGACTTTTCATGGCTCAGCAAGATGGGAACGGCGGACAGGGTCCGCTATTCCTGTTTTGACGAGCCAAGTGTATCACCGCGAGGCCGGTTGGAAAACGATTACACGCATGCCCGCCGTACCGCGGCGGGGTAATCATCCAGCAATCCGTGGGCGCTCGCGCAGCCATCAGTACGGACCTCTTTCACAGGTTTTCGTGGTTCGGTGAACGGCACCGTGCGCTTCGAGCCAGTCCGAAGCAGGCGCCTCGCCGCGATCGCACACATACCACACGGCGTTCGGGTCCGGCATCTCTTCGGTCCATACGCCGCGCAACCCCGGCGGTCGGGCGGCCGCGACCGCAGAGGCCACCGCTGCGGCCTTGCCGGTTCTGCACCGGATGGTCGTGAAGACAATCGGCGCGGCGGCGAAATCGCCAATGGCGAACCCGGGCAGCCCGTCGATCGCGTAAGGGGTCAAGATCGTGAGCCGCTGGCTGCTGACCAGCGCGGCCGCCCCCGGCAAAAAATCGCGCGTCCACCGTTCGACCTGCGCCAACGCGGCACGCTTTGCCGTGCGCTCGACCAACGAGTCGTATTCCCACAGGTGATAAAACGTCACCACCTCGCCGGGGATCAGCCAGTTGGCCACCAGCCGACCGTAAGCGCTGCCCCGGATCGGCATCGCAAGATCCCTGAACAGGCTGAAGTAAGCATCGGCGGCCCGTACGTCGATCCGGTACTCGCGCAACTCGTGAATCATGTCGAAGCACCCCTGGTCTGCTATCGGGCGGTATAGCCGCCATCCACCGTGAACATTGCGCCCGTGGCGAACGACGACTCGTCTGACGCGAGGAACAGAGCCATCGTCGCAATCTCGTGCGGCTGTCCCATCCGGTTGACCGGCGCACGCGCCTTCAGTCCGCTGACGAAACCGTCCGGATCGGGCACGGTGCGCAACATCTCTTCGTAATAGCTCGACCAGATCACGCCGGGCGCGATGCTGTTGATGCGGATGTTCTGCTCCGCGTGATCCAGCGCCATCGAACGCGTCAACGCAGCCACGCCACCCTTCGCCGCGACGTACGCCGCGCGGTCCGGAATGCCGCACACGGCGGCCGTGGACGAAATATTGACGATGGCCCCTTTGCCACGCCGCGCAATCTCGGGAATTGCGTACTTCGAACAGAGAAAAACGCTTTTCAGGTTGACCTCCATAATGCGGTCCCAGTCGTCTTCCTCCGTGTTCACGACGGTCCCGCGAATCCCCAGCCCCGCGTTGTTGACCAGGATATCAAGACCGCCGAACGCACTGATCGTCGCGCCCACCGCATCGCGAATCTGCTGCGACACAACCACGTCGACGCCCACCGCGAGCGCGCGCTCGCCCAGCGTCGCAGCCACGCGCCGCGCCTGGTCGAGATTGCGGTCCGCTAACACGACCTGTGCACCTTCTTTCACAAAAAGTTCGGCGGTTGCTGCTCCAATGCCTGAAGCCGCGCCCGTCACCAGGGCTACTTTTCCTTCGAGTCGCATATCGTTTCTCATCTCTGGATTAAATGTTCAAGACGGCGGAAAACCGCTTCTTCGATGCTCATTGCCGCGAGCCACGAGGTGCGCGGGTTGTCCGGTAAAGGATTGTTTTCGAGGCGGATGAACAGATGCCCGAAGGCACCCTGGGCCTCGACTTCATGAATGTTCCTGTCGATGCCGGGATCGGCCGTTAGGACGACCGTCGTTTTGTCGAAGCCGATGCCGGCGAGTGCGACCGCAGCCGTGACATTGGCGTTCTTCGGGTAAAGTCGCGCCGATTCGCCGGCGCTGCCCTCGAAAATGACTGTCGGCCGATCGATCGCCAGCAGATCGAATTGCGACTCGGCAGGCGATCCGAGCCACGCGTGCAGCGGCTTTCTGCCGGTGTAGCGCACGAAATCGAGGCCACCTGTGCGCGCCGCATGCAATGCGTCGATACCGCCGATTGCGCCGGACACCAGCGTGACACGCGCGCCGCCGGCCTTCGCTGCGGCAGCGATCTCCTCGCGCAGCGATGACGAAGCGAGCGCGCCCACCGACACGACGATTGCGTCGACCCCACGCTCGAGCAGCGGCACCACTGCTTCGTGCACGGCGGCATGACCGGCGCACTCCACTGCGAGAGTCGGCCGCCACGCCACGAGCGCGTCGACATCATGAAAGACCTCGACGCCGTAAGTCTGCTTCAGCAGATCGGACTCGCCTGCGGCGTCCGGCACAAGGCAGCACCAGTCGAAATTCGCGGTGCCCAGTGTCTGCAACGCGGTGGCGACGCGCTTTCCCATCGCCCCCATGCCGATGATCAAAATACGTTCGCGAACCTCCGCGGACTCAAGAGGCACTGCAGCTAACTCGCGGACCGTCATGCCGCCCTCCGGTCCAGAAAAGCGGTCACGTGGTCCGCAAACACATCCGGATAAACCTGCGGGAAAAAATGTCCCCCCACGGCGCCGACGAGCATCGCATTGCGGATGCGGCGCGCGAGATCTTCGGAATGGTGAAACGGAACGATGAAATCGTCTCGCGCGCCGACGATCAGCGCCTCGATATCGAGTGCGGCCAGTTCCTCAGAGCGCTCATAACCGAGCAGCATCTCGATCCGGCGCAACGCCGTCTGCACATCGAACTCGTCGTCGCCATCGAATCGCAGGCGGTCCGCAGCGAGATGCTGCTCGTACCAGCGGGCGTCGTAACCGAAGAGCCGCGCGAACGCCGAATAAGCGCGCGTGCCGAGCTTTTCGAGCATCAGGTGACGCAGATCGAACAGATCCCTGAAGCGGCGATCCGGCTTCGCCCACCCGCCGCTGAGTACGATCTTCGCGCAACGCGAGCGGTGATCGATTGCGAGCGTTTGCGCGACGAGGCTGCCTGTCGAGTGGCCGATCATATGAGCCACACGCACGTCCTCCACGTCGAGCACCTCGAGCGCCGCCTGCGCAATCAGTGCAATGCGCTGATCCGCGGCCTTCGTACTGCCGCCGACACCGGGATGATCGAACGCGATCACCCGGAAGCGGTCTGCGAGAAGTTCCGCCACAGGCCGCCAGAACGATGCGTGTCCACCGAGACCTGCGATGCACACAATCGCATCGCCGCTCCCGAGCGCCTCGTAATAGACACCTGAGCTTGTATGCCTGCCCATCGCTCAGCTCCCATCCCGTGGAGTGGAAAAGACCGTGCGTGCTTCGATCTCAGCGACGTTCTCCGGTCGCGCAAACGGTTCGGGAGCAGCTTCGCCCGGCTTGCGTCGACGGCCGATTTGCCGGAAGAAAGTCTCGAGACCCGAGGGCAGGAAGAACCAGGCCCAGTGCAGATCGACATCGCCGTCGTTGATGAACGTGTGGGTACGCAGCTTGCCGAGAAACAGCGTCATGCCCGGCTCGAGCCGGTACTCGGCGCCATCCAGAACGGCCTTGCCGTGACCCGCGATGAAATGCAGGACTTCCTCATTGTCGGTATGCGAATGCAGCCTGACGACGCCGCCGGGCGGCACCGTCTGGGTTCCCACCGAGAACGGCCGATCCATCGGGACGAGATGCGGCGCCACATGGACAGACGCATAGCCATTGGCCGGCTGTGGCTGCCAGTAACTCTCTTCGTCGCGTGGATGCACGAGCAGAAACTTGCCGCCCTCGCCTGCGGCGCGTTGCGCCGGCTGCTTCAATCCACCTGTTTCATCACCATTGCTGCTCATGCTCACTCTCCGTACGGAATGACATGTGACCTATAAATAAGAAATCGATTACCGCTCAATGAATCGCGTTATAGCGCTCTATTCGTTTGAATTACCTTGTCTTTTGGTAATCGATTTCACCTTGAGGCTGAGTGTGACGCCTTACGACTCCACGCCGGCCTACTCTCTCCAGATGTCGTTTAACCGATAGCCGGTGGGGAACGGGTCGGACCGATCGAGGACGTACTGATGAAACCCGGTGATCCACGCACTGCCCGTGATCGCGGGACGAATGCCGGGTCGGCCGCCCACCGTCAGCGTCTCGACGATCTCGCCTGTAAACTCCGTGCCGATAATCGACCGGTTCAAGAACTTCTCGCCCGGCTCGATCAGACCGCGTGCGTGCAGCACGGCAAGCCGCGCACTGGTGCCGGTGCCGCAAGGCGAGCGATCCAGCCTGCCCGGCGACACGATCACACCGTTTTTCGACGCCAATCCCGCCGGGGTACGTTCGAGCGGACCCGCAAACAGCGTCTGATTGATCGTGTGAATCTCCGGCATTTCCGGATGGACTGCCGGAATCTGCTCGGCTGCGGCGGCCTTGATCGCTTCACCGATCTTCACCATGTCTGCCGCTTCGGACGGATCAACTGAAAATCCTACGGAAGCCGCATCGACCAGCACATAGATCATCCCGCCGTACGCAACGTCCACGGTCAGCGTTCCGAGGCCGGGTACTTCGACGGGAAGATCCAGGCCGAACACGAAACACGGCACATTGGCGAACCGGACATTCAGGCACTTGCCGTCCCGACACTCTGCTTGCACCTCCACGAGGCCGCCCGGCGCCTCGAGAACCAGACGCGTATAAGGTTCCTGCATCGGCAACATGCCGGTTTCGAGCAACGCCGTCACGGTGCAGATCGTGTTGCTGCCGGACATCGGCACGTAGTACTCCGACTCCATGATGACGAACCCCGCGTCCGCCCTGGGATCGCAGGGCGGCAGCACCAGATTGATACATTGCGTGACACTGCCGCGCGGCTCCTGCAACAGGAACTTGCGCAGATCGTCTGCCTCGCGCTCGAGATATTGCATCTTCTCGAACATCGTCTTGCCTGGCACGTCGAGCACGCCGCCGGTAATTACATCGTTGCGTTCGCCGGCTGTGTGAACGCCGACCACCGTAATCATTCGCTTCATTTCCATGGCCTGATTTCCTGCCTGAGTTCGTGCCTGATCCTCGATCGGAAGCGGCGTCGCCGCCCCTGTCCATGTCCCTGCCCGGCTAGAAGCGCTTCAGCACTTTTCGCTCGATCCTGCCGACGCAGCGCGTAAGCGGAAACGCGACGACGAAGTAGATGAGCGCCGTTGTCGTGAGAACTTCAACTGGACGCGCGCTCGTATTGGCAATGTTCTGGCCGACGAACATCAGGTCCGCCATGCCGAGCGCGGACACCAGCGCACTCTCCTTGAACAGGCTGACGATGTTCGACAGCAGCGGCGGCATCGCACGCACGAAAGTCAGCGGCAAGATGACATGGACGATGCGCGTCATCCGGCCAAGACCCAGCGCCACGCACGCGTCGAGCTCTTCCTTGCGGATCAGCGCGAGGGAGCCGCGGAACGTTTCGCACGTAATCGCGCCCATGTACAAGGACAGCGCCGTCAGCGATGCGACGACGATGCCGACGTCGACGTGAAGCAGAAGCGGCAGGCAGAAGAAGAACCAGAACAGTTGCACGAGCAACGGTGTGCCGCGGAACAGCTCCACATAGCCGGCCGCCAAAGCGCGCACGGGCGCGCTGCCGTATGTACGCAACAGGCTCGCAATAAACCCGAGCACGATGCCCGCAATCGATGCGCCGACGGTCAGCTTCAATGTGAGCTCGAGCCCGGCAAGCAGAGGGTCGATGTATCCCAGAAGAAACAGAAAATTGAATTTCATACCGTTACACCGAATAGCGCAGCGCACGCCGGCGTTCGACGCCCCGAAGAATCTGGGCAACGGCCACCGATACGGCCAGGTACAGCAACCCTACTGTCGTAAAGACCTCGAGCGGCCGGTAGGTGTCGGACGCCAGTTCCTTGCCGCGATACATCAGTTCCTGAATCGCCACGACGGAAAGCAGCGAGGTCTGCTGCAATGCTGAAATACCGTTCGTCACGAGTACCGGATAGGCGCTTCGGAACGCATGCGGAAGGACGATGTAGATGGCGCGCTGAAACGGCGACAAGCCGAGCGCGATACCCGCATCATGTTGTTCCCGCGGCACCGACTGAATGCCGGCGCGGTAGGCTTCCGCGTTGAAGGCCGTGAGATTGAGCGAGATGACGAGAATGCCCATCGTCACCGGTGTCAGAAATACGTTGAAGATGATCGGCACGCAGTAAAAGAACCACACCACCTGGACCAGCGCGGGCGTGCAACGAAAAAATTCGACGAATGCCGAAACCAGCATACGGATCAGCCGCGAACGGGCCTGCGACAGCAGGCCAACCCCGAACCCTGCAACCACGCCGATTGCGTTCGCACACAGCGCGATCAGGAAAGTGATTGCGAGACCCTGACGCAATGCGTCGAGCCCCGACGAGATCGACGAGAAATCGAAGGAGTAAGTCACGCTGGCACTCCTAGTCAATGTGCAGGACGTTGTTCAGAAATTCCCGGGTCCGCTCATGCTGCGGGTTCCTGAACAACTGCTCGGGCGTACCCGACTCGACGACGACGCCGTCCGCACAGAAGAGAATCCGTGAGGCGACCTTCTTCGCGAACCACATGTCGTGCGTGACCATGATCATCGGCATCGCGTTCGCGGCCAGTTCCTGAATCACCAGTTCGACTTCCGCGACCAGTTCCGGGTCGAGTGCCGACGTGACCTCGTCGAACAGCATGAGCTTCGGGTCGAGCATCAACGCGCGCGCGATCGCCACGCGCTGCTTCTGGCCGCCCGAGAGCTGGGCCGGATAGGCGCGTGCCTTCGCTGCGAGACCGAGCCGTTCCAGAAGGTGGAGCGCGCGCTGTTCAGCCGAGCTGCGCGACTCCCCTTGTGTCTTGCATGGGGCCAACGTGAGATTACGCAGCACATCCAGATGCGGGAAAAGCGTGTAGTGCTGAAAGACCATGCCGACCCGCTTGCGAATCGCCAGATCCATGCGGGTTTGCCGGGATTTGGGATCGAAAGACAGATAGGGCTGACCATCGAATTCGACGCTGCCGCCGTCGATCGTCTCAAGGCCCATCAGCACGCGCAGCAACGTGCTTTTGCCGCCGCCGCTCGGGCCGATTACGACGAGCCGGTCGTCGGGTTGCATGTCGAAATCCAGCCCTTTCAACACCTGCAGAGTGGGACTGTATTGCTTGCACAGCCCTCGCATCCGGACCAGCGGTTGCACGCCGCTGTACGCAGGTGCATCTGCCGGGTTGAAGCCGTCGCGCGACGGTGCTGCATCCCTCTCGTCCATGGTTTGCCGGCCCACCTTCATCACTTGTTCCATTTGCTTTCCTCGCAACGGCTGCGCGTGTCATCAGCTTATTGCTTGACCGACTGCGCAGCCTGCTTGACCGCGGCGTCCACGCTTGTCTTCACGAAACCCGTCCTGGTCTGCTGCTCGATAAACTGGTTGAGCAGATTCAGGTCGGCAGCAGTGAAACTTTTGTTCAGACCAAACGCGACGTCTTGCAGATTGAACGAAGGGGTCGCGCGGAAAATCTCGGCCCAGTCGGGATGCGCCGCCTGGAAGATCAGATTCGCGTCGGATTGATCGGCCAGCAGATCGGCGCGATGGGAAATCACTGCAAGACGCGTGCTGTCTGCATCCGGCAGACGGAGGATTTGCGCCTGTTTGATGGCCGGCGTGATGGCCTTGTCGTCGGTGGTCCCCTGCACCACCGCGATAACGATGCCCGGCTTGTCGATGTCGGCCACCGATTTGATCGGCGTCGGCAACTTCGAATCGGTGCGGCTGTACACGAAGTCCGTATCGTTGCGAACCACCGCGGTCGAGAAGTTGATCACCTGTTCCCGAACCGGCGTACGGTTGATGGCCATCGCCAGGTCCCATTTGTTCGTTTGCAGCCCCGCGACCATGTTGTCCCACGTCGTATCGACGAAGCGGACTTTCACCTTCAGTACGCTCTCGCCGAACTTGCGGCACAGATCGCTAAAGGCACCGGAGTAATCGCCGGTTTTCGGATCGCGCACGACGAACGGCGGCGCCAGCGCCGCGCCGCAGCGCAGTTCGCCGGCTTTGCGGATCGACGCAAACGTGGTTTCTTCCGCACTGGCGGGCGCCATCGCGCTGCCGATTCCGCTCGCGATACACACGCTCAACACAATTGACTTCAGGGTCGAGCGCAGCGTTTTCCGATCGAAAATCGATTGCGCCTCAGCAGGATGCATGGTCTTCATGATAGTCGTAGGTTCCAAAGAATGAACACAGGGGCACGGGTTTGAAGGCTCTGTATCCGGAACGCGCCGCGCCTTCCCGGCGCGACGCTTCCAACGTTTTCAGCCTATTCGTCTGACGTGGTAATCGATTACACAAAATACTGAAAAACACACGATGATCCGCGTGCTCCGCGCTGGTGACCTAGCGCTTGCTGCTCTTGGCGCATCCGGAGTGCGTAAACCCATGCTAGGTGAAAAAAAAATGCGTGTAAAGGATTACACGCATCCGTAAATACGAGCATTCGTCGGCGGTATCGCGAACCGGCTCGACGCCGACCTCGAACGCACGCAAAAACAGCCGTGGCCGGCGCCCGTGCCGCTCCTTGCATCCCAATTACTGGCATATTCAAAATCAATTAAACAAACGCCGGCAACGATCGATAACAAGTTAAGCCGCTTCCCTCCCGCGGTTGGACTTTTCATGCAGAGCTCATACAACTATTTGCTGGTCACGATTTCGTTTGTCGTTGCGACACTCTGAACGGCGTCTGCGCATTAGCCTCGATCAGCGCCGACTCGGCATCCACCTGCGAGGGATATAACTGCAGATCGAAGGACAGCCCGAATTCCCTCAGTAGTCTGAAGTGTTCCAACCAGCGCGGCTCGGTCAGATAATCGAGCGCGACATAGTTATACTT
>Ga0153933_1000494_pt1 | contig 13986 bp, 11 predicted proteins | sample TSNJ017MetaG_FD_102275 | JGI IMG/M metagenome (GOLD analysis project Ga0153933, IMG submission 102275) | Attine ant fungus gardens microbial communities from New Jersey, USA - TSNJ017 MetaG | ecosystem: Host-associated > Fungi > Mycelium > Unclassified | place: USA: New Jersey, Wharton State...
AAAGCGATGCAGGAACGCTTTCCTGCCTTCTTCGTCGGTGCATTCGAAATAGCCGCCGGTGGCGTTTTCAAAGTAGGTCGAGAGGAAGGCACGCGTTTCTTCGACACTCTCGGCCGTCACCTTCAACATCAGATGATGCTCGTACTCGTCACGATACTGTTTCATTCGCGGCGGCAAATGGCTTGGGAACAGCCGGCTCGCGGCCTGCATGAAGCGGTCGGCGAAATGCGGAGGGAAAAACGCGAGGCGATCGAACAGCGCATCGAAACGGCTTTTCAGTCCGAACAGCGCGGGCAGCCGGGACGTGCCGAGATAGTTGATCGCGAGGAAGCTGTCCTTACCGTACTCCTCAGCGACGTCGAAGGCGTCGCGATGCAGGTATTCGCCCGAGATCGGCAGGTGTTTGAAGTCGTGCAGCGCATGACGGCGGATCTCAGTGAGCTCGCCTGGCCGGTTCGTGCCGATATAGAACACTTTTGCGTTCCGCTCAATCGGAAACGTGTCGAGCCGTACCGCGAACACCATCAGCTTGCCGGCTGAGCCTGACGCTTCATGGAGACGCAGTGGATCGGCGTTGAAGCGTGCCGGGGTTTCGGCATCGATCTCGCGCACGTGGGTCGCATAGCCGTGGTCCGACCCGGCGCCTGCGTCGTGCCGGACATCGGAGTCCGAGAACTCGCCACGCTCAAGCCTGCCAAGGATGTCTTCAGGAGTTTCGCCGAGCTCGATTCCCAGATGGTTGACGAGGCTCAGCCTGCCTGTGGCATCGACCCGTGCGAATGCCGCCATTTCCGTATACGCCGGGCCGCGCCGCACCAGCGCGCCGCCCGAGTTGTTGCAGACACCACCGAATACCGACGCGCCGATGCAACTCGAGCCAATTACCGAGTGCGGCTCGCGGCCAAGTGGCTTCAGCATTTTTTCCAACTGGTCGAGTGTCGCACCTGGAAGGCAGACTACCTGCTTGCCGTCGTTGATCGCGTATACCTTCTTCATGCGGCTCGTGCTGACGATCACGATATCGCGATCATAGTCATTGCCATCGGGTGTCGACCCGCCCGTGAGCCCGGTGTTCGACGCCTGTGTGATGAGGATCACGTTCGCCGCGATGCACGCCTGCAGCACTTTCCATTGTTCGACGATCGTGCCGGGGCGGACCACCGCGAGCGCCTTGCCGGCACCAAAACGAAAGCCCGTGCGGTAGCGGCGAGTTGCGCCGGCATCCGTCATGGTGTGCTTCCGCCCGACGATGTTGCGCAGATCCGCAATCAACTTGTGGGCCGCGTTGGCCGGGAGGATGGCTATTGGTTTACGCGCCGCGGACATCGAATTCTCCTCAGGAAACGTTGAGCGTGACGCGCATCGACTTCGTCCAACCGTTTCAGGTGCGGCCTTTGAGCGCATCAGGTTGACGCAAAGGTTAAAATCAGGCTGGTCAGTAGTCCAATATCTCGAAGTCACATTTTGGAGACGAACAAGATATGGAATTTCGTCAGTTGCGCTATTTCCTCGCTGTCGCCGAGCACCTGCATTTCACGGACGCCGCGACACACCTCGGAATCGCACAACCGCCTTTGAGCCAGCAGATCCTGAAACTCGAGCGGGAAATCGGCACTTCGCTGTTCATCAGGCATCCGCGCCGCGTCGAATTGACCGAAGCGGGACGGCTCTTTCGCGAGCGGGCGCTGCGCATCGTCGAAGACGCGCGGCAGGCGTTCGTCGAAGTACAGAACGCGGGACGCGGAGAGACGGGACGGTTATCGCTTGGTTTCGCGGGTTCGACCGTGTTTCATCCAACCGTCGCGACGACAATGCAGCGGTATAGGTATGCGTATGAGCGCGTGTCGATCAGTTGCGAGGAAAGCAACAGCTCGCTGCTGCTCGACAAAGTCGCCGAGCGGCAGCTCGACGCCGCTCTAGTGCGCATGCCGCTGAACTGCCGGGATCTGATCGTCGAGCCGCTGGTCGACGAGGACATGTTGGCGGTCCTGCCGGCGAGCCACCGCCTGAACCGGCGACGGCGTGTCGATCTGGCAGACCTTGCGCACGATTCGTTTATCCTCTTTCCGCGGCCAATCGGCCCTGATCTCTACGACTCGATCATCAGCGCCTGCCGCGAAGCCGGCTTCGCGCCCGCCATCAGCATGGAGTCGCCACAGATCTCATCGGCGGCGAACCTCGTGGCAGCTGGATTCGGGGTTGCGGTGGTGCCTGCATCAATCCGGCAGATCCAGGTCGAAGGCGTCTCGTATCACGGACTGCGGGGCAAGCCACTTTCGACCGGTATCGCGTTAATCCATCGGCAACGCGAAAAGTCGCCGACGGTGCTGAACTTTGTCAGGATTTTGCGGCAGCAGCGAGTGGCCGCACAAGGTTGATCAACCTGCTCGAGGACACGCTGGCGAACCGGAAACTGGTTCACCGCTATATCGACGTGTGGGAGTATCCGGGCGGACGGACCGAGGCCAGGGCGACCGAGTCAAAACCCGACATCTATCTGGCCAGCACTTTCAATTGCCACCAGGGTGGAATGCCTAAAAACGGCTCAAACAAAAGAGAAATACGCCCACTCCCTCGACAGACTGATTTATGCAACAACGTCTTCGTGAGATGGCAAAGGAATGACTGGGACGCGATCGGGATTCACCCATCAAAAATCCACGCCTACTGAGGCCCCAAGACAAATTCAGCACCGACCGAAAACTGGCAACTAGTTGCTTGTCGCACCGACAGGTCTCACGCATCGTTGAATTCAGGCGTCCAGCACAATAGAAAGCGCACAAGGGATATCTATTGCTGCGCGGTTGACCACCTAAACACCGCGTAGTTTTTTATGACCTTGTGCTCGTAGATGCTCAAGCCTCGCTCATAGCCCGTTTCGCCGCTCGCTCAGTCGCGGCAATAAAACCATCGACGTCTTCCTCAGTCATGACAGTGGACAAGAATGCCTTGCCTGTCTTGGCGATATGGTAGCCCTCAAGCACCAGATTTCTTTGCAGCCTGGTTATCCGCTTCATCTCCTCTTTGCTGGAATAACCGGATCGGTAGTCGTGAATCTCGCGCTGATGACCAAACACCATGAACATCGATGAAAAACCGGTGACTTGGCCCGGAAAGCCAGCATTCGCGAACGCCCGAGTCACGCCAGCACGCAAACGGTCCCCCAACATGTCCATGCGATCGGACTCGGCCTGAGTGTACAGGTCCAGAGCGATCTTCCCAGCAGTCATCGTAATCGGGTTGGCGGTGAAAGTACCGCTCCATGGCAGTAGCGGCTTGCCATCACGGTGATCGAACACTCGCATGAACTTACGCAAACCTGCCACGGCCCCCACAGGAAAGCCACCACCGATGATTTTTGCAAGCACGGTAAGGTCGGGCTTGATATTGAAACGCGTCTGCGCCCCGCCACTGTGTACGCGGAATGTGATGACCTCATCGAGAATGAACACTGCGCCGATTTCAGTTGATACGCGACGGATCATTTCAATAAAGGGTTGCGAAACCGGGACGAAACCGAAGTAACTCGGCGCTGGATCGATAAGGATCGCGGCGATGGAATCGCGGTTCGCCAGGATGATCCGCTCTGCCGCTTCGACGTTGTTGAACGGGATCACCACGACGTCGTTCTTGACGCCTTCCGGTGTACCGTTCGAATACCCGACGGACTTGGGATCATCACCCCAGTTTTCCGGTGAAGAGTCCAGGCTGACTTCGGCATAATCGTAGGAACCGTGATAGACGCCTTCGGCTTTGACGATTTTGGAGCGGCCAGTGATCGCGCGTGCAGCTTTGATCGCGCACATCACTGCTTCAGAGCCGGAGTTAGAGAATCGAATCCATTCGAAGCCTTCGGCACGTGCACAGATGGTCTCGGCCAACGCCACCTCGGGCTCAGTCGGCAGGGTAAATGCGGTGCCCTTGGTAACCTGCTCCTGGATGGCCGCGACAACCGCCGGGTGAGCATGGCCATGAATGAGTGATGCGAAGTTGTTCAGCAGGTCCAGTCGGCGCGTGCCATCGACGTCCGTAACATAAGCGCCGGAGCCGCTTCCGGCGTACACGGGGAAAGGCTCTTGCCATGGCAGGATGCGGGTAATACCTCCCGGCATGACTTTGCTGGCGCGGTCGTACAGGGCTTTGGACTGGCTATGGGTTTCTGGCCATTTTGCAGCGGACATAGGTTTTCCTTCAAAGGGCAGTAGGCTTGATGAGAGGTGGCGCTTGAATCCTTCGACGGCCGCGGTGCCGGAGGCCTCGAAACGGCTCAGGTAGAGGTCAAAAGTGCCCGCAGTCGAGTGGCGCCGGAAGCTTGGGGTGCAACGTCCGCGAGATAGAGCCAGCTCTTCAATGTCAGGCCATCGGTTGTCTTGAAGCTGATATCGCTGCACATGAGCATCCTGTCGCGCCGTGGCTGTGGTCTTTTCGCAGATGTTGAATGCTCGCCATTTGTACGCACAGGTTCGTGATGGCCAAACTTCTGCGGTTGCCGGCCAATCGAACTACTGGTCTCGCACGTGCAGTTATTTGGTCTTCGTACACCTGTGCCCCCATCGCGACTCCATCGTGGGCAACCTCGTGTATCCCTCCGTCAACGACGCAAAGCTCCACGAGATGAAGCGGCAACCCAGTCCTTGTCCGTAGCTCAAACTCCTGCGGTGCAACACCGAGTGATGTGCTTTTGACCTGAGACAGGGTGAGGAAGGGACACGTTTCTGACATGCCATATCCCGCAAAGACGTCAATCCCGTGTGAAAGCGCGGCCTCGGCAAGCCCTTTGGGTAAGGCTGCACCGCCGACAATGACTTACCAGCGCGAAGAGTTTGCCGTACGCGCGCGGGGATGTCCCAACACCATATCAAGCGGCGTCGGGACACCGCGTGAAAATGTAACCCCTTCGCATTCGAACATTCACGCAACACAGTTCAGACCGGGCAATCCAAGAATGTCTTGCTCGCGTCAATCCCCGAACTTGCCTCGTGAGTTGCACCAGCCGCCGAGGCACCCACAGCATCTGCAAACCGTCGCAGCGCCTGGATGGATCCGTACACACTCTGATACTCCTCACGACCGATTCTGCCGTTGAGAATGACCTGCATGCCAGAGTTCTTCGCGATTTCCAGGATGTCCATTGCAATGCTCCTCTTACGTTCAATCCGCGCGGTGCATTACCGCCCCACGCGTAGCCCAATTAAGGCGTCCAGTATGAAAATCTCGTCGTAAAGCTCGCATCTGACCCGTTCCGTCCCGACAGCGAAGAAGTAGACCTCGAAACTTTGCGTTCATCGTGAACCGGGGCGAATCCCCTCCAACTCCACGGTGCGAGAGGCCACATTCCTGCGCAGTGAACAGGATCACGCTGCGCGCGGGTAAGCATGCATCGCCGGACGTTGGACTTCAGGCGGGAACACGCAGAGACTTCTCGCCGGCATCCATGCCTTACTCCTTCAACCACATTTGCCTATGTTGGCGCCGTGCATGCTTCTGCGATGGAGCCCACCGTGTTCTCAAGTCCAGCGCAGAGCGTCCACCGATTGACGTAAGTCAGTATTTTTCTTGTTTAGTGACCTAAGTTTACTTGCTATTCGACCTAGTTACCAAGAAAAACCTCGCCTTTTGGCATCAGTAAAATCCCTTGCACATTAGCATTTTCCGCACTCTTAAATAGGGAACGGTTTAATCGTCGCATTAATCTATTCTGGAAATTTCTACAAAATGACTTCTTTGTAATTGGCTAACCGACCTATACGTCGTATGTTGAACTGAACAGCAGGACGTTTTCTGACAGGGCTCTCCGCCGCCTCAATACGTGTCGCGCGCACCGCGCTTGCCGGCATTTGAACATGGGACGCTGCATCACACCGCTCTGGGTCGGCTGGCCAAGCATAAATGGGGGAGCTTGAGGTTTCAGGTCGCATCTGTGGCCAGCTCGGCCGTCCGCGTGCGGATGCGTAGGCCGTCGACAGACGCGACAGGCTATCGCTCGCAAGCGCCTGACTGACGGGATCGGACCACTGGTTGCAAGGGGGCCTTGCAGCGCCGACAGTCATCAGCCTCTCGAGCGCAGCAAGCCTCAGTGTCGGCACCCTGTGTGACGCCACAGTCGCCGTTAGGTGTTCCTCGATTACGGGAGACCGCGCGTGCGAAAAACGGAGTTTCCCGGCAATTTCACGAGGAGACGCCTGCGGATTACACGTTCCTGTGATTAAGGCGGATTAGATCGGAGGCATGCGAGGTTCGCAGGAAACCATAGATATTCGCTTCTGCCCGCAATACCTGGTGGAGCGGAGCGGCAGCGAGTCGGTCGTCATGAATTAGACGCACCTCGCCGACAACCTCAACGCACTCGGAGTCCATGTGCCATACGCCCGAATTACGCCCTTTGGAGAGATTGCTCTCAAGGGCGCCCTTCGCGTCTTAGAACAACTTTGGCATGGCCTTCCCGAATCCATCTTCCCTGGAAGCTACGCCAGCGAAGCGGATGTTTCCCTACTTGAGAAAAACAGGGGGCCACTGTTCCGAGAGTTCCCGATAGTTCTCCTGAAAAAGGTCCTTCCAGGCGCGCAGCAGTGTGAACGCGGCGAGCCGATGGGGTACTGGCACACCGAAGCGTTCGATGAGCACATAGTGGATTTCATCCTGTTGTACACGCAGGAATGGATTGACGGTCAACTCATGGCCGATGGTCGTCGGTAGCGTCGGTCGGCCCGCCAGACGGAGCGTGGCTGCTGTCTGTTGCCAGCGTCTGATGTGCTCGTTACTGGGTTCGCATACGCGTGCGAAGTCCAGATTAGACAAGGTGTACTCGTGAGCGCAATGCAGAAGCGTAGACGGCGGCAAGGTAGCTAGCTCGTCTAGAGATTCAAGCATTTCTTCAGCCGAACCTTCGAGCAATCGGCCACAGCCACTGGCGAATAGGGTGTCTCCGGCGAAAAGATGGCCTGGCCGATCATCGACGCCACGCTGGAAAAAAACGACGTGGCCGTGCGTGTGTCCCGGCGTAGCAATGACGGTCGCACAAAAATCTAATTCGCTCACTTCGACTTCGAACCCATCGTCCACCGGGCAGGTGACGCACTCTATCGGTTCCCGCGCAGGCCCATAAACTGGCGCGCCCTGTTGTCCGCACGAGCGCAGCAATGTCCGAACGCCGTCGACATGGTCGCCATGACGGTGCGTAAGCAATATTGCCGTGACAACCAGATTTCGGGACTTGCAGAGCCGATCGACTGGCTCCGCCGCTCCTGGGTCAACGACAATCGCGAAGGCACCGTCCGTAACTACCCACGCGTAGTTATCCTCGAAGAACGGTACCGGAATGTATTCGAGGCCTTTTGCCATGTTGCCCGTCGGCTAGATCGATGAAGTTTAATACGCGGGGCGCAGCGCCGGAGCTCGAACCTGCCGGAAGTTGGGAGGAAGAAGGCGCTGCATTCAGGCCTGGTTGTGAGGTGTCGTACTCGCGTACTGGCGACAGTTGGCCCTGCCCTATGCTCAGTTCCAAGCGGAACTCTGGAAATGCCGCCCCGCCTAATTCTCGCTAAAGCCGACCTCATAGCGTCATTACCCCGCCCGCTTGATTGCGAGTGGGCGCGGCTGCACCACGCACTCCTGCACATGACCGCGCCATTCGCCTTGCAAGGCCCGGCGTCGCCGTGGTTATATCCCACCACATCCGCGTGAGATGTGTTTTAACTAATGTTGTCGACTCATACACGTCGCTCGCCAAGATGAGGCACCGTCTGCGATTGACGAATGTACTCTTCCCAACTCTCGTACCCCAGAATGCCATCGTCGTCGAAGAAGAGGATTGCGCCCTCCATGATGAAAAGGTACTCCGTGTCTTCAAGCGCGGTCGTCGCACCGTGAATCATGCCATTCGGCTCGTAGACATAGTCGCCGGCCTCCAGCGTGGCATCGCGCACTTTTAACTTACCCTTGATTATCCACGTGTGCGACGCTCCAATGTGCTTGTGCGGCGGCGCCTGGAATCCCTTCAACCAGCGAAACAATACTGCGAGTCGCCCCGATTCGTGACCTGCCCACAGTACCTTTGTGAAGGAACGTTCAGGATCATTTGGATCAGGATACCAACCCTCGGTATCACTATGTTTTACCAGAGTGTCCATCAACGTGGGGTTAAGCGGGGCAATATTTTGGAGAGGCATGGCTGTTCCTTGTTTCCAGTGAAAACGACTGTGTGCGGGTTCGATCACCCTTCACGACACAACGCGCGTAAACGACTCCTTGTCAATGATTTCGACCCAGTAGCCATCCGGGTCCGCCACAAAGGCGATACCTTTCATCGAACCGTCGTTTGGCCGCTTTACGAACGAAACATCTTTCTCAAGAAGCTGGTCACAAAACACATTGACGTCGGGTACGGAAAAACAGATATGGCCGAAACCGCGGGGATCCTTATTTCCGTTGTGATAGCCAGCAAAGTCAGGATCGGCTTCGGTTCCCCAATTGTGGGTCAGCTCCAGAAGCCCCTTCTGTGTTGGAATCCAGTCCAAATCACCGCAATTTTCATCGTCGTCCGAAGGGGACAGAAAATATAGCGAGAACTGCCCCTCCGGAAAATCAAACTGGCGCACCATCTTCATATGAAAGTGCTCTTGGTAGAACCGCACAGAAATTTGCGGATCACGAACCCGCAACATCGTGTGGTTAAGGATGATACTCATAACGAACTTCCCTACGATTTGAGAAAACCCTTGAAATCATATGATTGATATCGAGGCCACGTTATCTTCGCCTCTGACTCAGTCCGCCACCGACATCAAATATTTGTTATGTTCCATGCAGTGACGATAGCTTAAACGCCAGCACTTAATCGGAACATGTGATAGCAGGACACGGTTTGGTCTTCATGGGCCACTCATTAAGAGCATTTAATTTGATAAAGAGTGCGAACCACGATGTGAAATTGATCGCATTGACCTACGTCAATTCTCGTGATCGTCACGCTTTCGGCACGTGCGCGCATGCAGTTTAGGCACTTCAAACATACGAGCGCGCACCGCAAGACCCGCTTCAGGACCACGACAGCAACTACGGCTTCTCCGGTCGTATCGTCTGGGTGGCTAACTACCGCCGCTTCGGCCACTGCCTCTGAGAAGCCAGAGCCGACTCGATTTCCACTGTTCCGAAACGGTGACCGAATATATTGAGCACGTCATCGATGCGCCCCATGATAGTGAAGTAACCGGTGTCCTTATCGCGCACCCCCAACCTCGAAATGTGGGTCAAGTTTCAGTCGGCGTTGACAGCAAACCACGCCGGCCTCGGTTCGATAATGGACCCTGCTTACTGCACACCGCCAATACAGAGGTACTTCAGTTCGAGGTAGTCATCGATGCCGTACTTCGAGCCTTCGCGGCCCAAACCGCTTTCTTTCACACCACCAAATGGTGCTACTTCCGTTGAAATCAGACCCTCGTTGATGCCCACGATGCCATATTCGAGCGCTTCGGCAACCTTCCAGACGCGCGCAATGTCCCGGCTATAGAAGTAGGAAGCGAGGCCAAATTCGGTATCGTTGGCCATCGCGATAGCCTCTTCATCCGTAGAAAAGCGGAACACAGGCGCGACCGGACCGAACGTCTCTTCACGGAAGATCAGCATGTCCGGTGTCGCGCCGGACAGGATGGTTGGCTCGTAAAAATTCTCGCCGGCAGCATGTCTCTTGCCACCAAGCACAACCGTCGCGCCCTTCGCGACTGCGTCTTCGACGTGTTCTTCGACTTTCGCGACCGCCTTGCTGTCAATCAACGGCCCGATAAGCGTTCCGTTCTCCAGTCCGTTACCGACCTTTAGTTTCACCACCTCGTGGGAAAGCCTCTCCACGAATTCGTCGTAGACGCCGTCTTGCACCAGCAGACGATTGGCGCAGACACAGGTTTGGCCTGCGTTGCGATACTTGGAAGCGATTGCACCCTTCACAGCAGCATCAAGATCCGCATCATCGAATACGATAAGAGGAGCGTTGCCACCCAACTCCATCGATGCTTTCTTCACGGTGGTCGCGCACTGTGCCAGTAGAACCTTGCCGACTTCGGTCGACCCGGTAAAAGACAGCTTGCGTACCGTGGGATTGCTCGAAAGTTCACCGCCGATAGCGGCGGCCGCACCCGTTACGCAGGCGATGACGCCCTTCGGCACGCCGGCGCGTTCGGCCAGCACGCACAGTGCAAGCGCCGAGAACGGCGTCTGACTGGCGGGTTTCAGAACCATCGTGCAACCGGCTGCCAGCGCTGGACCAATCTTTCGGGTTAGCATTGCTGCCGGAAAATTCCACGGCGTGATTGCTGCGCACACGCCGATCGGTTGCTTCAAGACGATGATTCGCTTATCGCGGGCGTGGCCGGGGATGGTGTCACCGTAGACACGCTTGCCTTCTTCCGCAAACCACTCGAGAAACGACGCTGCATAGCCGATTTCGCCTCGGCTCTCAGCAAGCGGCTTGCCCTGCTCGGCAGTCATGATGACAGCAAGATCGTCCTGATTCTCGAGCATGAGTTCGTACCAGCGCCGCAGAATGGCAGCTCGCTCCTTACCTGTTTTCGCGCGCCACTCAGGCAATGCCTTCTCGCAGGCGTCGATGGCGCGACGCGTTTCGTCCGCCCCCATCTTCGGTACGGTGCCCAATACTTCGCCTGTAGCAGGATTCGCGACGTCGATGACCGCACCGTTATCCGCACCGACCCACTCGCCATCGATGAGACAGGAATTTTTGACAAGGCTCTCGTCCTTCAGAGCGACTGACGCAGCAAACCGTGTATTCGACATGATGATTCAACCTGAAATGGAATCGTGTGAGACGTTGGTCCTGAACAAAACCTTTAGAAGGCGGCCTGATAGATGGCCAACGCCTCCCGTTCAGTCACCTCGCGAGGATTGTTGACTAGCAGGCGAGTCTGCTTCATCGCATCGGATGCCAGCGTTGCGAGCTCGTCCTCCGGGATACCTACGTCGCGAAGACGCTGTGGCACACCCAATTCGCGGCTCAATGCCTGCAGATGGTCAATCAACAAGGACGCACGCTCAGCCGCAGGGGAGCGGGACAACGCTGGAAAGAGCTCGCAAGCCAGCTCCGCATAGGAGCCGTCGGCGTGACTCAGATTGAAGCGCATAACGTGTGGAAGAACGAGCGCGTTCGAGAGACCATGTGGCACGTGATAGCGCGCACCGACCGGATAGGCGAGCGCATGGACCGCAGCCACTGGAGAATTCGCGAACGCCTGCCCCGCGAGACAGGAGCCGAGCAACATTGCGTTGCGCGCCGCTGCGCTCCTGCCGTCAAACACCGCCGTACGAATGTTCGCTCCCAATAATCTCAAAGCTTGAATGGCTAGCGTCTTCGAGATGGGATTGTTGTTTGCAGATGCCGACGTGATAGCTTCGATCGCATGCACGATGGCGTCGATGCCGGTCGCCGCAGTCACTGCTGCTGGAAGACCAAGGGTCAGTTCGCCATCGAGAATGGCGATATCCGGGAGAAGAAGCGGGGAGACGATTCCCTTCTTTTCGGATTCACCAGTTGTAACGATGGCGATGGGCGTGACTTCTGAACCCGTGCCGGCAGTTGTCGGAATGAGCGCCAACGGCAACCGCGGGCCTTTTGCAACGCGCACGCCATATGCATCGCTGAGAGAGCCCCTGTTGCCGGCAAGCAGAGCTGCGACCTTTGCAACGTCCATAGGAGAGCCGCCGCCAATGCCGAGCACGCCGGTCACTCCCTTCTCCTTCGCCAGTTCAACGGCGCCGAGGATGTTTGCCTCCGGCGGATCCGCGGCGACGTCATCGTAAACGCAGACTTCGATCCCAGCAGCGCGGAGGTTCTCTTCCACAGGGGCAAGCAGTCCTACTTTGCGGAGACCCGCATCCGTGACAATGAGAACTCGTTGCCCAAGCGTCGGTGCAACGATTACTGCGACATCCTTGCTGATACCGGAGCCGCAGCGAATCGATGGAGTGGTTTCAAACGAGAAGGGCTTCATGCATACCTCCTGATATTTCGAATACAGCTAAAGCGCCGGGGCTAGACGTCGACCGTTTCCAATTTTTGTCGCGCGTAGGCTGCCGCCCAGTCGAGTACGGGTCTCGCCGCGTTGATACGAAGGCCGAGCGTGAGAAAGCCGTGAATCTGGTCCGCGAGATGGAGATGGTTGACACGCACACGAGCGCCCTGCAATCGGTGCGCGTATGCCACGCCTTCCTCACACAACGGGTCGAAACCCGATGTGACAATCAGCGTATCGGGCGAGCCGGTCAGGTCCAGAGCATTCAACGGTGCGAGACGGACATCATTTGCGCCCAGAGCGTGCTGCACAAAGTGGTCGCGGAACCATCGCATGGTTGCAGACGTGAAGGGCAACCCGGACGCAACGCGCGGATAGCCTATTGATTCAGCGGTGAGGTCGGTCACTGGATAGAACAGCAATTGCAGCTTTGGTCGGATCTCTTCGGCGTAGTCACGTGCGGACAGAGCGACAAACGTCGCGAGAAAGCCTCCCGCGCTGTCGCCAACAACACCCAAATGGGAAGAGTCGATGCCCAGCAGTTCTGCGTTTTTGGTAATCCACTGGTACGAAGCGAGCGCGTCTTCGATAGCTGCTGGAAATGGGTATTCAGGAGCCAGACGGTAATCCACCGCTACTACGCGGCACCCTGACGTACGAGCAAGTTGACGGCAAATCGAATCATGCGTGTCCAGTGAACCGACGACCCAGCCACCGCCGTGGAAAAACACGAGCCCCGGCGCGAGAGAGCGTTCGGCGTCTTCATTGGTCCAGTATGACCGGAGGTTAAGCGGGCCGACTGACGTATGCGCAACCACGTTCGCTGTCGCTACCCCGGCATCGCGCGGCAGCCCGTTCATCTCGCACCCCAATGCGTATGCGGCGCGCGCTTCCGGCACGGGCAGTTGGTGCAGCGGCGGTCGTTTCGCGCGCTCGACTAGATCCAGATAGGCAAGGACGTCCTGATCCAGGCTCATGTGTCTCATCGCTTTGGGGGTTCAGGGGGCGCTCACCCCCTTTCAATATTTTAGTTTTGGCGGACAGTCTCAGAAACGGACAGCATCATGAACTCGTCGCTAACAAAACGGCGGGTCTTGTCATGATATTGATGCACCGTACCAGACCAGTTATTAATCACCTTCCCTGCGGCGTTTTTGTACCAGCTGTTGCAGCCGCCCGACCACGCGGCGTCGTCCATCTCGCCCTGCAGTTCGGCGTTGAAGCGCGAGACTACGGACGGTCGCACTTCCAATGCATCGACGCCAAGTTCGTCCTGCGCGGCCAGAGCCTGAACGACGTAGCCGAACTGCGCTTCAAGCATCGACAGAATCGAGTTATGACCCAGATTGGTGTTGGGGCCATACATTACGAAGAAGTTCGGGAACCCGCTCACACACATACCAAGGTACGCGTAAGCGCCTTTCTTCCAGGTATCGCGGAGGCTGTGCCCTTCACGCCCGATAACCTCGACAGGCCCCTGGAAAGACTGCGTCTCGAATCCAGTGCCATAGATGATGACGTCGACTGGATGCAACTCACCATCGACAGTGACGATACCTTCCGGCTCGATCCGGGAAACGCCCGATGTGATCAGCGATACATTCTCGCGGACGATAGCGGGAAAATAATCGTCGGAACGCAAAATTCGCTTGCAACCGAGCGGATAGTCAGGAGTGAGTTTTTTACGCAGTTCAGGGTCCGGTACCTGATTTTGCAAATGCTCAAGCGCGATACGCTCGAGTTCCGCAGCCTCTGCGCTGCCCTGCTTCATGCGCAGAAAGGTCGTCTCGCGCCATTCGAACAGCTCTTCGCGGTGAGCCGCGAAGAAGTTCGGGATGGTGCAGTAGTCCTCGATTTCCTTGTCCGTGTACGGACGGTCCATGCGGGGAACAACCCAGTTCGGACTGCGCTGGAAAACGTCGAGATGCCCCACAACGGGGGCGATTTCGGGGATGTACTGAAC
>Ga0153933_1000495_pt1 | contig 13969 bp, 14 predicted proteins | sample TSNJ017MetaG_FD_102275 | JGI IMG/M metagenome (GOLD analysis project Ga0153933, IMG submission 102275) | Attine ant fungus gardens microbial communities from New Jersey, USA - TSNJ017 MetaG | ecosystem: Host-associated > Fungi > Mycelium > Unclassified | place: USA: New Jersey, Wharton State...
CGCAATGCTTAGACCGGTGGCCGGCGAGCAACGTTGCAACCAGCGGCTGATCGGGATGCTCAGCAAAACCACGGTGATACCGTTGGTGACCAGCGCCCGGCTGAAATCGCCGGCATCCAAGCCTTTATGGCTCATGACCAGAGGCAAGGTAGAATACGCTTGAAAGAATTGGCCGGTTAACAGGCAAGCCAGCCCGAAGAGTAAGAGCAGACGGCGATCGCCGAACGCCGCCAACGGAGAACGCCGGGCTCCCGGCACATGCTGCCGAGGCTCTCGAAACCAGAATAGGATGATCGCGAAATAGACCAGTGAAGTGAAGGCGTCGAAGCTGAAGAGAAAGTGAAAACTGATGGTGGCCAACACGCCACCGATAAGGGGCGCGATGCTGGCCCCAATGTTAACAGCCCAATAATTAAGGGCGTAGGCGCGGACCCTATCTGACAAAGGCACTAGATCCGCCACGGCAGCCGAGACTGCCGGTCTTTGCAGGTCGAAGGCGAACCCGGCTAGGAAAGCGCAACCGTAGATCAGAAATAAGGGCTGACACCAAGGGATCGAGAGCATGGCTAAAGTGGAAAAGCTCAGACCGGTTAGCAGCGTGAATTTCCGACCAATCCGGTCAGCGCTCCAACCTCCGAAGAAGGCGGCGCTTAGGCCGCCGATACCCCAGCAAGAAACCGCGGCCGCAGCGACCTTTTGTGGGACACCTCGGCTGATCAGGAAGAAAGATAGAAATGGGAAGGCCAGGCCACCGATGCGGTTAACCAGAATGCCAACCCACAAGATCCAAAAGTCGGCTGGGAAACCACCAACGATCCGTTGCCAAAGTCGGTGAAAGTTCATGGTAAATAAAAAGCGGAAAAGGGTTAATGGAAAGAGAACGGTTAGTAGCAGGAGGCTACGACTAGCCTAGATAGCCGAGCCGCGCCGTTCGACCGCTTAGCCCGTCGACCTAGCCGACATTTCAGCTAGCGAGAAGCTCGCGCGCCCGGATCACGTGAACCAGAAGCTAGCGCGATACATGGCCGCAGGCGGCAACAATTCTTAATCCGCCAAACGCCGGGACAGATGGTGACCTGTAACCAGTCCCAATCTAACGACTACGCTTAGCTACGGCCGGCGGGACCATATAATCGAAGAGAAAGTCGAGAGAAATTTGGTCTAAGATCAGCGTCATAAGTTCCTCCTCTTCGTTTGAACCGGTTAGGTAATTAATCCGGATTAGAGTGCCGAAATTAGCAAGAGATTCCTAACGCCGCAAGCGGTAATTTTTAGTATGATCCGCGCTCTCGGATGAGTTTGAGCCGAGCCTGCTCTGGTTCCTAGAGCCGAGACGAGCGGATTTAGCTCTTATCCACACATAATATAAGTTTGTTATTGACACTGCCATGATCTTAAAATAACAATACTGCACAATGTTGCGGGAATCGGCTAACCAAGCTTTGGCCGTTTCGGCTCGATCTGGTTCCGTCCCTGCGATCGAGCGGCTCTGTATTGCGATGATTCTAGTGGCTTCTATTTCTGGTTGCGACGATAGCAACTATCAAAACGCCGGCCCGAACAACTCGGGTACACCCTTGCCAAACGATCTGGCGCAAGGAGCCCAGATCGGTAATGCCGTCTCGGGTCTCCCTCCCGGTTGCCAGCCGGCCGGAGGCTGGGGTTGCCTGGGCAACCCGGGTTATACCTATTCTACCGACGCGCACATCGATACTGACGGCGGCTCGATGTACAACGATGCCACGGGGCAAGGTAATACCAGCAGCGGCTTTAATTCCGACAATTACCCAGGGGTAGTGCTGACTCGGACAATGGCCGACGACGGGATCCAAATGGGAGACCTATGCCTGGTTACCAACAACACCACCGGACAGACGATGCTGGCCAAGGTGTACGACACGAACTTTGACAGCAGTCACTCGGCTTATCGTGACCAATGCGAAGTGAGCGATTATCTCGCGAGCCAACTCGGTATTCAGATGTTGTCTAACGGCAACACTGTCGGCACCAACCCCATTACCATTCAGGCCTATGGCGGTACCTCCGACGTATCGCTGGACTGTGACCAATCAAGCGACGCGACGGTCACGTCCGCCGACTAAAACATTTATTCCATGAAAAGAAACAAGTACCTAACATTGGCGTTTATCGCGCTCACCTTGGCCCAACCAATCCGGCTTTGGGCACAGGATATCGATGAGGAATCCGTTTCCCCTGACCACCACTATATTCTTACGGAAGTTAACCCCGACAGCTGGGCCGTATTTGACCGGGAAGGCCAGTCTTCGGGCCAGGCGTCGATCCCTAAGCACAAAGGCTATGACCAGATGCTGACCGCCTGGTCGCCAGACTCCCAAAAGGTCGCCGTTATCGCGCGGAAACTGAAAGTAAGCGATCTCTATATATTGGGCGTCCAAGGCGCGTACGCGGTTCCGGATCTTCCCACTGAGAAGATGAAGCAGCTCGTTATTGAGCACGCCGAGTCCACGCTGCGAGGAAGTCCGCAAGCTTACAAGTTCTTTTCCACAGGTATCGCCGGCGCCAAATGGATCAGTCCCACGGAACTCGAAGTTAAGACGAAATTTGTACTCGCTCTGCAGCTCGATTTCAGAGTGGGAGCGAATCCGGATATTCGCGATTGTACCTTCAGCTACATCCTGGACTTCGCCGGCGAGCCGGCGGTCGAACGGTTGCACCTGCTGAGCGTAGAAAAGAGTCCCAATACGTAGTAGTAAGCAGTCGGCCGTGCGGAGACTGCCCCATTCCTTCATCCCTATTTCTTTGCCTTCTTTTTTCGCTCATCGACTGCTTTTTTTAGGACGAACTCAACTTGGCCATTGACGCTGCGGAGTTCTTCTTGGGCCCAGGCCTCCAGTTCTCGCCAAAGCTTTTCGTCGATCCGCAATAGGAACGCTTTTCGGTCGGCCATCGGTCATTAGTGGTAAAGGGTACCCGTGTTAATGACTGGCTGGGTATCTGACTCACCACATAGAACCACGAGCAGGTTGCTGACCATAGCCGCCTTCCGTTCCGGATCAAACTCGATGATACCGCGCTCTTGTAATTGGGATAACGCCATCTCGACCATACTCACTGCGCCGTTCACGATTTTTTGTCTGGCCGCAATCACGGCTTCAGCTTGTTGGCGACGTAACATGGCTTGCGCGATTTCAGGCGCATAAGCCAAGTGAGCGAGACGGGCTTCTTCGACTTTCACTCCAGCGCGTCCCAAACGTTCTTGGAGCTCGGCATGCAAAACCTGGAATAGCTGATCACCGCCGGTAAGAAGCGTTAGCCGGCCTTCCTCATCATTGTCATAAGCAAACTGATTTGCTAAATGCCGGATAGCGGCCTCGGTTTGGATTCTAAGATATTGCTCATAACTTTCGACGTCGAACTTGGCTTGAGCGGTATCGGCGATTCGCCAAACCACGATCCCGGCGATTTCGACCGGATTACCTAATCGATCGTTCACCTTGAGTGTGTCTGAAACCAGATTACGGGCACGCAGCGAGATTTTTACGCGCCGGCAAAACGGATTCGTCCAGCGGAACCCGCTTCGCCGGACGGTGCCTTCATAGGAACCGAAAAACAGCAACACGGCGGATTCGTTCGGCTGTAGAACGAACAGTCCCTTAGCCACAAAGATCGTCAACACCAACAAGAATCCGGTCACAGGCGTTATCGCGAAGGATGGCGACTCGGAAGGCTCGAAGAAGCTTTGGAGTAAGGAGTACTCGATCGAGAAAAGGATAATCACAGCCAAGAGCATTAACCAGCCGTTGAGGCTGAAGCCGCGAGACTCGGAATGAGCCGTAGTCCCCAGGTTACGTTGATCGCTCATGAAATCATTATGATATCATTTCAATATCAATACAATCCGAATTTGGCTGAACTTCCCGCTTCACTTTTGCCCGCGCACCTACGCCACCTTGTAGAGCCTCGCTCCACCAAACCCGCTTCGGGTTCAGTTCAGGATCGGAAGCAACATTTAAGTAGCTATCTTTCCTTAATAATAAGTTTTGTGTTGTGTAGATGGCTAAACGGCCGTAGAAAAGACGAGAATCCGTATTTAAACGTAGTGAAATTACCGAACTCGCTTCTAGATCGGACTCAGGAGAGACCCAATTCTTTCTTGGTGCCGCATCCAAATCGAGCGAGGCCAGATCGCTAAATCCCCCTTACCCCCTGTTCCAATTGAACTTGAGAAATCTTCTATGAAGAAAGTTCTCTTTCCCCCTGGCGTAACTTTCCCGCACCTGGTCTGCGCAGCGTTCGCGCTGTCAGCGCCGCTCGCCGCCCGAGCGCAGGATGAAGAACTGAAGATCGGTGTGGTGGCGGCCCAGTCCGGATCGTTTGTCTCAGCCGGAAATACTATCGTCGCGGCCGCCAATCTGGCGGCAAAGCAGATCAACGATGCCGGCGGCATCAAGGTTGGAGGCAAGACGTACAAGATCAAATTGTACATTCGCGACAATCGCACCGACGTGAATGTCACCATCGCTTCTGCGCGCGAACTCGTAGAAGACATCGGAGTGAAAGCCATTTGGGGCACGGAAACCCACGACTTTTCGGTGTCTATGGCGAAGATCACGGGTCCGGCCAAGGTTCTGCAATTCTCCGGGAACAGTTCGCTGGGAGCGGTCCTAGATGATAAGTCCGTCGCGCCGGGAGGCTGGCTTCATTATACTTTCCAAAGCGAGCCACAGGAATGGCAGCGCAGCGGCAGCACCGCCAAGGGGGTCCTATCGTTACTGACGCCTCTGATGGCGCATCCGCCGAAGCATTCGGTCGTATTCGTCGGCAACGACGCTACCGGCCAATATCTCTCTTCTCACTACGTCAAAGCGCTCGAGGCCGAAGGACAACAGGTCGATTTAGTCAAGTACCCACCCGATACGACGGACTTTTCGCCACTTTTGACGCGGATAAAAGGGATGAATCCGGACATCGTCCACTTCTGGTACAATGGTGATTCTACCCTGACGGCCTTTCCGCAAGCATTAAAGCTACAGGTTGCACCAGCCTACTTTCTGTTTGGGGTCGATCCTGGCATCTATGAAGAACGCCATTTGAAGGCCGACCAACCCGTGACACTAAGCTGCGTGCCGGTTTGTTGGGGTTCGTCGCCTTATCCGGAGGTGCAGAATTATTTCAAGAACTACTTTGCTCTAGGGGCAGCCAAGGGGCCGCAATCATCGGTCTCGCTGCTCTATTACGATTATTTCTTCATGTACGCCAAAGCGCTTGAACAAGTTGGTTCGATCGATAAACCGGATGAAGTTGTGGATGCGCTGTTAAAGATGAAATATCAAGGCGTCGTCTCCCCGGTTCCCCTGGTGTTCAATCCGCATCATCAGGTCACTTTCGCCACAGAGGTGTGCCTGGTGCAGCCGGGCACCTCCGATCAATTCAAAGCCGCAGTAGAACAACCCCCGGCCGCTCCTCCGCCAGGAGATAGCGGAGGGTAGTGGGACGGTGAAAGGTGATTAGTAATTCGTGATTAGTGGCTGGTGAAAGGTAAAGCGCCATTCGCATCAATCGTCCTCGTCGTCGTCCTCGAAAAAGCTTTTAGCACCCAACCTTTGGAATGACCAAGAAATCAGTTTTACGAGACTTGATGCGCCAGAGCACTAACCACCTGCCACCCAAAGTCGAGGACGAGGACGATTGGATGGGAAGAAAAGCTTCTTGGGTAACTGGTAAGCGCGGAGAGATGCAATAGCTAAAGGATTATGCAGACGTTCATCCAGCAATTGATAAACAGTCTATCGGTTGCCAGCGTCACTATCCTGATCGGCATTGGGATTACCTTAATTTTCGGGCTCGCCGGGATCGTAAATTTCGCGCATGGGGAGTTCTTGATGGTGGGCGGAATGGTAACCTGGTTTCTAGTGAGTGCAGGTCTGCCGTTTTTTTTGGCGCTGGGGGCGGCTATGGTCGTGGTGGGCGCATTGGGTTTTGTCGCCGAACGGGGGTTATTCCGATTCACTCTCGATCGACCGATGAACGGGTTTATCATGTCGATTGGTCTAAGCGTTATCCTGCAGCACGTCGTGATCCGGCTGTTTAATGAGGTGCAGAAAACAATTCCGGATCCGGTCGGACAAGTCTGGGTAGTGGGAGGAGTCGATATTATTGCGATGCGAGCGGTGGTGGTTGCCATAACGGCCATCGTCGTGGCGGCGACTTATTTCGGGATATCGCGGAGCCGCTATGGCATCGCTTTGCGAGCCAGCATTGCTGATCAAGACACCGCTGCGTTAATGGGAATACCGGTTAGAAAATACGTCACCGGGGTCTTCATCTACGGCAGTTTATTGGCTGGGCTAGGCGGAGCTTTGATGATCGCCCTTTTTCCGATCACACCATTTACCGGTAGCGTCGTCATCATCCGCGGATTTGCAGTTTCACTTATTGGGGGTCTCGGAAACGTCGGCGGGGCCGTAGTAGGAGGACTCTTACTCGGCCTCGTCGACGGCTTGAGCGCTGGATACGGTTTTCCCGAATGGACGGATGCCTACTCTCTAGTCCTGATGATCGCAGTGTTGATTATAAGGCCACAAGGATTGCTGGGTGGCACCCTGGGACCAAAGGCCACCTGAAGTATAGCCAATAGCCCATAACCGATAGCCAATGTTTGATAAGCCCGGGGACAGCGACTCACCGTTTTACAGCACCGGGCCGTCCGGCATATCGGTCGATCACAGTGTGACAGCAAACTCGGCCACTCGGATGCCTGCCGGCGCTCCTGACAGAAACAGATTTTGGGGAATCCAACCGCCCAATCGGCGAGTGACTATCGCCGGCGTCATGGTCATCCTGTTTTTGCTCGGGTTTCCTTGGCTCAACCCGGGCTATCGCATCTTATCATTGTCGATTACCACGGCATTTACGGCAGTAGCGTTATACGGGCTAGCCCTACAATTTGGTCAGGCCGGAATTATGTCGGTCGGACACGCCGCGGTTATGGGTATCGGCGCGTACACTGCTGCTATTTTAGCAACAAAACTCGGGGTCGGCTTTTGGCTGGCGTTACCGTTGTCGGCTCTGTTTTCGGCGATAGTGGCGGGCCTGATCGGGTTACCCTCTTTACGGGTCAGTGGCCAGCATTACATCATCATCACTTTCTGCTTCTGCGCGCTTCTGGTGATTGCCCTAACCAACGGCGGATCTTTTACCGGAGCTGCCACCGGCCTAGATTTAGGCTCTATCGATCCGGTCTTGGGCGTCAATTTTGACCGCCTGAAAAACACCTACTATTTGGTCATCGTCGCTCTGTTATTGTGCATGTTCGCCTACTATATCATGGCGAATTCAGCCTATGGCCGAACGCTTCGCGCCATCCGGGAAAACGAGGCGCTGGCACGCGCAGTAGGAATAAGGACCGGTCTTCACAAGATTGGAGTATTGATGGTGAGCGGTGCATTCGCGGGCGTAGCCGGGACTCTACAAGCCTATTATCTCCATCATATTGCCCCGAATCTGTACGGGGCTTTTCCCAGTTTATATCTAGCGTTGATGGTTATGTTGGGCGGGCCGCGCCTGCTTTACGGGCCGCTGGTCGGCGCAATCATTGTTAATTTTTTGCCCGAGATTATGCACCTCGATCCCATCGATTCAAGAATTGCCTATGGAGTTAGCTTGCTGATCGTCATCCTGTTACTTCCTGGTGGAGTCAGTGATGGTCTATTAAAAGTCTACCAACTAGTCCAAAGGTTGCCTTTGTCCGGTAGCCGCCGGGTCACACCCCCATCCGCTGCCGGCTCGATGAACTCAGAAGAAAGGGATCGATCGGCGCCACGGGCTAACAGAGGAAATCGCCATGGCCGCTCTTGAGATTACTGGGCTGCAAAAACGATTTGGTGGTGTCGTAGCGCTGAACGGGGTCGATCTTACCGTCGATCCCACCAGAATTACCGGAATCATCGGGCCGAACGGGTCCGGTAAGACCACTCTCTTCAACGTGATCGTCGGAGCACATAAACCCAGCGGAGGGAAGGTGTCTTGGCGCGGAAATGATATCACCGGCCAATCGCCGGCGGCGATCGCCCGGCAAGGCTTGGTCCGGACTTTTCAACAGGCGATGTCATTTTCGACGTTGTCCGTCCGCGAGAACGTTACTATTGCGTGCGAACATGGTCGCTGGCGCGAAACCGCCGGACTGGGATGGCGTTGTCCGGAAGAGATTCTCGATTTTGTGGGCCTGTCCGGCCTCGGTGATCAAACTGCCGGATCGATGCCCTTCGGGAACCTTAGACGGTTAGGGATTGCCATCGCTCTAGGCACGAACCCCTTGCTCTTGTTGCTCGATGAACCGGCGGCAGGCTTAAATCAGACCGAGGTGGCTCAATTAATGGAGTTGATCGTCCAACTGCCTAAGGCTGGCATCGGCGTTTGTCTCATCGATCACGATATGTTTTTGATGAGCGGTTTATGTGAACGGCTCACCGTGCTTAACTTTGGAACCAAGATCGCCGAAGGGCCGCCGGCCGTAGTGTTGAATGACCCGAAAGTAAAAGAGGTATACCTCGGTAACGAACTATGAGTTTGCTGCAGGTCGAACATCTTAAAACTGCGTACGGCGCAGTGATAGTTAATCGAGATGTTTCTCTCACGGTCGATCACGGGGAGATTGTTACGATCCTGGGCCCAAATGGAGCCGGAAAATCGACTTTGCTCCGAGCAATCTGCGGGTTGTTACGGCCAAAACGCGGGACAGTTCATTTTGAAGGCCGGGAGGTAACCGGATGGCCGGCCGACCGGATGGCCAGTTTGGGAATCGTTATGGTTCCTGAAGGACGAAAAATATTTGCGGACCTGACCGTAGAAGAGAATCTGCGCCTGGGCGCTTATTGCCGCAAGGATTCCGCCGCGATCGAACAGGACCTAAGGTTGATGGAATCGTACTTCTCCGTCCTGGCAACAAAGCGGGCAGCCAAAGGCAGCGAGCTGAGCGGTGGACAACAACAGATGTTAGCCATTGCTAGAGGCCTGATGGCCAGGCCCAAGATTCTTTTGCTGGACGAACCCTCATTAGGTTTGTCTCCGTTATTGATCAAAGAAGTCCGCTCTGTGATCGTCGACGTGCAGGCGAAGTTCTCGGCCGCGGTCCTACTGGTCGAGCAAAATGCCGGTTTGGCGTTAGCGGTGGCTGGACGCGGTTATTTACTGCAACATGGTGAGATTGCGGCTGCCGGTCCGATCGAGAATCTTAGGGATGACCAGTTAATGCACGAGTTGTATTTGGGCCATCGGTAGCAAGAGTTTGGCGGGGCGAGGCTCCCGAGAGACCCAACAAGTTTACCAGGGGAACAGCCGCTCACCTGTTAAATAGTGGACAAGTCCTAAGGACCCGCCGAGCCGTAAACCCCTGCAGCGTCACGGCTCGGCGGGCGTGCAGACCAGCAGCGCAAATCTGCGGCCGAATGCGAACTCTCTTCGCGAATTTTTCTCAGTCTTGCGGGAGCCTCGCCCCCCTACCAAAACTCTGCCGCCTCACTGGACTCGGGCGTACGCCGAATAGGTCGTCGTATGCCCGGCGGGATAGTCGCTTCGAATCGAGACCACGGCTTTCACAGGCTCACTTGTCTCGGTTGGCGTGATCGTCACTTCCCATTCATCACGGTCAGTTAATTCGCGGAGCTCGGCTTTAATCCTTGGATTATCGGTCTGGACGGCAACGATTTCGGCTGGGATTCCGTCCGGCACCGATACCCGCATGGTTTTTGGTGTGAGCGGATCGCCAATTTTCCACATAACAAACGCCGGCTGAATGGTTACATCCGGCGGAATATCAACCGTCAGACTCAAAAGTGCAGGCTGGCTGCCCGCCAAATTCGTGCTCACGTAAATCCATTTCTCCTGGTGGCCGACGTGCCCGGCAAAATTGAGCGTCGCATCGATCTCTCCGGACTCACCCGGCGCGTAAGTCTTTTTTGTCAGGGTCGCCGTCGTACAACCGCATGAGGGGCGGACATCAACAATGGTAACCGGCGACGAGCTCGCATTAGTAAACCGGTATCTCGCGGTCACCGTCTTCTCACTGGATTGGGGAAAAAGCGTCTGCTTCGGTTGTTCCCACTTTAACTGCGCAAAAGCCGGCGGCGCAACTAAAGCGAGAACAGCAACCGGGAATGCACGCGAAGTAACGCTAAAGACAGGAGCAAGAATCCAACCAGAGATTAACGCCAATGGACGCAGATATGCCCGCCGATTTAAGCTGGTACTCATCGCATCGTGTTCGGTTGCCAACGAGCTTATCGAAAGGACTTCCGTATGCAATCTTCTATCGGATTGACCGAGAAGCCGGTTTTATCCCGGTTATTGGGGCTTTCACGGATTGGCGACCGCTACTCGACCGGATAAGCTGTTCAGGTCATGAAAGCGGCGACTCCTTGGTTTGAAGACGAGAGCTTTTGGAAATCGACCTATCCGTTTATGTTTCCGGCAGAGAGGTTTACCTCTGGGGAAGCTGATGTAGGCGAACTGTCGAAACTGACAGGTACGCCTTTTCGCAGGGTTCTGGACTTGGGTTGCGGCCCCGGCAGACATTCAATAGCCTTAGCCAAACAAGGCGCCAAAGTTACTGGCGTCGATCGAAGTCCGTTTTTGCTGGAGAAAGCCAAATCACGGGCAGAATTGGAAAAACTCGAGATCGATTGGGTACGAGAGGATATGCGGTCCTTTGTTCGGGCAGGCGAATTTGATCTTGCGATCAGTCTGTTTACTTCGTTCGGCTATTTTGAGGAAATTGAAAACCTGAGAGTATTGGAAAATGTCTTCCAATCCTTGGCGCCGAGCGGGTTCTTCATCCTTGATCTTATGGGAAAAGAAGTGGTGGCTCGAGGATTTGCGCCCAGCGCAGTCGACGAACAACCAGATGGAAGCATTTGGGTACAGAGCCGCCAAATAATAGATGACTGGTACCGGATCCGGTCGCACTGGTTGTTGATTCGGGACGAAAAAGTTACCGAGGTCAGTTTCGATACGACGTTGTACTCCGGGCGGGAATTGGCCGATCTGTTAAAGAAGGCCGGGTTCGCAAGCGTAAAGCTTTTTGGTTCGTTACAAGGAATCCCCTACGATTTGAAAGCGCAACGATTAGTGGCGGTAGCGAGGAAGCTAGAATAACTGGAAACAGTTCATAGCCTTCAACACGTCGTTGCAGTCGGGCTGCTCGCCACAAAGACTGCTGCAATGGGCATCACGCCAGATAGAGTCACACGAGATTTCCCCTTCAGTCGTTTCTTTGATCAGTCCAAATATGGGGCGGATTTTCTTTGGCCATCTTCCTCAGCGACTAGCGCCATGCCCTAGCTAGCGCGACTTCAGCAGAGGTCATTCCGATTTCTTCAGCATCTTTGCCGGCGCATTCAGCCGGCGCCTCATTGGCGAACAGGGTGCCGTACTTACCGAAGCGCCTCACGATCCTTTTTACCGGTCCACGTACCTTTTCACGAAGTTGGATAAAGCAGCGATAGAGCGGCGCCGGCCGACTATAGACGTCGCGCTTTTCCTCATGGGGAATTTTGAGGATTTTTTTGTAGAGCTCGTTTTTGCCCGGATCGAGAACACCGTTGACGACTGGCACGCCGTCGGCGTCGAACGTGCGTCCGAGCCTGTGCGCATGAGATATCGCGGCGGTCACAAGAAGCTTGATGGCATCTCCATGCGGTCTCTCCGCCGTATTATCTAGGCTTGGTCGCCGGCGCGACGACATCCAGTAATACAAACGGCTGTCGTCCCACACGCAGGCTATGGCAGCGTCCCAGGAGAAATTGGGTTCGTTCTCGGATTTTCTTCTTTTTCGGGCGGCGAAAACTTGGGCTTGCCCGCGCCTCTGGCCATTCTCGATGAGAGCGCGGGCGACATCGAGAGGCGCATAGCTCTTTTCGCCGGGACACAAATTCTGCTCATAGAAATTGATAAAATCGGCGGCCGAGATCGCCGGCCCGTTCGATGTCGCTCCCAAGATCTCGAGATCTCTGTTAGCCCTCTTCAAATTGTATCTATGCTTTGCGGATATCCGCATGGTGACGTCTATATCGCCGATGCGTTCCAAATAGGTGGTTTGCGTGGTATGTTCGAAACCGGCGACTGTGAAGGCATCCTTGATAAGCTCTTTGTCTTTTGCATCCGACCCGACTACAAACTTGAAAGATATCTTTCGCGGCAACTTTCTAATCAATTCCTGCAGAACTTCGCGTTTTTCGGATTCATCCAACGCAGCATCGAGATTCGGTTGGCAAAGACTCGTCCAATGTGGGTTGCCGCCGAAGGCAAAGGATAGCGGCAACACTCGGCTCACCGCACACTGAGCTTGAATATAGAATAGAGTGCCGACAACCTTACCGTTCTTACTCACCTGGGATTCTCGGAATTCCGATTGTCCACGGGCAATTTCGAGCCACCAACTCTGCTGATAGATTGGGCGGGAGGAGTCGTTGGCCGTGCTTCCGGTTTGGTCGTGATCGACAGTCTGACTCGTGCATCCTTCCCTCGCGCGCGAAACTAACCTACGCGACGGTCCGATGATATCTAAAATTAAAGCAACCAATTCTAAAGAAAACTTCCGGCTTATGCGGCTTGTGTAGTTATCCTGGCGGTGGGGCGGGAATGCTCAAAGTCACTCATCGCTCAGTTCGTAGAACCTGCAATTGCACTTCCACACTAGTTGCTTAGTGCTTTGGTGTAGGTTTCCTCGGCAAACAGATGAGCATCGGCCTTTAATTACTGGATAACATATCCCTGCGCGGTGCTGGAAAATTAGAGATTTTCGGAGATTTACGCCTAGGTTAAACCGCTCGTTTAAAGAACCAACTCGAATTCACTGCACGCGTGCAGCCGGTTACCAAACTGTCTTGGTGGGTAATCTTTAACCTTGCGATAACCCAGGCGGAGCCAAAACCTCCGCGCGGATTCATTTTCCTCAAGGACGGCGATTAGGAGTCGTTGAGTGCCTGCGCCCCGAGTATAGCCGACGAATTCAGTATGGATTTCAGTTCCGGAGCCTTGACCTCGAAAGTGAGGAGCTAACAACATGAGACCGATGTACCAATCCGACCCAGTCCGGTAGCCACGCAAAACATCGATAACTCCAACCAACTCTGCCGATTGGAAAATACCGATAGGCAGTTTGGTCGCGCCAACGGCCTGCGGAGGTACAGACTCGAAAACCTCATGAGCGTCAGCCACGCTGGGAGGCAGCCCATTTTGAAATAGAAAAAAGTCAGCACAGGACGTATTCAGCTGGACTACCAAATCGAGGTCGGCGGCTGATAAGAGCTCCGCAGTGAAGTGCTTGGTTTCAAATAGGATTTCTCTACGCCTGAGGACTCTTTCGATGAAGTTGGATTTGACGCGCCGGTATTCGTCCGTACTCAAATCGTGAGCCTGCCGCTTCAAGTGATTGTAGGACGACCGCAAGTCCGCGTCAGAGTTCATTCGGTCTCGAAATACAAGAAAACACTCGAACTCAGAGCGATTAACCACCAACTGTAAGCCAACCGGTAAGGGATGGTCACCTGATTCGAAGGGGCATAGTGATTCGTTTCTGAATGACCCGGCCTTTATTCGGAATCTTAGAGACCGGATTGCAGCCATCGCCCCGTGAAATTCTCCCGGTTCGACCCCGACGAAAATATCCAGATCACCCTTGGAAAGGGCGCCTTCGATCGCAGATGATCCGATGTGTTCGATCCGGGCAGCAGGAAGTACTTGCTGGATAGCCGAGGACAATTGCTCGAAAAGTTCTCGAGCTAACGGTTGGTAGGCTTCTGGCTCAAAGAATTGCACTGGGGATCGCAGATGGCGTTACAGCGGGAAAAGGAGATCGTAAATCTTGGGGAATGCAAGAGCCCAAAAAAGTGACTGCCGCTTTGCGACAGAATCCGATAAAAGTCTTGATGTTGCGCTCAGCCAGGCGATTAACCGGCCCAACATTCCTCTGCTTCCGTCAATCTCGACA
>Ga0153933_1000496_pt1 | contig 13955 bp, 8 predicted proteins | sample TSNJ017MetaG_FD_102275 | JGI IMG/M metagenome (GOLD analysis project Ga0153933, IMG submission 102275) | Attine ant fungus gardens microbial communities from New Jersey, USA - TSNJ017 MetaG | ecosystem: Host-associated > Fungi > Mycelium > Unclassified | place: USA: New Jersey, Wharton State...
ATGGTGCTCGCCGACCGCAAGGACGGCAGCGGCGCGCAACAGTATCTGGCGCGCCTGCGGGAAGTCGCGCCGAGCTATCCGAACATCGACGAACTCGGGCGGCGCCTCGGCGAAAGCAGCCTGCGCGACCAGACCGTCAACGACGCACGGCGCCTGCAGCAAAGCGGCCAGAGCGCAAGCGCGGTGCAGCAGTATCAGCGTGCGCTCGAAGGCAAGCCCGCCACGCCCGAACTGCAACTCGAGTACTACCAGGCACTCGCCGCTACACCGCAGGGTTGGGACCAGGCACGGCGCGGTCTGCAGCAACTCGCGCAGCAGAATCCGGACGACCCGCGCTATGCACTCGCTTACGCCCAGCACCTGACCTATCGCGACGTGACGCGCCGCGAGGGCATTGCCCAGCTCGCGAAGCTCTCGGGCGACAGCGCAGTGGGCGCCGCCGCGCGCAAGAGCTGGCGGCAGGCGCTGCTGTGGCTCGATGCCCGCGCTTCCGACGCCCCGCTCTATCAGAGCTACCTGCAGCTCGTGCCTGACGATGCGGCGGTCAAGGCGCGCTCCGATTCAATGGTGCAGCAGGACGCCGCCGCCCGCGAACGGGCCCAGCAAAACGCTGCCGTCGATGCACGCGGCCGTACGATCGCCGACGGCTTTGCGGCGCTCGACCGCGGCGATCTCGCCACGGCACGCGCGAAGTTCTCGTCGGTACTGACCTCGAGCCCGAACGACGGCGACGCGCTTGGCGGTATGGGCATCGCCGCGCTCAAGCAGGAGCATTTCTCCGAAGCCCGCGACTACCTGGAGCGTGCCTCGCGCGGCGCCAATCCGGCGCGCTGGAAAGACGCGCTGTTGAGCGCGACTTACTGGACCTATACGAGCGACGCTATCGGCGCGCGCAGCAACGGCGAATTCGCCAAGGCCAAGTCGCTGTTCGAGCGCGCGATTGCCATCAATCCGTCCGACGTCACCGCGCAGGTGCTGCTCGGCGAGATGCTGCTGAACAACGGCGACCCGGTTGGCGCGGAGCAGGCCTACCGGATGGCGTTGCGCCGCCAGGCCGACAATCCCGACGCGATTCGCGGCCTGGTCGGCGCGCTGGCTGCCCAGGGACGCGGCGACGAAGCGCTGCAGTTTGCCAATCAGCTCAACGCCGAACAGCAGTCGAAAGCGGGCGGCATCGACCGCCTGCGCGGCGAAGCGCAGGCCGCCCAGGCGCGCGCCGCGGAAGCGCGCAGCGATCTGGGTGCGGCGCGCAGCCTGTTCGAAGATGCGCTGCTCAGCAATCCTGACGATCCGTGGCTGCGCCTCGACCTTGCGCGCATCTATGTGCGCCAGGGCGCTATCGGCAACGCGCGCAGCATGATGGACGGCTTGCTGGCGGCCCACCCCGATATGACCGATGCGCTCTATGCGAGCGCGTTGTTGTCGGCGGAAACCCAGGACTGGTCGGCCGGGCTCGCACAACTGGACCGCATTCCGGCCGCCCAGCGCACCGACGCGATGGCCACCTTGCAGCACCGCCTATGGGTGCATCAGCAGGCCAGCCTCGCTATCCAGATGGCGAAAAGCGGACAGACCCAGCAGGCGTTCGCCACGCTCTCGGCCACGGAGCCGGTGGCAGCCGGCAACCCGGAACTGATCGGCGTGGTGGCGTCGGCTTACCAGCAGGCGGGCGACCCGGGCCGCGCGCTGTGGCTCGTGCGCAGCGCAATGAACGCCGCGCCCGGCAATACGGATCTGCTGCTGCAATATGCCGGCATCCTGCTCGCCAGTCATCAGGATGCCGAACTGGGCACGGTGATGCGGCAGCTTGCCGCGACGCAACTGACTCCGGAGCAGCGTACCGATTTCGGCAATCTGAATCTGGCCATCGTGGTGCGGCAGTGCGACGCCGTGCGCCAGCGCGGCGACCTCGCGAGCGCCTACGATGTGATCGCGCCGTGGCTCGCCGCGATGCCCGACAATGCCGATCTGCAGGCCGCGCTTGGGCGCCTCTATTCGTCCGCAGGCGACGACCGCAACGCGCTCGCCAGTTACCGCGTGGCGCTCACGCGCCGTCCCGACGACCTGAGCCTGATGCTCGCGGCCATCCCTGCTGCGACCGGGGCGAAGGACTTCCGTTATGCCGAATCGCTTGCCACTCAGGCGCTCAATACGGCGCCGGACGATCCCGCGGTGCTCGCCGCCGTGGGCCGCATGTACCGCGCCGAAGGCAAGCTCACGCTCGCGTCGGAGTATCTGCAGCGCTCGCTGATCGCCGCCAATACGCCGGTGACGAGCGGCGGCCCGCGCGCCGGTTCGGCCAGCAATGTGCCGCGCGGCTGGGAAGTGGCGATGCGCAGGATCGGCGCGACGCCGCTGCCCGGCACCAATCCGTTCGAGGGAAAAACCGCTATCGATGTACCAGCCGACGCCACCGGCGCAGGCGTCGCGCCCCGCATCAACGGCGGGTTCAGCGCCACCGTAACGATGCCCTCTGCCGCGCCCGCAGCGTCCCCGTACTCGCAGTCATCCTTTCCGACGCAGACCGTGCCGACCTATCCGCCGCCCCAACAGCCGTCGCCGTATGTGGCGCCCTACACGGCGCCGTACGTGCAGCCCTCTGTCGCGCCAGCCAATCCGTCCGGCATGCCGAGTTCCAGCAACGGCGCGGGCGGCTATGGTCCGGACAACTATGGATCGAGCCAGACCGGTGTCCCCGCTGCCGCGCCGTTGCAGCCGTATCCTGGCCAGGGGCAGCCGCCGGTTCAGCCGCAGCCTTATCAGCAAGGTTATCCGCAGCCTTACAACGCGCCCTATCCGCAAGCAGGGGCGCCCTACGGGGCACCAGCGCCGTATGTGTCCACGCCGTGGCCCATGTCGCCGGCTGCGCGTGAGGCGCAAGCCAATGCGTATGCGCAAGCGGCGCCGCAGCAGGGTAGCTATCCAGCACTGCCAGGTAATCAGCGCAAGACCGGCAAGAAGCAGGCGACGGCCCGCAACCAGACTGCCACGCGCACGGCGAACGGCGCGGGGCAGGCGTACGCGCAGGCACCGTATGGGCAGCAACAAGGCTATGCGCAGCAGCCGTACTATGGTCAGCAACCGTATCCGCAACAGCAGGGGTACGGGCAGCAGCCTTACCCGCAGCAGCAGGCCTATGCGCCGCAGCCGTATCCTCCGCAGCAGCAGGCGTACGGGCAACCGGCATACGGCCAGCAAGCGTATGCCCAGCAGAACTACGGCAATCAAGGCTACTACCCGCAACAACCGTACATTCCGCAACCGCCGGCAGGCTACGCGCAGCCCTACTACCCGCCCGTGCCCGCGACGCAAACCGCACCGGCCGGCAACAGCAACGGCAGCTATGCACCCGCGCCGGCCAACGTCGCCAACGCGCAGACGCTCGGTGTCGCGGAAGAACTGGCGCAGGTCAATCGCGAGCAGACAAGTACCGTGTCCGGCGGCATTGTGTTCCGCAATCGCGCAGGCGAAGACGGTCTGTCGCAGTTGACCGATATCGAAGCGCCGGTCCAAGGACGCATCCAGGCCGGCAACGGCCACGTCGTCGTCACGGCCACACCGGTGACGCTCGATGCGGGCACCGCGAGCAGCCAGCTCTCGACCCTCGCGCGCTTCGGCTCGGGGCTCGCGCCGTATACGCCGGGCGACACCACCGCTTCGACGCCCGTGACCAGCGCGACGAACAGGTTCGGCTCGCAAACCGCCAGTGGCGTCGGTTTGTCAGTCGGCTATGAAACCCGCAGCTTCAAGGCCGACGTAGGCACCACGCCGATCGGCTTTCCGGTCGAGAACATCGTCGGCGGCCTGGAGTATGACGGCGGCATCACCGACAAGGTGTCCTACACACTCGCCGTGGCACGGCGCGCGGTCACCGATAGCCTGCTCTCCTACGCCGGCGCCAAGGATTCGGGCCAGAATCTTCAGTGGGGCGGTGTCACGTCGAGCGGGGCGCTGGGCAGCCTCTCCTGGGACGATGGCACGAGCGGCCTGTACGTGAACGGATCGTTCCAGTATCTCGAAGGCAGCAACGTCGAGAGCAACTACGCGGGTAAAGGCGGCGGCGGCGTCTACACGCGCGTCTATAAGGACGCTGACCAGACCTTAACGATCGGCGTCAACACGACGCTGATGCGCTACGACAAAAACCTGTCCTACTTCACGTATGGCCAGGGCGGCTACTTCAGTCCGCAGCAGTATGTGATCCTGAACCTGCCTGTTGAATACATGGGCCGCAACGGAGAATTCACCTACGATCTCAAGGGGTCGATCGGCGTGCAGCATTACCGGCTGAACTCCTCGCCGTATTTTCCGACGAGCACGAGCGCCCAGACGGCAGCGGCTGACAACATGAACAGCATCACCACGACCACGCTCGACAGCAACGCGATCTACCCAAGCCAGAGCAAGACCGGCATTGCGTACTCGTTTAGCGCGGTGGGTGAGTATCAACTGGCGCCGCAACTCGCGGTGGGCGCGACCGCTTCGCTCGGCAACGCATATCAGTATCGGGAATGGCTGGCTGCCGTTTATGTGCGGTATAGCTTTACCAAGCAGAGCGGGCTGCAGCCGTTCCCGCCGGCGCCGTTGACGTCGCCGTATGTGTCGTTGTCGAATTAAGGGGTGAGGCGGTAGAGCGTTTTGGATCGCACACGTGTGTTTTGGGCATGCGTGTGCGGAGGTGGCGGTTGAGCTTCGGCTCCTGTTTGCCGCGTCGAGCATCGGCAACGCGTCGCTCAGGCCACGAAGTTACCGCTGGTTTTTGGTCCGCTAGTCCCCGCCAGAAACGCCGTCGCATACCCTGTGGTTCCTGGCTAACTGCCTATGCAGCCACACCAGCAACCACAGGCTTGACCTTCTTCGGAGCATGCTTGCGTGCGTGCCACAGGTCATGCGCTGTCTGCAGCGCCAGCCAGAAATCCGCGTTGTTACCGTTCTCGACACCCAGCCACGCCTCCAGCCGCAAGGCCATCTCGGGCGATACGCCAATCCGCTCGTTCAGCAGACGGGAAAAAGTGGTGCGGGCGACGCCAAGCTGCGCCGCCGCCTCCGTGACACTGAGATGCAGCGAAGGCAGAATATCTTCGCGCAGGAGCGCACCAGGGTGCGCTGGATTAAACATCTTGGACATAACTCTATTATCAGATAAATGCATCAAGCGAATGGTTTCCCAACACGATCGAAGTTGGGCTTCATCAGTGGTAGTCCTGGTAGTCAACCAGGATCACGTCAATACCTTCAAACTCGAACGTCAGTCTCCAGTTTCCGCTGACCCATATCGACCAACGACCCGTCTGGGTACCCGCCAGGGGATGGAGGTTCCATCCGAACCTCTTGATGTCGTCCGGGGTCTTCGCCATATCGAGCACCGTCAGCTGACGGTTGAGCTTCGCTGCGTGAGCTGCCTGGATACCTGCTTTTGACCCGGTCTCGTAAAACCTCTGTACACCCTTGTGCCTGAACGACTTGATCATGTCTACTTCTACCACCACGCTAAAAATTGTAGCATGTAGCACGACGTGCTACAAGATTTCCAGATCTGATGTCAGCCTATGGGACGACGGGCGTACAACAGGACTTGGGGGAAATTTTTAAGTTAGGCGGACGCAAACCGAGTGCTATCCGCCAACGGCAAACAGGGTCGGCCCACTGCTTTTCAGGTCAACCATGGCGAGGTCGCAGCCTCTGTTCCTGCCTGTCCATGTTCATGGATCGACAGGTAATTTGATCACATACTTGTTAGTAGTGCCATCTATAAATCGGGCAGCAACAATACTTTACATCACACCTCCTCTAGCACCGATTCGCGCGCTGTCCGTTGAGTCAGGCATGGCAGCCTCCGCACAAACGGTACTCATGATTTCAAGATGCATGCCGGAAAACGACTCCATACTCGCCCGTTTTAAAAACCGGAAAGCGTTATGGGGCCATTCAGCCAGGCCGACGAACATTTCGTCAAAGACGTTGTTGAGGCGCTCCTCGAACGACGATGGATTAACTGCAACCCAAGTATTGGCAGGTCACCCGTCAATCCCCGCTGGGAAGATGACTTAAGCCCGACGCTCTTTCTCTCCTCCGCCGGGATCAAGCAGGCAACGGGACGCACCCCGTTGCGTGGGTCGGTTTACGGAAGTCTGGAAAAGAAACTCGCTGAATTGTTAGAGTTCAACAAGCCGGATATGGCGGCTTGCCCCGAACCTGGACGCGACGAGTAGCAGATAGTCCTAAGCCCTTGTGCTCGAGCGCCGGAATGGTCATGCCCCTGATGCGATCGCCCGTCACGCGCTCCATGCCCGGATGACAGTCTCAACAACCAACCGGAGGCCGCGTGCCAACTGTTGCGCTGTTGAATTCGAACGGGACAGATTTTGTGGAACTGGCGCCTGACAAAACTAACTTGTCCACAGAAACTGTTCACAACGCTGTGGACAACCTAGCTGTACGCCTCCCAAGTCCCTGACGTAGAACGAAAATCATCATGCGTCCCCACGCCGTGCAGCTTGCCCGACCTAAACTAACCCACAGCCGGAAAGAACCCAAGATATTCAAACGCCGCCTCACCCCCACTATCGACGCAATCACCAAGCGCCCCCACGGACACGAGTGCATCCACCGTCGCCCGGCGGTTTGAAACAAAACGCCAGACAGGTGCCGCAGCAGACGGCGACCTCTCCTCAGCCAGTACATCGCCGGAACCCACCGCACTCACCTCCCGCAGCGCCGCCAGCAACGCCTCACGCGACGGCGAATGCACAACGAATCCTTCATTCGCCAACGCAGCCACATCAATACCAAGCAACGCACACAGCCGCTGCTTGACTGGCACATCCGCCGCATCGGCGGCACGCGACCGTGCGATCAGATCCACGGTCGTCGCATCCACCAGTTGCCCGGCCCGCATCAGCGGCGCGAGCCCAGGCGTCCATGCCTCCGGCGGACAGCCCTTATTGGCAGGCTCCAGTTGGATAAACGGATTGATTTCGGCCGGATAGATACGGCAGACGAAAGGCCGCTCCTCGTAGATACGACAGCGCATGTCCGCTTGCAGATTCGGACACGCTCCGGCAAACGCCCCCGTCAGGATCACCACGATCCGAGTGGGCAAGCTGCCGCTCATCGCTGCAAACGAACGGCGGCGTTTATGTGCCGCCTGCAGATTGTCCGCAGCGGATTCCTCAGGCCAAGGCAAGGCCTCGCAGAGAATCTGCACCTCGTTACCACGACCAAGCCAGGCGAGTGCTTCTGCAACCGTCAACGGCAAACGCAGATCGTGGCAGCAATTGCCGCACATCGTGCAGCCAAAATCGATATCCATACTCATACTCAAGTCAGCCTTGCACCGCGCGACGCAGTGGATTGTCCAGCACCCAGCTTCGTGCCTGGTACCCCCGTCGGACACGCCCAACAGTTGTGCCGCGCACAAGCAGTCGGGATTAGTCGGTTCAAAGCGCCTGTTCTTACAGCTATGAGAACTTTTTTTACGGAGGTCGACCCACGGTCTCCTGCCGGCGGCAGGCCGGCCGCACTCTATCACGCGCCGGCATCGAGCGAGTAACGCCGGCAATGTTCGAGGTATCCCGCCTCATGGCCGCTCACCAGCTCGACGATACTCTTCCAGAGCCACGGCGGCGCGTCGATCGTCTTGCTGCGGCTGCGCCGCAGCTCGCCGAGCCAGGCCTTGCGCTCGATATCGTCCATCTGGCGCGCATGCGCTTTGCCCACCACGAGCGCCAGGAAACGCGCCGCCTTCATCGCTTCGTCGCGCGTCAGTTGCTCGATGGTCAGCTTCATGTCTTGCGGCAGCAGTTCGCGAATCACCACCGACCGTTCGGCAAGCCGCGCCGCACGCATCCGGTCGCCGAGAAACGGCGCGAGATGACGCGCGCCCTCCACCACCCGCTGCGCGTTGTCGCGCGGCATGCGCACGCCCGCGTAGCGCGGCGCGGCCGCCTGCGCCGCTTCCTTGATGTCGATCAGGCACAGGTCGTCGCCGTCCAGCGCCGCACCGTCGACGTCGAGCAGCACTGCGTAGCGCAAGCGTCCCAGCGAACTGCAGCCCTTCACCCAATACGCTGCATCGAGCACGGCGACCTTGGCCGCTTCGTCCTCCGAACGCAACTCGGTCGCGAGACGCGCCACCGTGCGCTTCTCGAACAGCGCGTCGATTTCCCTGCGTTCGCTTTTCGACAACGGCCAGAAGCGCTTGCCAAGCGGAATGTGCGGCTCGATATCCTCGATGCGTTCTTCGGCCAGGTGCTGCCACGAGCGCCGCAAAGCCTCCTTCATGACGACGCGCACCGCTTCGGGCTTCTCGGCCTGAATGTCGGTGTGATCCGAGGTGTCGTCGAAGGCCCGTTCGTAGCCGTCCGCCAACGCCTCCATCATGCGAACCGTGGTGACGCCCGGCAGATCCGAGCCGCGCGCGGCGGTGGCAAGCGAAAGGCCCAACCGGATCAGATCGTGCGCCGGATTGCCGATCACCGTCTGATCCAGATCGCGAATCTGGATTTCCACGCGGCCTTGCGCATTCGCCATCGGCCCGATGTTGCCGGCATGGCAGTCGCCGCAGATCCATACCGCGGGCCCTTCCGGCAGCGTGTGACTCTCCATGCCGTCGAGCCATTCGTAAAACTTGGCGGTGTTGCCGCGCACATAAGCATGCGCCGAGCGCGCCATCCTGGCGTTGCGGCGCGCGGTCAGCAGATCCAGCCGCTCGCCCGGTTTGGGAAGTCCAGTACGGCTGGCGTTTTTCTTCGGCATGGTGGAGAGGTCCAGAAGACTATCGTCTGATCGTTAGCCGACCACCATGCCACAGCCTGAAGCCACAAACAACCTGCCGCGCTCGCGCAGCTGCGCGTGTGCCTGTGGATTGGCCGTCCGGGAACGCGGATTGCTACCGGCAGGCTGTCATCGCCTCATGACCGTCCCGCTGGAGTGACCACCCTGTGCCACAAGACTCGCCTCTTCATCCGTGCAAACCCCCACCGCAATGCCTGGCGCGTTACCAGGCGGTGGTTGTGGCCTACAATCATTTGCCGTCCCCGAGCGTTCGCCGTGGCTTGCTACGCACCTACCCCGCGCGTGTCTCTGCCCCGCCCGGCTTGTGCGTGACGCAAGACCGGCTGGCCCGAACGCGCTCATCGAAGTGACAACGGCGGAGCAAAACCATGCCATTCACGGCAGAAGACCATGGGTGCCCCGGCTGGAAAGGGGAAATGGCCGAACGCATCCGGGCGTTCGACTGGAGCGCGACCGAACTGGGCCCCATCGACAGATGGCAGCAAAGTCTGATTGCCGCCGTGCAATTCGTACTCGGTTCGCCCCTGCCTCTCGTGATGCTGTGGGGCAGCCAGGGGTACATGGTCTACAACGACGCCTATGCGGTGTTCGCCGGCGGCCGGCATCCCTACCTGCTGGGTAGTCCTGTCGAAATGGGCTGGCCGGAGGTTGCCTCGTTCAACCGGAACGTCATGGACACCTGTCTGGCCGGCGGCACGCTGTCGTACCGCGACAAGGAGCTCGTGCTGCTGCGCAACGGCCAGCCCGAAGACGTGTGGATGGATCTGCACTACAGCCCCGTGGCCGACGACAGCGGCGCACCGGCCGGCGTGATCGCCGTCGTCGTGGAAACGACCGGGCGCGTCCTCACGGAACGCTCGCGGCAACGCGCCGAGACCGCGCTGCGCGAAACCGACGAACGTCTGCAACTGGCGCTCAACACGGGCACCGTACTCGGCACCTGGGTGCTGGACGTCAGAGCCGACACGCTCACCGGCGACGAGCGCTTCGCCCGCACCTTCGGCGTTGCCGCCGAGCAGGCCGTGCGAGGCATCCCACGCAGCGCGACCGGCGCGGCGATTCATCCCGACGATCTCGGCGAGGCGCGTCGTCTCACGCGCGAGGCCACGCAGACCGGCAAGCCGTACCGGGCCGAATATCGCATCCGCCGTCCGGACGGCGAATACATCTGGGTGCAGGCAAACGGCCAATGCGAATTCGACGACCGCGGCGCGCCCTATCGCTTTCCGGGCGTGCTGATCGACATTCACGAACGCAAGATCGCCGAGCAGGCGCTGCGCCAACTCACGGAAACCCTCGAGCAACGCGTCACCGACGCTGTAGCGGCACGCGCGCTCGCCGAAGAGCAACTGCGCCAGGCGCAGAAGATGGAAGCGATCGGCAGCCTGACCGGCGGCGTCGCGCACGACTTCAACAACGTGCTGCAGGTGATCAACGGCAACCTGCAGATGCTCGCCGCCGATGCCGACGACCACCCCGCCACGCAGCGCAGAATCGCCGCGGCCAGCCAGGCCGTCAAACGCGGCGCACAACTCGCCGCCCACCTGCTCGCCTTCGCGCGGCGCCAGCCGCTCTCGCCCGTCGTGTTGAATCCGCGGCGGCTGCTCAGCGGCATGAGCGAGATGCTGCATCACGCACTGGGCGAAACCATCCGCGTCGAAACGGTGCTGGGCGCCGATCTCTGGAACGTCCTCGCCGATCGCAACCAGCTCGAAAACGCGTTGCTGAATCTGGCGATCAACGGCCGCGATGCCATGCGCGGCGAAGGCACGCTCACCGTTTGCGCCGAGAACCTCGTCGTCACCCGCCACGCCGATATCCCTGCTGGGGAGTACCTGGTATTTTCGATCGCCGATACCGGTGTCGGCATGCCGGCCGAAGTACTGGAGCGAGCCGTCGAGCCGTTTTTCACCACCAAGCCCAACGGTCACGGCACGGGCCTCGGCCTGAGCATGGTGTTCGGCTTTGTCAAACAGAGCGGCGGTCATACGCTGATCGACAGTGTGGTTGGCGAGGGCACGATAGTGCGGCTTTATTTCCCGCGCAGCCACGAAGCGGAGACCAGCGAGTTCGCCGATCAGAGCGAGACGACGGTCGGCGGACGCGAGACGGTCCTCGTGGTCGAAGACGACGCGGAGGTTCGGCTCACCGCCGTCGAAATGCTGGCGCAGCTCGGCTACAAGGTGTTGACCGCAGCGGATGGCGACGCGGCGCTCGAGTTCATCGACAGCGACGTCCCCCTCGATCTGGTGTTCACCGACGTCGTCATGCCCGGCAGCGTCAAGAGCGTCGAGTTGGCGCGGCGTGCGGCATTGCGTTCGCCAGCGGTTCCGGTGCTCTTCACTTCCGGCTATACGCGCGATGAGATCTTCCATCACGGCAAGCTCGATCCCGGTGTCACGCTGCTGAGCAAGCCCTATCGTCGCGACGATCTCGCGCGCAAGGTACGTGGCGTGCTGAACGCGCATCGCGCTGCGCTGGCGGCGGCGCCGGCCAGGGTGCCCGCACGCGTGTTGCTGGTAGAGGACGACTCGCCGTCGCGCGAAGCCATGGGCGAACTGCTCGCGGCGTTCGGACTGCAATGCACTGCGGTCGCAAGCGCGGAGGAAGCGCTCGAACTGGCGCCCGCGCATCGTTACGATATCCTGCTGAGCGACGTCACCTTGCCGGGCCTGTCCGGCGACGCACTCGCGCGCGCACTGCGGCATGCGCAGCCGGATCTGCGTATTCTGCTGATGTCGGGCTATGGCGAGCAGGCGAATATCGGCGAGGCCATACCCGGCGTCCGACTGCTGCCCAAGCCGTTCGACATCGCGGCGCTGCGCCGCGAACTCGCGGACTGGGGCGGGCATATCGAACCCACCTAGCCGGCCCGGGGGCGCACTTGCGCTGCAAGATCAGAAGCGAACGACAGAGGTGACGATGAACATTCAGTGCGGCACCGCCGGATGGACCGACAAAACGCTGATCGCCTGCAAGCGTTTCTATCCGCGCGGCTGCAACACTGCGGAAGCGCGACTGCGTTTCTATGCATCGCAGTTCCCCCTCGTCGAGGTCGACTCCGCCTACTACGCAATGCCGTCGGAGTCGAATGCCCAGCTATGGGCCGAGCGCACCCCCGACGGCTTTACGTTCAATTTCAAGTCGTTCCGGCTGTTCACGGGACACCAGACTTCGCCTGATGTGTTGCCGAAGGACATCGTGATGGCATTGGGCAGTTCCCCTTCCACCACGCGCAAGAAAAACCTCTACTACCGCGATCTCCCCGTGGAAATCCGCGACGAGTTATGGCGGCGCTACCTCGAAGCGCTCGAGCCTTTGCGGCGCACGCAGCGCCTCGGCGCCGTGCTGTTCCAGTTCGCACCGTGGATCACCCGCGCACCGGAGGATCTCGCCCATGTCGACGAATGCGCGGCGCGCATGACGGGCTATACGGTGGCCGTCGAGTTTCGCAATCAGTCCTGGCTCGACGAGCATCACGCGCCGTCGACCCTCGCGTTTCTGCGCGAGCGGCAACTGGTGCATGTGATCGTCGATGCGCCGCCCGACGTGACGAACCGCGTTCATACCGTGTGGGAGGCGACGAGTCCGCAACTCGCGATGGTGCGCCTGCATGGCCGCAACACCGCGTCATGGAACCCGGGCGCCGGCGCCTCGGCAGCGGACCGCTTCAACTACGACTACAGCGACGCCGAACTCGGCGAACTCGCGGGTTCGATTCGCGGCATCGCGACGCGCGCCGCGAAGACGCATGTGATCTTCAATAACTGCTTCGAGGATCAAGGGCAGCGCAATGCGTTGAGCATGATGGGCATGCTGGGGGCGAGCCCCCACGCACCCGGCGACGCCCGGCCATGAACAGCCGTTCGACGTGAACTCGTAGATCGCCGGCAATCGATTGACGCGGTAAGCGTGCGTTACATTTCTCGCAAACGTCGAAGTCAACGGGACGGGCGCGCCCCACGTTCCTGATATGCAGGCGTACATATCACTGGCGCTATCGAGGATTCACAGCCTGCCGACAACGCTCCAAAGGAGATCCCACGTGTCCCGGTTTCACCGTATCGCATGCTCTCTACCGGTCTTGCTAGTTGCGGCATCGGCGTCAATTGCCTCGGCCGGGAATCTCAAGTCTGTTTCGCCCGTTTCCGGCATCAAGGTCATGACCGAACGCGAGCTCGTGAACACCCCTGTACCGATCGTGCAAAAAGGACGGCTGGTCATTTCCACCCGGTCAGGCGACTTTGAAATGCCCATTGCGGTATCGCGAGACTGGTCTCAGCCACAAGACGATGTTACCCGTGCGGTTGTCGTCATCCCTGGCTGGCCGCGCCGGGATCTTCGCTCGGGGGAACACGCTGCGGAAGTGGCGGGAGCAGCAGCGCGCGGAACGGTCATCGTCACGCCTCAATTCTTGACGGCGCGAGATGTCGCCGCGCACAACCTGACGGACAACATGCTCAGATGGGGTGAAGATGACTGGAAGGAAGGCAAGCCATCTCAGGACGCGGCAGCAATCAGCTCGTTTCAGATCGTCGATGAGATTTTCCGCCGGTTGGCGAATCGCACGATATTTCCAAACCTCACGACTATCGTGCTTGCCGGACATTCAGCCGGGGGACAATTTGTTCAGGACTACGCGGTTCTTGGCCGAGGAGAAGCGGGTCTTGGAGACGCCCCGATCCATGTCAGGTATGTTGTCGCCAATCCTGCGACATACCTTTATTTGACCGACGAGCGACCCGATTCCAACGGAGACTTCGCGCCTTTCAACGCGGCCTCGTGCCGCGCATTCAATCAATGGAATTACGGTCTGGAAGCTGGCATCCCAGCCTATCCACCGCGCCCGGATTCGATCAATGAATTGAAAGCGCGTTACCTGCAACGGGACATCATCTATCTCCTCGGGACCGCAGACAACGCCCCGGACGGAGACGGTCAAGACCGGTCATGCGCGGCCGAAGCGCAAGGTGCGACACGTTATGCCCGTGGCCGGGCCTTCGATGCCTACGTGCACATACTCGACCCGCACACGAACCAGCGCGTTTTCGATGCCCGTGGGATTGGGCATTCCAGCTACCGGATGTACTCGTCGGTCTGCGGGCTGGCCGCGTTGTTCGATAAGCCGGGTTGCGATTCGGCATCGGAATGACTGCTTG
>Ga0153933_1000499_pt1 | contig 13883 bp, 11 predicted proteins | sample TSNJ017MetaG_FD_102275 | JGI IMG/M metagenome (GOLD analysis project Ga0153933, IMG submission 102275) | Attine ant fungus gardens microbial communities from New Jersey, USA - TSNJ017 MetaG | ecosystem: Host-associated > Fungi > Mycelium > Unclassified | place: USA: New Jersey, Wharton State...
CGCCGCCGGGCGGCTCGTTACTGAACGGCAAGCCTGCACTTTAAGGCTGCCACCCATCGATATTTTTGTAGTGAAAGCCCGTCAGGGCGACACGATAGAGGGAAAAAAGGAATGATGAAGCTCGCATTTGATACTGGCGGTACGTTCACCGACTTCGCGATGGCCGACGATGACGGAACGATCTTGCTGCACAAAGTTCTGAGCACACCAGACGATCCGGCTCGAGCGGTACTTCAGGGCATCGACGAACTGCTGGCACGCGCGCGGGTCGACAACGGCAAACCAGGTGCACCGCAGATTCTCGGTGCGACGACGGTGGTCACCAACGCGGTGCTGGAACGGCGCGGTGTCGAAACCGCCTTCATCACGACCGACGGCTTCCAGGACATGCTGCGGATCCGTACCGAGGGCCGCTATGACCTGTACGACCTGAACATCCAGTATCCAGAGCCGCTGGTTCCGCGCGACCTGTGTTTCGGCGCGGACGAGCGGGTGACAGCGGACGGAGTGATCATCCAGTCACTCGACGAGGACAAGGTGCGCCAGATCGCCGAATGTCTGCGCGAAGCCGGGATCAGCTCGGTCGCCGTGTGCCTGCTGCATGCCTACAAGTATCCGCAGCACGAACAACGGATCGGCGAACTGTTCGCTAGCGTCGCCGGCGATATTTCCGTGTCGCTATCGTCGTCGGTCTGCCCGGAGGTACGTGAATTCGACCGTGCTTCGACCACGGTGGCCAACGCGTATACGCGGCCGTTGATGGTGCGCCATGTAGATCATCTCGAACGCGAGTTGTCCAAACGTGGCATCGAGAGCCAGTTGCTGTGGATGACATCGAGCGGCGGTGTGGTGCCAAGCTCGACCGCGGCGCGCGTGCCCGTGCGGCTGATCGAATCGGGTCCCGCTGCGGGTGCCGTAGCGGCAGCCGATTACGCACGTACAGCCGGCGAGCACAGCGTGCTGTCGTTCGACATGGGCGGCACGACCGCCAAGCTGTGTCTGATTCCGAACGGCCAACCGATGATCGCCAACGAGCTCGAAGTGGCACGCTACGAGCGCTTCCGCAAAGGCAGCGGTTTCCCGCTGAAGATCCAGTCGATCCACATGATCGAAATCGGTGCCGGGGGCGGCAGTATCGCCTCGCGCAGCCCGCTCGGTCTGCTCGCTGTGGGGCCGCGCAGCGCCGGGGCTGCGCCGGGGCCGGCATGCTACGGCCGAGGCGGCACGGAGCCGACGGTGACCGATGCTGACCTGCTGCTCGGCTACGTTGACGAGCACTCGTTCCTCGGCGGTGACTTTGCCCTCGACCGTCCTGCTGCGAAGGCGGCCATGGCGCGCCTTGCTGATCGCCTCGAAATCACCGCCGATCGTTGTGCCTGGGGCATCCACGATATGGTCAACGAGAGCATGAGCAAGGCGGCGGCTATGCAGGCGACTGAAAGCGGAGTCGATCCACGCGCGTTGCCGCTGATCGCCTTCGGTGGTGCGGGACCCGTGCATGCGTACGGTGTTGCCCGCAAGCTCGGCATCCGCAAGGTAATTTGCCCACTCGGCGCCGGTGTGACGTCGGCGATCGGATTGTTGGGCGCACCGGTGGCTTCCGATCTGTCGGCGAGCCGTCCGCTCGCGCTGGCGGCGTGGGATCCCGCTGCGATCCATGGCGTGCTCGATCCACTCGTCGCCCAAGGCCGCGAGGTCGTCTCGGCAAGCGGCGTGCCGGCGGAGAACATTACCGCGACGTTTTCCGTGGACATGCGTCACGTCGGCCAGGGGCATGAAATCTCGGTCGCATTGCCCGAGCAGGATTTGGCTTCGACCGGTTTCGTCGAGGAACTGCTTGCGCGCTTCTATATCGCTTACGAGGCGCTGTACGGTCGCACGGTGTCGGGCTCCGCGGTGGAGGTCATTACCTGGCGTGTGCGTGTGAGCGGCCCTCGCAGTCACGTGACGACGGGCAAGATCGGCGGCGGGCTTAGTGCGACGAACGATCCGCTTAAAGGCAGTCGACAGGTCTATTTCGATGAACTCGGCCAATACGTCGATACCCGCGTGTACGACCATTACGCGCTGACCCCGGACATGCAGATCCAGGGGCCGGCCATCATCGAGCAGCGTGAATCGACCGTGGTTGTTGGCCCGAGCGCCACGGCGTCGGTCGATGCGCAGCAAAATCTGATCATGCTTCTCGCTTGAGGAAGAAAACCGTTATGACTATCCGCAATCCCGATTTCAACGATCCGATCACCTTGCAGGTCATGTGGGATCGTCTCGTCTTCATCGCCGACCAGGCCGACAGCGCGCTGGGCCGCACCGCATTTTCGCCGATCGTGCGCGAGAACCACGACTACGTGACTGTACTGCTCGATGCGAAAGGGCGCGCGCTCTCGCAATGCACGTGGTCGATCCCGGTGTTCATCACCTCACTGCCGATGGCCGCGCAGAACTATTTTCTCAAGGCGTTTCCACCGGAGACGCTGGAGCCCGGCGACGTGCTTGCGACCAACGATCCAATGATCGGCACAGGCCACCTGCCGGACCTGGTGATGTTGACGCCGATTTTCCGCAACGGCCAGATCGTGGCGTACGCAGGCAGCATTGCGCACTTGCCGGACATCGGCGGCCGGCCGCAGTCGCCCGATTCGACCGACATGTTCGAAGAGGGCATTCGTCTGCCGATCCTGAAGCTGTTCAAGGCGGGCAAGCCGAACGAGGACGTTTTCGCGGTACTCGAGGCAAGCGTGCGCCTGCCGCATGAAGTGCGTGGCGATATTCAAAGCATGGTGGCGGCAAACGAGGTGATCCATCGCGAGCTGGCGCGTTTTATGGACGAGTACGGTCTCGACAATCTCGAAGGGCTGGGTGAAGCGATCCACGGCCGCTCGGAGCGTTTCATGCGGCGTGCAATTGCCGCGTTGCCGAACGGCAAGTATGGCGCCGAGGTCACACTCGACGGCTTCGAGACGGACGTGTATCTGCGCGTGAGCGTCGAGGTGCGGGACGATTCGATTCACGTCGACTATGCGGGCACGTCGCCCGAAGTGGCGCGCGGCATCAACGTGATGCCCCACTACCGTGTCGCCCACAGTGTCTATGCGTTGAAGTGTCTGCTCGATCCCGAGACGCCGAACAACGAAGGCTGCATGATTCCGATCACGGATGAGGCACCCGCCGGCTCGATTCTCAACCCGGGCCGCACGGCGGCCGGCAGTGCACGCAACCTGATCGGTCACGTGATTCCGAGTCTGATTTTCCGCGCCTTGCAGGACGTATTGCCGGAGCGAACCCAGGCCGATAGTGGCGGCGCACCGATCTGGGGTGTCAACTGCCAGGGGCAGCGTGAGGACGGCAGCGCCTACGGCAGCATCCAGAATTTCCACGGCGGGCAGGGCGGTCGCGCGACTTTGGATGGCAACGACACCCTCAGCTTTCCTTCGAACTGCAAGGTCACGCCAATCGAAATGTATGAGATCGCAGTACCGATTCTCACCGAGCGCAAGGAACTGATCGCCGACTCGGGCGGCGCCGGAAAATACCGCGGCGGCCTTGGCCAGCGCGGCGTGCTGCGCAATCTGTCGTCGCGGCCGATGAACATCTATCTAAGCACCGAGCGCGTCAAACATCCCTGCTTCGGCGTGCTCGGGGGGCAGTCAGGGCGCGCTGGCGCCGTTCTGCGCGACGGTGAGGCGGTGTTCGCAAAGGGCAAGCTGGTACTCGAACCGGGCCAGCAACTGGTGCTTGAACTGCCGGGCGGCGGCGGTTGGGGCAAAGCAAGCGAGCGGCCGCGCGAACTGATCGAGCGCGACTTGCGTGAAGGCCTGGTGAGCGCGGCGCGGGCGAAGGCCGACTACGGATATAGCGGTCCAGCCGTGGGCGGGGCAGCCGCCGGCAATGGAGGGCAATGATCATGGGTGCGCTTGATGGACAGGTCGCCGTTGTTACTGGTGGCGGCACGGGCATCGGCCGTTCGACGGCGCTGCAACTTGCGGCGGAGGGCGCCAAAGTCGTGGTCGTAGGCCGCCGACAGGCTCCGCTCGCAGAGGTCGTGAGCGAGATCAAAGCTGCAGGTCACGAAGCGTGGGCTCGCCCAGTGGACCTCGAGCGGCGCGAAGAGATGGTTGATCTGGTGCGTTGGATTGAGGCTGAAATTGGCACGGTTGGCATTCTTGTCAACAATGCCGGCGCGTCGAGCCGGGTGCGAAATATACGCTGGATCGACGAGGACGACTGGAACTCGACGATCTCGGTCAACCTGAACGCGGTCTATGTGCTGATCCAGGCAGTATTGCCGGGCATGCTCTCAGCCGGTGGCGGCACCGTGGTGACCGTGTCGTCGCTCGCTGCGGTGCGACCGGGCCTGCTTGGTGGGGCTCCGTACGGCGCCGCGAAAGCCGGCGTGCGTAATCTGATGACTTATCTGCACGCCACGTTTCGCAACAACAACATCCGCGCGACGACGATCCTTCCGGGCGAAGTCAACACGCCGATCATGGACACGCGTGTTCGTCCGCCAAATCCCGAGGAGCGCGAAGCGATGGTAAGCCCCGACGATGTGGCGCGAGCGGTCCTGCTGTGCTGCACTTTGCCGGAGCGCACCACGATCGAGGAATTGGTCATCAGCCCGACGTTGCAACGGGACCAGGGGCCGGACACGGAAATCAGCCGCTGGCTCGGCGCCCCCGACGGCGTCGGCCCCGCAACGAGCGCAGGGAATAAATCATGAGCGCAACGCTTAAACAACGGCTTGCGAATGGCCAGTCCGTGTTGATGGTCAATCCGAATCACGTGTCGTCCAGTCTGGCCGAGAAGCTCACGCGTGCCGGCGCCGATTCGATTTTCGTCGACTGCGAACACGGCGCAGCGGGTTTTGAACAGCTACAGCAGATGGCAAAGGCGGCCCGCTTTGGCGGTGGTTATACGATCGTGCGGCCGCAAAGCCAAGACCGGTCCACTATCACGCGATGCCTGAACTGCGGTGCCGACGGTGTGATGGTGCCGCTTGTGCACACCGCGGAAAACGCGCGCGAGGTCGTCGCGACGATACGGTACGCGTGCCCTGACGACTACGACGAGAAGCTGGTCATCGTCATGATCGAGTCCACGCAGGCCGTGGAAAATCTCGACGAGATCCTTGCGCTCGAGGGTATCGATGTGTTCTTTGTCGGCCCTGGCGACCTGTCGCAGTCCATGGGATATTCGCCGCGAGTGGCGCCCGGCGCGCGTCGCCCGAAACCCGTAATCGATCTTGTGGATCAGACGCTTGGGCGCATCCGCCGTGCGGGCAAATTCGCCGGAACGCTAGTCGTCAAGGAAGATGTCGCTCATCTGGTGGAAGCCGGTGCGCAACTCCTGTATTACCACGCGGACCCGTTCGTCAACGACGGCGTGAATGTGATGCGCGGCTTGTCGGCGCCGCCGGTGACACGCGAAAGCCGCGTAGCTGTCTAGGTACCTGGGAGAAGGGGCTCAGGCGTCAGTGTGCCCGACGTATCCGGTGCACTGACGCCGACAAAGCGCTGCGACGCCACCAGTTCGCTCACCAGATAGCTTAGCGTGTCGCGTACCGCCCGTGCTTCGTCAGACATGGGCTGATGGTCCGGTACGCAGAGCGACACCGTGGCGCGGATGGTCGGATCGATCAGCCGGCGCGTTAACGGACGTTCGGCCCCGGTGAACGTACTCGTCAGTGCCCACGGCAGAATGGTCGCTCCGAGGCCGGCTTCGATCGCGTCGTGCAGTGTCGCCGCGGACTCGATTTCGGCCGCCACCCGCGGCTTGATGCCTACGTCGGCAAAGGCGGCTTCGATCAGATTGCGCAGGAAATGCGTGCGGCCAGGCAGCAGCAACTCGACGCCGTCCAGCGCGGCCAATGGTACAGCGCCGTCGACGTCCGGTGGCAATTCGGCATGCGGCGGCGCGATCAGGAAGAGTTCTTCCACGAGGAGCGGCTGCAGCGTGATGCCCTTGATCGGTCCCGACGCATAGATGATCGCCAGATCCATGCGCCCGGTCATGACCATCTCGCTCAATACCAGGCCGAAATTGTCGTTGAGGAACAGGTTGACGTCGGGATAGTCCCGTCTGATCGTTTTCAGCAGTGGTGTCGACAGGATCGAAGTGGTGCTGTATGTCGCAAGGCCGACGCTCACGTTGCCCGAAATCACATTCGCCGAGCGCGCCACGTCGAGTTCGGCCTTGTCGAGTTGATCGAGGATCAGGAGCGCATGCCGGTATAGCTCCCGGCCCGCGTCAGTTGGGTTGACGCCGACATTGGTGCGGATCAGCAGTCTTTGACCAAAGTGCCGTTCAAGCAGATTGACGTGCTGGCTTAACGCCGGCTGCGCGATATGCAGATGAATTGCCGCGCTCGAAAGGCTTTCCAGCTCGACGGCCTTGACGAAGCTCTTGAGCAGCTTGAAATTGATGGTCATGTAAACGGCTCCGTACAGCTACGGCTGCATGCCTGAAGTGCAGGCGTTTTCTTGTAGATGTGAGCCAGGCGCCAGGTCCGCGACCAGTTCGAGCAGGATCTGATACACCGCCACCGCTGGCTCGGACAGCGGCAAGTGGTCCGACACGCAAAGGGACAATGGTGCTTCGATTTCGGGCGCCACGATGCGCCGCTGCACGCCGTCGCCGGAAGCCGCGATGATGCGGGCCGCGGAGTCAGGCAGGATGGTGGCGCCAATACCTTCGCGAATGGCGGCTGCGAGCGTTGCGGCCGATTCGATTTCGGCTACGACGCGTGGCTGCACCCGCGCGACCGACAGCGCGTCGTCAATATATTTGCGCAGGTAGTTGTAGGGACGCGGCAACATCAGATCGACGTTTTGCAATGCCGCGAGCTCAATTGACCCGTCCGGCATTGGCATGCCGCGCGGTGAGACGAGAAACAAATCCTCTTTCAGCAGCAACTGGAATGACAAACCGTGCGATGCGTGATCGCCGTACAGAACGGCCATGTCCATACGGCCGTTGATGATCAACTCGCTCAGTGTGGTGCCGAAACTTTCGTTGATGTAGAGGAGGATGCCGGGGTGGCGGCCCCGCACGGTTTTGAGCAACGGCAGCGACAGCGCCGACGCCGCGGTACCAGGCGCAAGACCTACCGACACTTTGCCGGCCAGCGTGTCGCCGCGCTTGTCCATGTCACTGCGTGCCTGCTCGAGTTGCCGAAGGATGATCTGCGCGTGGCGGTAAAGCGTATTGCCGGCTTCGGTGGGGGTGACGCCACGTTTGGTGCGGACCAGCAACTGATGCCGGAACTCGCCCTCGAGAATCATCAATTGCTGGCTTAAGGCGGGCTGCGCGATGTGAAGAATCTCGGAAGCCTGCGTGAGGCTGCCAAGATCGACGATTTTGACGAAGTACTTCAGGCGCCTCAGGTTCACAGCCTCTTGCCCTACGAAAGTCCGATAGTCTGACCGCGACTCGAAACGGAAATCGTAAAGCATACGGTGTAATAGCGACATCGGAAAAAAATAGTGTAAAACCCTCGGCCAGCTGGCCCCGGCAGGCGGCGTCTCCCACCCACGCGGTAACGCGACGAAGTCGGCTAGACGAGCGTCGTTGCGCTTGCGGTGTGGGTATAAGCGATTGCGATTCCGCTAGAACGAATCCATCTTTGCGCGAACATTTTCGCCCAATTACCTTGCCCTCATGCCCATATTGACAAGGAGTGCGCAGTGAGTGTGTCTCGAATCGCGTCGCGTGTGCAGCGCATCAAAACCTCTCCGAGCAGTGCGGCAGCGGATCGCGCTGCCGAATTGCGGCGGCAAGGGCGCCCGATTATCAATCTCGCCATCGGCGAGCCGGATTTTCCAACGCCAGTGCACATACGACGCGCCGCCGCCGAAGCGGTGGAGCGCGGTGAAACGCGTTACACCCAGACAGCCGGTACCCTGGCACTACGCACCGCGATCGCTGCCAAACTGCGCGAAGAGAATGGCCTTGACTACGACCCGAAGCACATCATCGTCACTTGCGGCGCGAAGCATGCAATTTTCAATGCCCTCGCCGTCACCGTCGAACCAGGCGATGAGGTCCTGATTCCGGCGCCTTACTGGGTCTCATATCCGGACATGGCGCTGGCATGCGAAGGTACGCCTGTCGTGCTGCCTTGCACCGAAGCTGATGGTTTCAAGCTGACCGCCGCCACGCTGGAAGCAGCCATCACGCCGCGCGCGCGCTGGCTGCTGCTCAACTCGCCAAGCAATCCAACCGGCGCGTCTTACTCGTCCGGGGAACTGCGCGCGTTAGCGGATGTCTTGCTACGTCATCCGCATGTCCTTGTGCTGACCGACGACATCTACGAACACGTCCGCTTCGATAACGCGAGCAACCCGCACATCGCGGCGGTTGAACCGGCGTTGCGGGATCGGACCGTGGTTGTCAATGGTATGTCGAAGACATATGCAATGACTGGCTGGCGCATCGGCTATGCCGCTGGGCCGGCCGACCTTATCGCGGCGATGGACACGCTGCAATCGCAGTCCACGAGCTGCGCATCCTCGATCGGACAGGCGGCGGCGCTCGCTGCTCTGCAGGGCGACCAGAGCGGTATTGCCGAGGCCGTCGCCACGTATCGTTCCCGGCGCGATCGCGGTCTGGCGTTACTCAACGCTATTCCTGGCTTGAAATGTGGCGCTCCCGGTGGCGCGTTCTATCTGTTCGTCAATTGCGGTGGAGTGATCGGTAAGCGTACACCGGACGGTAAGCGGATCGGCAGCGACACGGACTTCGTTCTTTACCTGCTCGAGTCAGCGGGCGTCGTACTCGTTGCTGGCTCGGCCTACGGGGCGTCGCCGTATTTCCGCATGTCGATTGCGACCGGTATCGACGTTATCGAGGAAGGTTGCCGAAAAATTGCTGGTGCCGTGGCCGAGTTGATCTGAATGTTGGCGAGTCATTGATGCTCGCCGCTCGAAAGTTGTCGGGTAGAAGTTAAACCACGTGTTGCCCATAAAGGCGACACGTGGTTTAACCGTCAAAGTTTCTAACAATTAGTTTGTAATCCTAAGGTTATGTGAGATCATTTAATGAAAAATTCTATTTCCACTCTATCCGTAGCGGCGCTGGTTTCATTCGCGGGTGCTGCTCATGCGCAGAGTAGCGTGACCTTGTACGGCATTGCGGATGCCGGGTTAGTCTATAACTCGAACGTGAAAGGCGGCAGACAGGTCGCGCTGAATGGCGGCAACGAGGGAGCCGACCGGTGGGGGGTGATCGGCACCGAAGACCTGGGTGGTGGCCTCAGCGCAATATTCAACCTTGAAGCAGGCTATAACATGGCCAACGGCGCGATAGGACAAAACGGCACATTTTGGGGACGTGCGGCCATTGTTGGACTGAGTAGCACCAGTTACGGAACAGTGACCATGGGTCGTCAGAATTCAGACTCGTGGGCGGCAGTGGGTTATCTCGAGGCCGGCGACAGTTGGGCTGCTTCCGGCGATGAATACGGTGCTCATCCGGGTGACGTCGATAACCTCGACAATTCGAATCGTCTCAATAATTCGGTCATGTATAAAAGCAAAAGCTTTAACGGCCTGACGTTTGGTGGTGCGTATAGCTTTGGTGGAAAGGCGGGCGAATTTTCGCAAAACCAGATCTGGGATCTGAGCGCGGGTTATGTCAATGGCCCGGTAAAGTTGGGCGTTGGCTATATCCTGGCGAAGGATCCGAATTTCTCATTCTTTGGCAATAAGGCTAACGACAGTGCGACGGGCATCAATATTTCAAGCCCGGTCACCACAGGCTATGCATCCGCTGGCTATCAGCAGATTGTTGCGGCCGGCGGATCTTACGCGTTTGGTCCCGCGACCGTTGGTGTCGTCTATAGCAATACCCAGTTCCAGGATCTGGGAACGGTGAGTGTGTCCGGCTTGAATTCGACCGAAGCGGCGTATCGTGGTACGGCATCGTTCAATACGGGCGAACTGAATCTGAAGTATCAAGTCACCCCGGCGCTTCTGCTCGGTGTCTCGTATAGCTACACGAGAAACGGCGGGGCCAGTAGCGAAGGCGGCGCGCGGTATCAGCAGGTTGACCTTGGCGCAGTCTATTCTCTCTCGAAGCGGACTTCCCTTTACGCGATTGGGGTTCATCAGGCGGCCAGCGGGACGGACTCGACTGGCGAGCGGGCCGTTGCTGCCATTGCAGGAACATCGGGATCATCAACAAATGCCGAAAGCCTCGTTACCATCGGTTTGACGCATCGGTTCTAGGCCCCTTCACGAGTGCCTGCTGGTGGTCTGGCGGTTGTTCCGTCCCGCTTCGTTGTACGGCCAGAAGTTCTGGGGATCACCTGATTAATTGACATGCCTGCGGTCGCCGGGTTTCGAGTCACGCAGCATCTCCGTCATTCATCAGTGACTGAGAGGATGCTGCATCAGATTGAACCACGCCCCTCGCTAAAGCGTGGCGGTTACGCCACCGTCGACATAGAGAATGTGCCCATTCACAAAGTTTGACGCATCGCTCGCGAGAAACACGGCCGCTCCGGTTAGGTCCTCGACATCTCCCCACCGGCGCGAAGGTGTCCTCCCGATCAGCCAACTGCTGAACTCGGGGTTTTTGACCAACGCTTCGGTGAGCTCCGTCTTGAAGTAGCCTGGTCCGAGCCCGTTGACCTGCAAGCCGTGTGGACCCCAGTCGATGGCCATACCTTTTGTGAGCATCTTTACCGCACCCTTGCTTGCGGTGTACGCGGCGATATTCGGACGACCTAGTTCGCTTTGGACTGAGCAGATGTTGATGATCTTGCCGCGCCCACGCGGAATCATGTGACGCGCGACAGCCTTCCCGACGAGGAAAACACTGTCCAGATTGGTGCGCATCAGTTCGTCCCAATGGGCTACGGAGAAGTCCCCCAATGGCGCGCGGCGTTGCATGCCGGCGTTATTTACCAGGATGTCGATGGCGCCGACGCTGTCTTCGAGGCGTGCTATTGCCGAGCTGACGCTCTCGGCGTCCGTCACGTCGAAATGGCTCGAGTGAACTGTTGCACCAACGTTGCGCAGGGTGTCGGCAGCCTGGGCGAGGCGTGCTTCGTTTCGCCCGTTCAATATGACGGTCGCGCCAGCCAAGGCGAGACCACGGGCGAGCGCGTAGCCGATGCCGGCGCTCGACCCGGTGATTAGCGCGGTGCGGCCGGCAAGATCGAATAGTCTGGAAAGGGTGTTCAAAACAACTCCTCTGGATGAAAGCCAAGTGGGTAAGCTATCGTGCGCGGCCCAGGCCGAGGTCCTCGTCGGTGAGCGAAGCGCCTTCAGGCATCTTTCCCTCCCGGGGTGTTGCGCTCATGGCGTGCTGGTCCAGTTGGACAGCACCTCAGGATTGACCGCTGAAGGTGGATGTCCAGCGAACTTCCCGTATCCGAATGCCGCGCTCAGGTTGTCGCTCGCGAGCGAAGCCATGGCCCGTCGCGTAGCCACCGAAGCACTGCCTATGTGTGGAGTTAACACAATGTTCGGTACGCTCAGCAAGTCAGGATGAATTGCCGGTTCGCCTTCGAAGACGTCAAGGCCGGCCGCCGCGATCGTGTGATTGCGCAATGCCCCCGCAAGTGCGGCGTCATCGACTACGCCACCTCTCGCAATATTGGTCAACGTCGCTGTGGGCTTCATTAGAGAGAGTTCACTGGCGCCAATCGCGTGATGCGAACTTGCGGAGTACGGAACGACGACAATCAGGTGATCAGCCTCCCGTAGTAGCCTGTTTTTGTCGACATATTGTGCGCGGCTACTGGCCTCGATCTCAACGGGAAGCCGTGACCGGTTGTAATAAATTACACGCATGTCGAACCCTAACGCGGCGCGTTTCGCGATAGCCTGGCCAATGCGGCCCATGCCGAGAATGCCGAGTGTCGTGTGGTGGATGTCGGTTCCGATGAACATGTCGTAGCGCCCCGTCTTCTCCCACTGGCCGCGTCGAACAAAATGTTCCGACTCGGCGATGCGACGCGCGGTGGCCATCATCAAGGCGAAACCGAAATCGGCCGTGGTGTCGGTGAGTACGCCGGGCGTATTCGTTACCAGCACGCCGCGGCTGGTACATGCATCGACATCGATGTTGTTGTAGCCAACGCCGACGTTGCACACCGCGCGTAATCCTGGGCAGGCAGCCAGCAGGGGTGCGTCGATACGGTCGCTACCGTGAGTTATCGCGCCCGATTTTCCTTGCAGGCGGGCGATCAATTCAGCCTGATTCCACACGACATCGTCGGCATTATCGCTGACGTGGAAGTGTTCACGCAGGCTATCGACAATGTCGGGAAAGGAAGCGCGCGTGACGAGCACGGGTGCATGCATATTCAAGTCTCCTTCGGAGATATTCAAATCGGGCGGCCGGAGCGTTGCCGGTACGGGACGATTTCGTGTGCCAGCCTATCTTGGATATAGGCGACGCGCCAAGACGGTTTCGCTTTAACGCAATAACGGTCGCTTATGGCGGCGAAACGGCTGCGCGCTATAAGTGAACCTTATCCGGTCAGATTAAAGGCGTCTTTCTACAAAATAGCGTGCTGCCTTAATGTTTGACCTGAGTGACGCGACAACGAAGTAGGTGGCCCGCGTCAATGTCGCGTGGGCGCGTTACCGTATTTAGAATACCTTAAAAAAGGCTTGGTTATGCACGCATTGGTGATTCATGCTCCTCGTGATCTACGCGTCGAGGAGATGCCAACTCCCGAGTTCGGGCCGCACCAGTTGCTTGTCCGCACCCGGGTAGGGGGTATTTGTGGTTCGGACCTGCATTACTTTCAGCATGGCGGATTTGGCACGGTTCGCATCAGCGAGCCCATGATTCTCGGTCACGAAGTCTCGGGTGTCGTTCAGGAGGTCGGAGCAGGCGTGGACGATATGCCCTCCGGTACACGAATTGCCATTAGCCCGAGTCGCCCGTGCGGTTTTTGCCAGTATTGTCAAAAAGGCCTGCAGAATCATTGCGTCGACATGCGCTATTACGGTAGCGCTATGCGTAAACCACACGTACAAGGCGCGTTTCGGCAGCAGACTGTCGTTGACCGGACTCAGGCGCACATCGTTTCGGATGGGATCAGCGACGGCGAAGCGGCTATGGCGGAACCCTTGTCTGTTGCGCTCCATGCCGTTCGACGTGCTGGTCCGTTGCTCGGCAAAAGCGTGTTGGTGACGGGATGTGGTCCAATCGGAGCCCTCATCGTTGCCGCCGCGCGGAGAGCGGGCGCAGTTGTCGTGATGGCCACGGATGTGAGTGCCCTGCCGTTGACGAGCGCCATGCAGATGGGCGCGGATAAAGTCTTCAATATTCGCGAGAATCCTGAAGCGCTGGCGTCGTTTGCTGTGAATAAGGGTAGTTTCGACGTACTGTTCGAGGCCAGTGGCAACGAGCATGCACTAAGGAGTGCCATTAATGCGGTGAGACCGAGGGGCGTGATTGTCCAGGTTGGCCTTGGCGGAGAAATGAACCTGCCTATCAACACATTCGTCACGAAAGAGTTTGATCTGCGTGGTGCCTTCAGGTTTCACGAAGAATTCGCTGTCGCTGTCGAACTGCTGAACAAGGGGTTGATTAACGTGGAGCCTTTGATTTCAGCGACCTTCCCCTACCTGGAGTCCGTGAAGGCTTTTGAATTCGCTGCGGATCGCTCGCGTGCGATGAAGGTGCTTGTAAGCTTTGAGTGACCGTGCAAGCCTGTAGTTTGCGTGCCGTCGCGACAATGGCGACCTGCTGGCCGCGACGGTCGCATACGCGCAGGAAGAAAGCGCGCAGAGGGCCAGGCACCTGTGCTGCGCCCCAGGCTGCCTCGACGAGCAATGCCCGTGCGTACGAACGTCCCCGCCTGGTGATGTGGCCGTGCCTGGCGGGCGTTGGGCCCGACTGATAGACCGACGGGTTCAGCCCGA
>Ga0153933_1000502_pt1 | contig 13839 bp, 19 predicted proteins | sample TSNJ017MetaG_FD_102275 | JGI IMG/M metagenome (GOLD analysis project Ga0153933, IMG submission 102275) | Attine ant fungus gardens microbial communities from New Jersey, USA - TSNJ017 MetaG | ecosystem: Host-associated > Fungi > Mycelium > Unclassified | place: USA: New Jersey, Wharton State...
GCGCCGCCTCGCGGTTTCGGGCGAGTCACTTTGAGGAACTGCCGTGAAAAGTCTCCTGAACCGACGCAGTGCACTGCTCGCCACTGGCCCATCCCACCTTGTCCAGGTGGCCCACGACAACACAGCCTCGTCAGACGACGAACCGGCGGCAAGCGTCAGCAGTTCGTCCAGCCCGTCCGCTTCGACACCTGCCGAGCCACCGCGGCCTGTCACGACCTTAAGGCCCGTTCCGGTCGTACCCTCCCAGACAAGCGGCCGGCCGGTACAAATGGCCGACAGCGCGGAAATCGAATGGCTAGCCGAGGAAGAAGCCTTAACGCCGTTCCGGGTGTTCCGAAGTTTCGACTACTCGGTGAGCCTGTTGTTCCATGCGCGCGAGCTGGCCTATTACGTGGCGCTGTATCAGAACGGCACCCTCTGGCGTGCGCTGAAAGCCGCGGACCTGGATGCCGCCGAGGCCGCTTTCCATCACTTCGAAGAACAGGCCACGCGTCTCTCGGAGGGCGAGACACGCCGTGCGCAACTGGCTGCGCAGAACGAACAGCTCGCACGGATGATCGCGGAATCTGAAGCCCAGGCTGAACGCCTGCGCTGCGATTTGCAGCGCAATAGCGTGCAGGAGCAGGCAGTGTCGGGGCGGATGCATCAGGTGCGCAAGGAGGTCGCGCAACTGGAGGCGCAGCGCGTCGCCGCGCAGGCGCAATTGAACAAGGCACACCGGCAGATTCATCAACTAAACTTGTTGCACGACTCGAACACCCCGAGTAGACTGGATTCCTTACCCAGCAAGGGTTTCCGGGCGTAAATTGCTCCACGTGGATGTACCACAGGGCCGCCCCAAAGTAACCGGGGATTCATGAGCGAGCACGTCATTAAGAGAGGGGCGCGGTACTACTACCGCCGCCGCGTCCCTACCGACCTGGTACAGCTTTACGGTAAGACCGAAGTACAGAAGGCGCTAGGCACCAGCGACAGGCGGCAAGCCGAAAGGGACGCGCGCAAGGTAGCGGTGGAGTTCGACGCGATATTTGAGCGGCTCCGCAGCCCAGAAACCACCCAGCTACAAACTGAGTCCCTCCTACCAGAGCCGGACAAACCTATTTGGATAACAGACACCCCTCTGCAACCGCTGTCCTTGAGGCAGCTTGAGGACGAGGCGGAGCTAGCAAAGTTGCAGCTTGAGGAGGAAATGCGCGAGGAGCGCATGGCAGAGCTTGAGGATGTTGTACGCAGGGTGCTAGGTAAGCCTGCGTATGCGGCGGAACAGGCCGCCCACAGCCCGCCCACGCCTACCGCCCCGCCCCGCAAGCCCGTGGAAGCTCCGCCAGAAACTAACGGCGTGGAGAAGTCGCTAGACCGATTGGCGAGGCTGTGGGAGAAGGCTCGAACGCCTACGAGTGGCGTAGCCTATTCAATGTACCGAACCGTGGACCGCTTCAAGGCAATGGTGGGTAACGTCCTTGTCCCGCGAATCACTAAAACCCAAGTGGTCCAGTTTAAAGACACGATGGTTGCGGAGGGCATCGGCAACACCGCTATAACAGCGTCGCTGAACCACATGCGGACGTTGTGCGGGTTTGCCATCGGCCAAGCCTGGATAGATGTTAATCCCGCTACCGGGGTGAAGCTCGAAGGTAAAAAGCGCAACGCCAAGACAATTCGTCCTCCGTTCGATACCGCGACGCTAGGCAGGATTTTCAATAGCCGGGTGTACACGGAAAACTACAGACCTAAGTCGGGCCTAGGCGAAGCTATGTACTGGCTGCCGCTGCTCGGTCTATACACCGGAGCGAGGCTGGAGGAGTTAGCGCAGCTACATCCCGACGACATCTATCAGGACGCTTATCGGGACGCGACGGGTAAAGAAAATCTATGCTGGGTTTTACGTCTTACCGATAACGAACACCACGGGCAGGGCGTCAAGAATGTTCATAGCCGTAGGCGCATCCCCATACATGCCGAACTGCTTAACGCAGGTTTCATAGAGTACGTTGATCGGCACAAAGGCCAGCGCAGGATATTCCCAGGCATGAAACCCGATAAGCACGGCGTAGAGTCCGCCGTGTGGTCTAAGTGGTGGATCAACCAGCACCTACGTAAGGAGTGCGCACCTAGTAGCCCTAAGATGGTCTTTCACAGCTTCCGCCATACGTTTAAGGACGTGTGTAGGGAATGTGGTATCAGTAAGGAGGTGGCGGACGCTCTACAAGGCCATAGTGAAGGAGACGCAGCCGGTAACTACGGTGCCGAGTTCTATCCGTTACGGCCTCTAGTGGAAGCTATGCAGCGATACCAGGTACACGGCGTCAAACTAGCCGACAAGAGCGGCTAGCGGGTGCTGCGGCCAGTTTTTAGCCTTGCGGATGATACCTTGCAGGACATTCTTAGAGCGGGCCGGGGAGATAACCTTACCCTCTGAGTCTTTACGCTCCGCGTATTCACCGGGGATGTAGATGCTGTCCCACATTTCTTGGTCTGCAGTATTCCAGATGAAATACTTAATCTCCGTGACGGGTGGCAAAATATCCACTACCACCGCCTTTCCGCTCAGAGGGTCCTGGACTGTCGTACCCTTGACGTTGTAGCCGTTCGGTCCCTTGAGGTTCGCGTAGGTTTTCTTTCCGTCCTTACTTTTCTTGTGGAACACCTCAACTACGAACGCTTCGCCCAGAAGCTCCGCCATATGCGTAGCCTTGCCCGCGTAGTTCATAGCACCGAACAGCTTAAAGAAGTTGGCCTTCTCGTTAAAGCTCAACGTCTCTTGCACCGTGATACGGATCGGAATAAGCGTACCGTCATCCAGTTTGCGCGGTTCGTGGTTCGGGCCGCTCAGTTCGAAAATCAAGTCAACCTTTTCGCGGTCGCGCAGCTTGCCCTCGTACTCCTCCTCGTGCGTACCCAGCTCGAAGTAACCAACGAGTCGCGCACGGGCGATACCCAAAGCCGGAGGTGTGTAGTCGCTGCTCCCCCTGTTCGGCTTCCGCATGTCTGGCGCGGACTTTAACGCCTTGTGAATGCGCAAATAGAAATCCTTGTCCATACACCCTCCGCCGTTAGATACGACAGACTGTAGGCGAGATTTCATAACCAGCGCAATTAGTTTGTTTGGAGTGCATACGATGTGTCAGCAGTTTTGCAGGCACACCGACACAACTACAGTCTCACTCGCCGGCCTAGCCCCTGCTTGCACCGAATAGCGTATCCGCAACACTGGCCAAGCCGCCGCCGCCCACGCAATCCTGTGTCCCAGCATCTTTCATAATGGTTACGTGCGCGTGCAAAGCTGCCTGAAAGGAGTGTCGGCAATGCGAATGCCCCGATTCACGCTGCAAATTTTCGCGTAGACTCTAGGCGATCTGAAAGGCCGCGATGGATTTATTTGGCGAGAGGATTAGGGGGTGGCGCATGGACATCGCATACGCGGATGTGGATGGGGTATGGCTGGACGGGTTGGATTTCTGCTCACGGGTCTACCGCCTGCATGAACGCCTGATGCAACGTCCCAACGTGACGACGCGGCTACGCTTGCGTCCGACCGCTTTCGAAAAGAAGCTGATTGAAGAACTACAACCGCTGTGCCGATACATCCAGACGTACTACGGTCCGGGCCGTCACCTATCGGTACGCTGGTCAAGCGGCAACCAGTCATGGGATGCCGAGTACCTCCAACGCGGGGCGATTATTGATCACTGCAACCTGCCCCGCAGCGGGTATATAGAAATCACCACCGCAATGCACGCCAACGCGCACTTACAGCGTGAACGGCTCGAATCACATGGCTTCGCGTACGGTCTAGACGGTCTCAGTCGTGGGGGTAGCAAGCGGAAAGGCAAACCGATCGAATCTGTACCGGTGGTCATGAACGATGCCAGTACTATCGCCGCGATGGCCGCACTGATTATTAGGAGCATTGACGACAAGGCAGGGCGCTACCCTGACAACGCATCGTTGATTGTGGAGTGCACCTTGAACACGCTGTACGAGGAACACCACTGGCAGGACCTGCTAGCGTCAATCGCGGACGCCCTCCCCGAACATGGGTTCAACGGCATATTCTTGTGCTCAGCATCGTGCGGCCTTATCGGTGCGATAGGTCGTCCGTAGGCGCATCTGATTGATTGCGTGATTGCAAACCTTGCGAAGCACTCCGGCCGCGCTGATAATCCTCAAACAACAAAGAGGGGGCCAATCATGAAAAGCGGCTGGCAAGCGCCATTATCGGCACTCGCGGCAATTATCCTGTTCGCTGCGTTTAACGCAAGGCCGATGGGTAGCGCGGGGGATATTGCCGGGTGGGTACAGGGAGTCGGTTCGTTACTGGCGATCATTGCAGCAGTCATGATCTACGCGCGTCAGTTCGCGGACAAGAAAGCAGATGATGAGGCAGCCGTCCGCGCCTATGTAGAGTCGATTCGTGACGAGGTGCAGGCGGCCTGGGCCGGTTACAGCATCGAGATACATCCGGCGCTAGTCGCCTTACCGGACGGCCAGGCGTTTGACAATATCTACCCGGTAACCGCTGAACCTTTCCCCGTCTACAACGGAACTGTCGCCATGGTCGGGAAAGTTGACGACCCCGAACTGCGCCGCGCCATCATCAGCGCCTACGCATTAGCCCGAGGCTTGCTGGATTCGTTCCGGCTCAACAACGGGTTACTGAATGACCTCAGCCAACTGAATTTGTTGTATCTCCAACCGAACCGAAACGAAGTGCTCCAAGCCCATCGCGCTAGGCTGGTTGAATACGCGGGTAAGCTGAAAGAACGAGATATCTGGGTTAAGGCGGCTGTTGAAAACTTGCTTGCCCGCACTGAGCAATGGTTAGCAAATCACCCGGCGCGCTAGTTTCGCAATCAATTGAAAGAACCTAGACAGATGCGGGCCGTGCACGATCCTTTAACATCACTGTTGACGTCTCCGTCGGCAAGGGGCTCGCTCTCTTTCACGCAGGGTCCTTGACGCGCCCACCCGAAAGCAGCGCTATAGTGCATGTCAGCACAGGGCGCACAGTATGGACCACGCACAGAGCCTAGACGACACCGAGCGGGCCGACCTGCTTTGCTTCCTCGTGCTGGCCCAACTGATTGGCCGCGCGCGTACCGGCGATTGGCTACGCACCGACCACGCTGTAAAAGCGACACGGATGTGGGTGGCGTCGAACTCCGCAGAATGTGACTGGCTTGAGCGGGCGAAGCTTGCGCAGATATCGGCCGCTCTTGCGCCGCAGTTCTTGGTGTTTCCGTGCTTCAGAGACGCGAAAGAGATGGTCAAGCTGTTTGCGGATGGCTGGCGACTGGATTATCGTTCGCCAACCGTCCGGGGTATGCTCGACGTTTGCATAGAACACCTACGGCGGATATGACAGCACCCGCGCCGCCCTATCGCGTTCGATAGATACGTTTAAAGATTACTCGGTCTGCATACTTCTTTTGAATCAGCGCTGATAGACCTGCGAATACAGCAATTCCAGCAATCCAGCCGACAATGCTCAACGCGCCGGGAAGAATCTTATCTACTTCGATACCGACGACTGCAGCGACCAGCAACGCACCTCCAAACAGGCCATTGGCAGGCCCGTACTTCAACTCTGCTTGACAGCCCCGGCATACGGTTGCGCCGCGCGGAACTTGATTACGGCAGTGGGGACAAGTTAGCTCGCTCATTTTCTCTCTGGGTTCTGTGTTCAAATTCCCGCCGAACCTCTCAGATCGGGCAGGGGCCTCACGACTTTGATAACGGCACGGGGAATACAAACTTGAGATGCACAGCCGCCCCACCGGAGTCTGGCAATGCCAATGCATTCCGTATCAAACTGCAAATTTTCGCGTAGACTTTATGAAATCTGAGAGGCGCGGCCAAATTCAAATCATTCCGCGTAAAGAAAACTACCCACTCCGGGGCAACAATGACAACGACACCGCAGGCAGATGCCCTTCGAGACGCAAAAACCAAATGGGATAGCCTATTTCCCAGTTTGCCCGAGACGGTGCCTGTTCAAAATGGCGTCCAAGTTCCGAAGACCAGCCTTACAGAATGGTTCCAAATGGTCATCGCGGCCGTGGAACGTGTCGAACACGGCACCTCCGATCCAGTGCTGAAGGCGATCTACTGGCAGAACGTGATCAATGCGGTTCCACAAGTGGTGGGGCACATGAACTCGGCAGCACAAAACGGCGCAGGCTGGCTTCAGCAAACGACCCCACAATTGCAAAGTTTTCTGTGGTCTATACGATCGTCCCTGACATGGCTAATGCCCATACCGGACGATTTCATGACGGGCGACCGCGCGCCCCGCATCGCGGAATTGGCGTCACAGGCCGATGAAATTTACGCAACCGCAGCAAGGGTCCACGAGTCCGAACGTCAGCTAAACGGTCGCTTGTCCGAAGCAGAATCGATACACACACAGCTAGCAATATTGGCGGAGAAGGCCGGTGGCTACGAACGCGCAGCAATTACTTCCAACACTAACGCGGCCGCAAGCGCGACGGCAGCCGAAGTAGAAAAGCAAAAAGTTGAAGCTTACGCAAGCGAATTGGCAACGGCTGTGTCAACGCAACGGGATTTGTTCAAGCACTTCGAGGAAAAGCGCGATCTAGTTGAGCAGACGCTCCAAGGAGCAAGCCGCGTCGCGCTTGCGCGGTCATTCGAGGACCGTCGCGCGACACTTGCTAAATTTCAGTATGCGTGGGCGGGATTATTCCTTGTGGGAATAACCGCTCTGACTTTGATTGGCCTTTACCTTGGGACAGCCGTGCTTCAAGAAGGAAAAATCGCAGCGATGCACGGCGCTTTAGCCACCGCTTCAGCAGCGTCAACAGCGTCAACAACTGCTGCCGATGCAAAACTGAGCCAGTCAAATCTTGTTTTCTCTTTACTGCGATTCCTCGTCCTCGCGCCGGTTGTATGGTTCACCTGGTTCGCCGCCCGACAGTATGGACACTCCCAGAGACTGGGCGAGGACTACGCGTTCAAATCCGCCGCTGCCCATGCTTTTGTCGGCTATCGAGACGAAATGGGCGACGACACTGACATGTTGAAAATGCTGCGAGAGTATGCCGTGAAGAACTTTGGAGCAAATCCAATAAGAGTCCTGTCGAAGAACGAACCCGCAACGCCGTTGAGCGAAATTCTAGATCGCGCCTTAGAAAAAATTAGCCCAGACAAATTAACCGACCTGCTGCGAGAAGCCTTAGCAAGACCAAAAAATTAACCGACTAGCGCGCACAGAACAAATAGCCATCCAATTAGCTGAGGTACTAATGGCAACGCTTCCTGACAACCCCGCAGCCCGGCTTCTAGCAATTCTAAAAGACGGTAAAACCAAAGACCCTAAGGCACCGAGCCGAAAAGTCTGGCATGAGTTATTGAAAGTCTCCGAGGGCGACCATGTTTTATTAATGACCCGGCTAGCGCAGGTTATGGCGTTGCCTACGATAATCGCCGTCGAGGTCTTGGAGCATCACCCAGACGAGGGCCAAACCGTCTCACACTGGCGAAGCCAGATAAGTGGTGCATTCGTAAACCTAAACTTGAATGCGCCTTGGGAATCTTTTATCGGCGCAATCGATCAACATTCATTAAGTTATCCAAATATAACAGCAAAACTACTTCATCACATTACCCGCATCAAGCCTGCGGATACTGAGTCGCTAACTATCACACGCGATCAAATCCAGGATTTGATAAACGAGATAAATTCGTCGGAGATCGATAGTGAAATCAAAATTACTCTCGTTCGATACTTAGTAAATCTCATAAACGCTATTGACGAATATTTTATAACTGGCGCCATACCAATACTTGATGCATCAAATGTTATTTTTGGAAATCTAGTTGTCGACCCAAAATATCGAGAATTTATAAAAACACATTCCCTCGGGCAAAAAGTGTTGTCGATAGTGTCACTCGCAACAAACGCCGTGACAATCGCCGTGAGCTTGCCGCAGTTGACACAAGCCTTTACCTCGAGTCTCGCTCATCTTTCTGGGCATGGCAGCTAAAATCACAGGAGGAGACTGATAATGTCCAGACCACGCGTTTTCATAAGCTCGACCTACTACGACTTCAAAACAATTCGTGACGATCTAGACAAGTTCGTAACATCGATGGGCTACGAGCCTGTACGACACGAGATGGGACATATCTCCTATGGTCGAGAGGACAAGCCTGAATTCTATGCATATCGTGAAATTGAATTTTGCGATATTTTGGTTTCTATTATCGGCGGTCGCTTCGGGAGCGCTGCGACGGCATCTGAATACTCGATTACGCAGGAAGAATTACGTAGAGCACATGAAAACGGGAAACAAGTCTACATATTTGTTGATAGAGCAGTACACGCCGAATTTGATTTTTACCGGGCGAACAAGACCGTAACCGGCGTCAAATTCATGCACGCATCCGATGTCAGAATATATTCTTTTCTTGAAGAAATTTACGCCCTCCCCAACGGTAATCCGATTTTTTCTTTCACGACGGCCACGGACATAATTACAATTTTGCGAGAGCAATGGTCGGGATTATTCCAGCGATTGTTAGTGCAGGAAACTGTCAAAGCTCAAACTACGGTTACCCAAGAGTTACAGCGCAGCCTACAGACAGTCGATCAGTTAGTAAAATTTCTAAAAGAAGAGAAAACAAAGGGAGATCAAGCCGTACAGGAAATCATTTTTAGAGATCACCCTCTTTTCTCCGCGCTTCAAACCGCTCTGACGAACAAATATCGGGTCTATTTCACTAATTTTGACGAGATGGGTGCTTGGATAGAGAACGGAAAATTTTATGGCCGCGTAGACCCTTGGGAGGAAGAAGATGGTTATTACGAATGGATGAAGACAATAAAACTTAAGAACGGAGAGGAAGTGCGAACAATACTTGTTTCTAAAGCTCTTTTCGATGAAGACGGCGCGCTAAAAGCAATGTCTCCAGGACACTGGGATGTTTCGTTTGTTAAGACGGACCGCCGGAGTAAGCCCGTGGGCTTCGATGCGATGGACGATGATATTCCATTTTAATTCTCGTACACACGACCAGATAGACGAGAAACGTCGCCTCGTCTATCGCTACAGATAACCAGCAAACAACGCTTTATCGTTCGCGATCGTTCGCATTTTGTTGCGAAGGGTCTGGCGGCTAATACCCAGATATTCTGCCGCGAGCGCCTGATTGCCTCCCGCATGTTCCAACATCATCGTTATAACTGGCCCTTCCACCGCCTCAATTACCATGTCGTAGACGCCTTGAGGGGCAGTCCCGCGAAGCTCGCCTATGTACAACGCGAGTCGCGCTCGCACAACTTCTTCAATGCTCGGTAAGGTCATCATCATCTACGTGGTAACTTTTTATACAACGAATGAAATTGTAAGCAACTGACCGCCCGCAAACCCGCGCCAGAGCTTGACCATTTTTTAGGCAACGAAGCCGAACCGCCCGCAAACCCTTGTCGCGCCTACGTGCCCTTATAGCTCCCGTAGCAGATCGTATAAATCTATAGGAGATAACCGGGGAATTCGCACGCTTCGCGTGAGTGAGCCGGATTGCGAGCGCAGCGGGCGAGGCCGCTAGGCCGAGTGCAATCGATCAATACGGGATGCACTCCGCTAGCTCGCCCGTAAAAATGAGCGGTTTGTATTTAGGGAGGCTCTCCAGATACCTCGCATAGCCCAGCACATGGGATGTATGCCTCGCTCGCCTAGCTTTCACTAGTCGTTCCTCGGCTATCGATACCAGCATCTGCTCGATCTTTCTGTGCAAGAGAGGGTTAGCTAGCTTCAACGATGTAGATCTACCTTCTGAGCAATCCTCAATATTAAAGATTATTGTTAACTCCTCGTCGGAAAGTTCATCGTTGACGATCGTAGAATGTTCATCCTTGGCTATATACGTCTTAACCACAGGAATACCTAACTTACAGTTACTACCGTACTTGCTAGCCGCTTGCCCTAGAGATATCCCTTCGAACTTAGCCCTAGCCCGTATTTGCCGGTCTAGCTCAACATCGTAGACGCTACTGTTTGCGGCCTTGCTCGCTATCGCTCGCTGGCCTGGTCTACGTCTCTTGCTTACTTCCATCCTTCCGGTATGCCGTCCGCACCTACACGGCGTTTAACTCTATATCCGTTATCACGGTTAGTCTTATCTACGTGACAGTCATCGCACATAAGTTGTAGATTGCTGTCCTCGTCCGATCCACCTTTGTCTAACGGGATAACGTGGTCTACCTGCCCAACTCGCACCGCAACTCCGCATGCTTTGCAACAGTAGCCATCACGCTCACGGATACGTTTTCGTTGAGCTACACCAACCCGGCCAGTTAGCCGTTTGTCGGCATGGCTTGAGCGTGTGATATATCTTTTCATTAGATATCCTTATCAAATGCACCAAGCAGGTGCGAAAGTTGTAAACCTTACCCGTTGGTCCGTGCAGACGGGGGGGTAGGTGAAAATGTGCGGTTACCAAGCCGGGACGCCGACTGGTCCCAGTTGTTTTAACAATAGCCCAGAAAATCACAATGGAATTCCCATTTTCTTCTAAAACTCAATAGAAGCTCGCCATCTCCGGCTTTCTGGGCCGAAACGCTAATTCAGGCGTCCACCAGGTAGTCCGGGTATAAGGCCGTCCATTTCGGTGTCGCGCGGTTCATTCTCGCTAACAACACGCTCCCCGGCCCGACCACGCAGCACCCGTGCTTCCGCTGGCGTCTTAAGGCGTAGCGCCGTTACCAGCTTCATACACACGCCGCTGCAGCGTGCAGCCTCGGCGATCAACGGGTGCGGCCTGTCATCCAGCATAAGCGCACCTTGGTCTAGCTCGTCCCGAACCCGCTTCTCTAACGCACGTGCTCGGCATAGCTCGGCTACAAGTTCAAGGTCCGCAGCGGTCCAATCATCCGGGTGCCTAGCCTCAACAATTCGATACCAGTGATCCTCCTCGCTAGGCGTTAGCTTTATATAGGCCGGAATAGGCACTGGCAGGTTAGCCCGCCGCACCGTCTCGATACCTCGGTTACGCGCCACCGTGCACCAGCTTATCAATAGCGTCCTCCAGGTCGTCTATCTCGTCCTGAAGTTCGGCTTTCTCTGCAGCGTGACGCTGCTCCATAGCGGACAAATCCGCCTCTAGTTGCTCTAACTTATCTTCCATTTCGTCACGGTTCATTGCTTAGTTATCTCCATTTGGTTACGCGCAACGTACTTCTCTTGCTCAATGCGAGCGCTACGCAAAAGGCCGCGTGCCACACTAAAATCGCCCCACTGCAACGCTCTGACTCCGGCCTTTAAGTACTTACGGCTACGGTTGAGCGGGTTGTCTCGATCCCGATCCCGAATAGTCGTAGCGACAAGAACCTGATTCCATCTACCCAGAATGTCCTGCGATTCGGAGATCGAGCCATACAGCATTAGCTCGGCCCACTGCAACTCCGGGATACCGGGATTGAGTCTCTTGTCGTGCCTGCTGCAAGGGACCGTAGGGCATCGTTCAGTACTTTTCGCGTTCGGCTGTTACCGGCGGCCAGTCTGCGCTGTGGTAGATCACGCCCCGGCATACGCGTCTTCCTCCATATAGCTGGCAACGAGTTCGCCAATCGTTTCCCGTGGTACGTCAAGCTGATCCGCGAGGCTAACCAATGCCGCGTATACGTCGTCGTTAATGCCAACGTCAAACGATTGGGTCAACGGTTGCCCCGCAAGGTCAAACACGGGTTTTTCCGTGTGCGCCAGTGCGTAGGCCCATCCACGAAACAGGTATCCCAGCGAACACTGCCTTTTCCCAGCTTCCTGGTGCAGTCTCCACATAGACCGGCGACTCATGGGGAACACATGGTCCGTGTTCATTGTGCGCCACCCAGCGGCGCGTTAAGCCCTGGAACCCGGTCTAGCACCTCGCCCCAGCCGATCACATGGGCGGTGGACGCGTCGGACGGAGACATAAAATAGGTATTCCCTGCCTCGATTCCGATCGCAGGTACGCTCTTGACAGCTTTGACGCGAACACGCGTATCTTTGATTTGTTGCACTTTAGAGTCCTTAAGTAAATCCAACGTATTCTTGATTCGGTCTAGCAGACTCATTCGCGCTCTGCTTCCGCAAGTTGCAGACCAATCAATTTGTGCTGGGCCATAGCTCGGATTTGATCGTTACGCGCAATGGCCGCGCGGTGGCTTACGTTGTCTGCGTTGACAGCTTCTATCAGGCCGTTAAGCTCGGTCTCGGTGATGGTTTCGTGCAGAATAAAGTGCAATTCGTTTAATTTCATACTATTTAATAGTCCTTATTGTTTGTGGGGCGTCACTGTGACGCCCGTACCGTTATCTGCCTAAAGTTAGTTCGCCAGCGTCACTTGCACAGCAGCGCCGGGTACGAACTGCCAATCCGCATACTGTTCGCCAAGAAGGGCCACTTGGCTAGTTTGGAACATATCCACGGGAACAGTAGGCGTAGCGCCAAATCCAGTCACCATTCCGTCATGGAACGGCGTAACCGCCGCATCACCGATAAACGCCAGCACGCGCGATGCATCCACGATAAACAGCGAGCCAGCCGGTACCGCGTAGGATGCAATCGCGTTTAGGCCCCCATAAACACCACCGCGCGCAGTAATTTGTGTCTCGGTTGGGCTACGCAGCGTAACAGCCGTGAGCGGATTAACCAGCACGCTCGCCACGGTCAAATCGCCCGTGAAGGCCTCGATTCCCGCCGCAAAACTACCCGCTTGCGTTGCCATAGACGCGAGACCCGAGGGCGATACGTTGTCACGCACCTGACTGCCTACGAACGCGTTATCCAGACCCCGACTCAACGCCCTTTGCAGCATCCCGGAGATTGTCGTCTCAGCCGTCTCGTCGGTCATCTGCAAGAGTTCTTTCGAGAGTACGGAAATAATCCCAACCTTGCGTTTGTCCGTCAGGTAGACACCTACTGCACCTTGCGCTGCTGGCGCGTTCGTCCACTCGCCGTAGAATGCGCCCGCGAGCGGCGTAGCCTCCGTGTTGATCCGCGTGATTGCCGGGACGCGCACCAAGCCCTGCAGCTGGCCCAGAATCGAGCGGGAGAACACAGCCTGGACGAACTGCTGTCGGCTGATAGTGCCTACCGTAAGTGCGCCGCTTGCGTCCGTGCCCGCGGTAATCGGATTCACTGCGGCCTTGATATAGCGGGCAGTGTCCGAGTCTGCGCCCCAACGGCTAGCAGCGAATGCCTCGGAGTTAGTACCTGCAATTGTCTTGGCAATAGCCGCGCGGATGAAATGGTTTGCGTTATTGGTGTTTGCGTTCAAAGTGTTGCTTTCCTTATGGATGGTTGGTTGGTTTGTTACTGCAATGGATTTAGCTTCAGGTGCTGCGGTAGGCTTGGGGCCAGTGGCCTGCAACTGCATATACTTCTCGATTACCTCTTTCGACATACCAGACTTTGCGAGCCATTCGGGCACAGCGGGGCTGCTATCAACCGCCTTGAAGGCCGTGATGGTTGCCTCGGGATTCGCGGGAACGGCAGTAAGGGAAAGCTCGTGGACATCCGCTTTCGTGAAATGGATACCGCCGTTACTCAGAGCCTTGGATTCCTTCGGGAAGAATCCGATAGAAACGTGCTTGATTAGACCGTGCTTCACGCTGTGCCACGCGGTATCGGTACGAGTCTTTACCTCCCCCGGCTCATCCACACGGGCTATCCGGGCGGTAAATGGCAAACCTTTCGGAGTCGGCTGGCCGAACGCCACATTACCCACTGGCTGGTCGTGCTTATGGTCTAGCAGCAGCGGGATACTTCCTTTCGAGGTTAGGCCCATAGGGTCTATAACATCGTTGACCCTATCCGGTGTGGGAGTGGATGCCCACCC
>Ga0153933_1000503_pt1 | contig 13827 bp, 12 predicted proteins | sample TSNJ017MetaG_FD_102275 | JGI IMG/M metagenome (GOLD analysis project Ga0153933, IMG submission 102275) | Attine ant fungus gardens microbial communities from New Jersey, USA - TSNJ017 MetaG | ecosystem: Host-associated > Fungi > Mycelium > Unclassified | place: USA: New Jersey, Wharton State...
CGCCGCCTGCATGCGGGCCGGACGGTGGAACATGCGGGCATTCGCGTGAACTTCCCGCATTTGTCGGAAAGCCTCGAGTGGTATCAGATCCGCGACCTGTCCCTGAGCATCAACGACTACCTGCGCTCAATCCATGATGTTGGCGCGCCAGCCGCCGCGGGTGATGTCACCCTCGCTCAGACCATGGCCGACCGCACGCACATTCCGGCGCTGTTGCGCGATCCCCTGCATTCGCCCTTCGAACCGGAGCGGAGTGAAGCAGCGGGTGATGTGACCCGGAGCGAGGTGTTGCGGCATATCGCCGATGCAGCGCGCGGTGCATTCGACAAGGACGCGAAAGGCTGAAGCCGGGCATTATGCCCGCCGCGCTCGTTCGCCTAAAGGTGCAGCAATCGATTCTTTGATGCAGCTTTCGGCATCGTTTTGCGGCGGCAGAAACGACGCTTCCGTTCCCTTTGGAATCTTCGACTCGCTGCTCCTGCGCCGGTTCCAAACGCACGGACTCGTTCGACGTTGAGCAATAACCTCCGTGAGTCGGCCAAGGCGCGCCGACTAATATTGACGTCATTCAGGTAAAATCGGCAAAAGTGGAGCGCGCACATGAACGTCTGACAGACAGTGCCTATTTGAATAAACGAGTCTGAACCTGCCAACGCAATTACCTTACCTTGCCAATGAATTACAATAAAATTCACGCTGTAACTGGGGGGGAACGGTTGTTTCAACGATTAACGACTCTAGGGGGGAAAGCTCTTGTGAGCAGCCGTTTAGGCCAGCATCCGTTCATAAAACTTGCGGGGAGAGGACAACAATTCGGCGATTACCTCGAAGGTGCAGTATATGCGTTCACGTTTAAGCGCTTGATGAAGGCTACGCATGGGATTTTCGAAAATGCAAGTATAAGCGCTGATGCCGGAAATCGCGAACTTACAAGACTACTGAGCCAGTGGTTCGATTGGCTGACGCGTGATGAAATTGCGACTCTGATGCGCGACACGCTGCGTGCGCACGCTGCATCCAACAAGGCAATTGCGAAAGGCATCAAGCACGACATGTTCGGACCGAAACGCCTTCTTCGCTGTTGCTTTTGTGGCGTCGAACTGCGCCCCGACGGCAAGGGAGTCTTTCGCGATCCTCGTGGTAACCGCGCCACTCTTGAACACATATGGCCTTCCTCACTTGGCGGTGACTCCATCGAAAATAATTTGGCGCCCGCATGCCACGAATGTAATCGCGAAAAGGATGATCTATTTATATGGGAACAAGGGTTGGTTCACAATTTCGTCTACCCAATTAATTTTCAAAACAGCGATTACTTAGCACGCGTTCCTATCTATGAGCGGCTTTTATTACAACGACGTGCAGTTATCTTATTGGCTCAAAGGGATCAGCTTTCGCTAAAACAGGCGTTACTGCAAGTGGGAGCATACGGTACATGGGCAGCGATAGACCCGGGTGATACGTGGGATTTCTTCAATATTCAAAACCATTCGGTTAACTTGGGAGAAAGGCTTTGGTAGCAAAAAAAGCGACGGTGAAGAAATTGGCGGCAAAGAAAACGGCACAGACGAAGTCTTATCCCTGCACTTTTTTCTCTCAACGCTCCAGCAATGACGCGCCTTCTTTTTGCGTATTTGCGGCGTCGGCAGGCGATATTCTTGAATGGGCCGATATTGAACGTCTCGGGCCCGGCGTAAAAGGCGTCCAACGTCGAGAAAACGTTGCCAAGAGAAAACAAATCTCGAAATTCTTCGAAGACCCGCTAAATACAATCCCTGCAGCGGTAATCATAGCACTGGACGGAAGTCAAATTTCGGCCGCCAGCGATCAGGTGATTATACCGACTGCACCGGCGTTAAAAAAGGCCGGGTTGGTGATCGACGGCCAGCACCGGCTTCTGGGTATATCTGACTACGACAAAAAAATAAAAATCCCAGTAGTAGCTATTATGAACGCAACAGATGAAGAGAAAGCGTTTCAATTTTTAGTTATTAACAATAAGGGATCGAAGGTATCGCAAAATCATATCAAAGCCTTGGCGCTAACTTTCAAACAAAAGGTGTTGTCTGATCGGCTTAAGACGGCCAAAATTGCGCTTGACAATGATCGCCTACTGCACGTCGACATCATCAACACCTCGGGCGAAAGCCCATTTTTGAACCGGGTTGATTTTCCCAGTACAAAAGGAAAATTAAAGAAAATAGTACCGGAGGCGTTCGAGAAGACTCTTCAATATATTGAATCCTTGAATCTCCCGAAGCTTGAAGATTCAGATATTCAGCGTGATTTTTTTGTGGCCATATGGAAAGCGATCCATGCCGAATGGAAAGAAAGCATATTTTCCGATACATGCAAGCTGACTGAAAAAGTCGGTGTCATTTGTATGAGTCGTTTTATTGTCGATAGATTAGCCGCAATGGCGGATATGGATGATTTTGACCTTGACTTGTCCGACCTCCTAGAAGTGGAGGTCCAAGTTAAAAGAATCTTGAAACGTCAAACACTCACTTTTTGGAACTCCAAATGGAAAGGCGCGGGTTATGATACCTCGCTCGGGCATACGAAAGTCCTAGAAGCAATTTTGAAAATATCGAGAAACATTAAAGAGGGTAAAGAGTGGGAAACGGATGTTGATATCGTTTAGGTTCTCGTCCACTGAATTCGAATAAAGGACTGGTCGGAGGAGTTGCCATCAGACATTGACGAAAGTCGAGCGGCAGGAGGCACTGAGTGGAGACTCAGTAACTCTCGCAAAGTCAATGCAATGGTAACATTGACTGTCTAGTCCTATCTCGTATTACGCGCCCACAAACTCCTTGGTCCGTCTACCCTTCGTAGTTTGCCGGAAAGCAAGCTAGTTGGGCGAGTGCTACAGATATTGGACAGGCGTCACTGACCTGAAGGCAGTTGACCGGGGAAGCACCCTTAACGAACGTGGCAAATTCCAATTTCGATCATTAACGTCATAGGTGCTTAGATTATTAAGTGACGTCAAAGAAGAAAGGAATTGCGAGATTTTCATAAAGCGGAACTTCACCGATGTCAATTTCCTCCTCCGAGGACCACAAGACTTTGTCGCCGATTTTTGATGCAAGCACGAAATAAATCCAGTTGTCTGCAAATATGTTTAGATGCTTATCCACGAAATTTATTTCCCCAATGAATTTAGCGAAGGCTTCGGCCATTGTTACTGAGTGCGTCAGCTCCATTAAAGTAGTATTCATCACGGTTTCTGAAAATACGTAAAGGCTATTTCTACGATTTGGCCCCACATAAAAAGAAAGATCATCATCGTTGATTTCGTCGCGCGGAAGGATCGAGGCCGACTTAAGCGAAAAATGAAAAGCGAGCCCATTTCGAATATCGCTAATCAGATTTCTTCTAGAAAAATACTTTTTGAGTGCTCTTAGTGATTCAATTGATTTATCATCAAGTTGATTGTGGTATTTTTTGGACAATTGCGACCGGAAATAACCTGATTCGATTGCAATCCAAGTTTCGTGCAACTTCCCGGCTAACATTCTCGTAAGCGAATACATTTGAATCGCTTGTGCGTATGCAACCTGCAGCTGATCATCTTCAAAGCGTGAAGATACGATCAAAAGGCTGTTCAAGATGCTAGTTTCATTAATGGCATGTGCTAGCGCTACCAGAACCGCACGCTCAGGCTCGGGTATCTCTGAAATGCCTCGACTGGGATTGAAACTCGCCGAATTATCATGCTGGGCTGGTCTTGTCTTAAAACACGGAGGTAGATTTATACCCCAACTCGGGCCTCCGCAGACCTCAATTGGCGGAAAAAAGCCCGGCGGCCAGTTCATTTAGCGCGCGTTTGTCGCGGCTTAGAGTTCGGAGCAATTGCTAGACAGCGCTCGCTCAACTGTTGGATCGGTCTTGCTTTGGTTCAACTAAGTATCCTTCGATAAGGGCACAGCGAAGAATACGCCATGCCGGTCGCTGTGGCGAAAGGACGAGATAACCAGCGGTATCGCGGTGGTCTCAGATGTTTCACCTTTGCCAGTGATATTCAGGAGTTGCGCTATGTGCCCCTTCAACGCGGGGGGCCAGCCACCGTCGATCACGAGATCTGACCCCACCGTGAATGCCGGCGCGTCGCTCGAGAAAAAAATGAGGCGCTTGCGACTCATCCGGTATCCCAAGCCACCCCAGAACAGTTGCGACCTCGAATTTACGGCGTAGGGCAGACCGATCGTTGCTGCAGCGAAACACGCCCTCGAAAAGCTGAGTGATCATCGGGCCCGGCACAAGTGATTTACACAGGCACTGTTGCGTCCATGATCGATCGTCATTGCGTTGCTTAGCATGACGACACCTCCTTCGACGCACAATAGGCCGCGACATTGGCCTTGCCCACTAAGCCCAACTCCGATGAAGTGTCGACGATTACGCCACATCACGCCGGCCAAAACAATTGTCGCCGCCCACAGGCCAGCTTGTAACGTTAACGACGCGAGAAGATGCGGCCGTATTCAGCTCGGCATGGCGTTAGGTCGTAGGGGTTTGTTTAAACATGGAATGGCCCAACCTAACGAAGGCTGATTTCATCCCACCTCCAGTTGTGGAACTGTGTGGTCAGTCGCGTCGACGTCGCGCAATTGATCACCGCCGCGGCATTTTCGAACGCGCCGCGGACCTTTAGATAGCCGGCATGCCAGTATCGCGAAGGTATGCTTGGCGAGCCCAGCGCGGCGACGCATCGTAGCGTACGCGTCGGCCTTCTGCAGCGGCGCCTCTCTGAGTTTGTCCGCAACTCAATTCGCTGGTTCACCGTTGGTCCCCACTGTTGACAACCGGCCTCACAGGTCGGACGCGTGAATTCACGTATCAGTCGTGGTCGCATGGCAAAGCACACGGATGATTCCAACCAGTAATACCTCGCGCGGCGGGCACGACCACGTCCGAACGATGCTGCCAAGACCAGCTACCTATGATTTTTTTGCCCAGTATAAAAATCATTTACTGCATCGGTATTTTTTACATATTAAAAATAACTACGAACCGCTATCATCTAGGTGCTGCCAGTATTCATCCCGTAAGTGGTTCGCTACAATGTCAGTTATGTACAAAGATTTTTTGATCCTGACGAACTGTACCGGCCGCAAACGCACGGGGAGCCAAGCAATTACGCTTCCTCCCACGTCGCTGCGTGGTCCTCTATCGTCGATTGCGGAATCGTGGCGGCGCAGGACAAGTTCCGCCCCTCGCACCAGGACCGCTGCGGAAACGTATGTGGGACGATCGTTCGCCGAAGCAAGGCATATCTCTGCAAACCTAGAGGCAGAGCTATTTATCTTGTCTGCCGGCCTTGGCATCGTTGCTGCCGGTGAGTTGGTGCCGCATTACGACCTGACCATTGTCGATGGATCCAATTCTGTCCGGCCCTTGCTCTCAGGCCTTGGGATGAACGCGAGTGATTGGTGGGCAGCCTTGCTTGCCGCCTTCGGAAATCAAAGATCAGTGCGATCGCTGATAGAAACCCACCCTCATTGCCTGGTGCTTGTTGCGCTTCCGTCCAGCTATCTGGAGATGATTGCAGAGGACTTGGAAGAACTGTCAGACAGTGAACTCAAGAGAGTTCGGATTTTTTCTTCGTCGAAAGGGAGATCGGTCGTATCCGATAGAGTGAGAAACGTCGTCTTACCCTACGACGATCGACTTGAGGGTTCTGAATTTCCGGGTACACGAAACGATTTCGCTCAACGCGCGCTGAGGCATTTCACGGAAACCCTAGCGGCCCATCGGCTATCACTTCAGAACGCGAAGAGCGCTGTGGTGACCGCGCTAGCAGCGATGAGTCCGCGTCAAATACCAATCCGGGCAAGAAAGACGGACGAAGAAATAATGAAGTTGCTGACTCTGAAATGGGGCAAGTTCGACGGGTCTTCCACCCGACTTCTGCGCTATCTGCGTGACGATGCGTTGGTCGCTTGCGAACAATCGAGATTCAGAAATTTATGGCTCACGGTTAGTCAAAAACAGGTAAGCGGGAAGTAAATTGGCAAACGCGAAGAAAGAGATAGTCGTCCGGGCCCTGCGGACCACGCAGGGCGATGGCGTCGACGTGTACGCGTTTTTTATCAAAGGAGCTGACATCGTGAGAGTCGCTGACATTTCGCGTATCGAGAGAGATGACTCTGACGGACTCAAAGGTTTTCAGCGTCCCGAAATACGGTCACATGTGAAGGGAATCGCCGACTACTTGAACCAGGGCAACGTCTTGTTCCCAAACGCAATTATCCTGGCAATGTCGCCGGACGTCCATTTTTCGGGATCGCGTGGACCGAAACCTGCCGAGGACGACGGGATGGCCTTGGCGGGCACATTGACCATTCCGGTCTATGACGAAGGACAGAGGGTTGCGTGGATAGTCGATGGACAGCAAAGATCGCTGGCCCTAGCACAGGTGTCTAGCAAAACCCTCTCCGTCCCAGTGGTTGGTTTCGTCTCCGATAGCCTTGAGGTGCAACGCGAGCAGTTTATTCTCGTCAACAAGGCGAAGCCACTGCCGACCCGTCTGATCAACGAACTGCTACCTGAAACTCGTGGCATCTTGTTACCACGAGAGTTGAGTGCACGGAAGGTTCCATCGGAAATCTGCAGTCTGTTAAATCGTGACACAGACTCGCCGTTCTACAAACTCATCAAACGTATTTCTGAGAAAAGTAATACGACCGCTGTAATCACGGACACGGCCATCATCACTATGATCCGGAACAGCATGAACAATCCGTTGGGTGCATTGTCACCCTACAAATCGACCGGGCGCGAAGGGGCAGACGTCGAAACGATGTATCGAATTTTGATTACTTTTTGGACCGCAGTTAGGGACGTTTTCCCGAACGCTTGGGGCATCGATCCTCGCAACAGTCGACTGATGCACTCCGCCGGAATCGAATCCATGGGCGTGCTCATGGATCGAATTTATGCGCGACTTTCTGGGCACGGCGAGGACTACAAGACGGTTCGCAAAGAGCTTGAGAAGGTCGCCCCCGCTTGTCGATGGACCGAAGGCACATGGGACACCCTTGGCGTTGCTTGGAATGAAATTCAAAGTACTCCGCGGGATATTAAAAGACTTCAAGACGCGCTGGTGCGCGCTTACACAAGCAGCGTACGACCATGAAATTTCTATACTCAGACACACAAGACTATGTAGACCCGCTCTACGACTTTATGGCCGATCGCAATGCTCCGGGACGTCGTCGTTACTGGGACGACACCTATGCGCACGAGATGATGAAGCCTGCACCGTATGACGGACTTCTGGTCTCGATGAGCGCGGTGCGCCAAGCCGCCGGTGTCGCGAAATCCAAAGTCCGCTATTCGACTGCTGAAGAGCATCGCATGCTTCGTGACGGCGTTCGTAAATTCTTACGCTATACGGGTCCGAAACATAAGAATGCCATGCTACTGGGCGACTGCGGAGCGTTTGCGTACGTAGAGCATGAGAAGCCCGCTTATGCTCCACAAGAGGTGGTCGAATTTTATTCGGATGCAGGCTTTACGCATGGCGTTTCTCCCGATCACATTATCTTTGATTGCGATATTACCAACCCGCCTGCGAGCGAGATGCCCGAAGCCGTGACGGCACGTTTTGAGATCACGCAAGCCAACGCCGAGGAGTTTCTAAAGCTGACGCACGAGGAAGGCGAAACGTTCGAACCGGTGGGCGCGGTACAAGGATGGTCGCCTAAAAGTATCGCCCAGGCTGCAGTCCAGCTTGAGGCTATGGGTTACCGTTACCTCGCGATTGGCGGACTTGTTCCGTTGAAGGTCGAAATTATCCACCTTGTCCTTCGCGCGCTTCGTGCGGCAATTAAGCCGGAAACGAAGATCCACCTTTTGGGCTTCGCAAAGGCAGACGATATTCACGAATTCACCGGTTACGGCATCACGAGTTTTGACTCGACGTCGCCTCTAATCCGGGCGTTCAAGGATGCCAAATCGAATTACTACATGCCGTCGCCGAAGGGTGGTCTCGATTACTACGCTGCCGTCAGGATCCCTCAAGCGATCGAGAACTCCCGTCTGATGCAAGGGATCAAGCGCGGGATATTCAGTTCTGAAGACCTGCAACGAAGAGAAACCAAGGCGCTGGCTGCTCTTCGCGCGCTCGACACAAACGGCGGAAAGGTTAAGACCGCACTTGATGCCGTGATGGACTATCAACGGTTCCTGACGCTCGGTGACGGTAGCCCTGTCGAGAAGCACGAGAAAGACCTGTTGAAAATGCGCGGGCTTGTTGAGCGAACACTCGAAGACGCTCCATGGAAGCGTTGCCAATGTGAGATATGCAAGTCCGTAGGCGTCGAAGTCATCATCTTTCGATCGAGTAATCGCAACAAGCGACGCGGCTTTCACAATCTCGGCGTCTATCACCAACACTTACAACGAACCCTGGAGAAACAGCGGTGAGCAACTTCCGATTTAAAGCCATTCGAGCCTCTCAGGCCGCTGAACACGACGTATTTTCCTTTGCGGCGACACCAGAGCAGATCTTAGGTTTCGCTGAAATCGAGCGTGTTGGCCGCGAAGAAGATGGTCAATTGAGGGGGTTCCAGCGACACCAGATCGCGTCGCATATCAAAGAAATCCGTGACTATATGAGTCGTGACGACGCGCTCCTCCCGAACGCGGTCATCGTGGCGTTCATCGGCAGCGTTAAGCTCAAAGAATTGGGTGATGGCATTGTCGAGGTAAGCATCTCGACGACCAAGGGCAAGCCTGGGTTCGTCGTCGACGGCCAACAACGACTGTCAGCCCTTTCCGGAATAAAGAAGCCAGGCTTCCAAGTCTTCGTCTCTGCCTTAATCTGCAAGGACTATAACGAGTTGCGACAGCAATTCGTCTTGATCAACAACACTCGGCCGCTGCCGAAGACGCTGATCTACGAGTTGCTGCCTAACGTTGAGGGTCTACCCGCGCGATTCACCGCTCGAAAATTTTCGGCTCGCATCGTCGATCGCCTCAATTTCACGCGCAGATCATCGCTACGCGGCGAGATCCGGCAACATACGAATCCGCAAGGCGTGATTAGCGATACCGCCATGCAAAAGCTGATTATGAATTCGGCGTCGGACGGTGCCATCCGAGAATTCATCAAAGAAGAAAACTTTGAGGATCTCGCATATGAATTCGTCAATGAGTTCTTTCAGGCCGTAACCAGCGTATTCGGAAGCGAATGGGTCGGAATGAACCCCAAAACGTCACGACTCAGACACGGCGCAGGATTGGTAGCAATGGGGTTCGTAATGGAATTGCTGTACTCGAGCGAAGGGGCAACAACGCGCGCCGAATTTGAGCCGGGTTTGGAGTTACTCAAACCCTATACGGCGTGGACAAGCGGTCAATGGCGTTTTTCAGAACACGACGAGCGCCCATGGAACGGTATTCAGAACACGCCCAGTGATATCGATCTACTCGCCAACTATCTTGTGCGGTCGTTAAAAAAAGCCCTTCGTCGGCCGCGAAAAGTAGCTAACGCTTAAATCCGGAGATTGTCGCTATGAAAACACGCGCGCTAGTCTTATTTTCTGGTGGCCAAGACTCCGCTACTTGCTTGGCATGGGCACTGAGTCGCTATGAGTACGTCGAGACAATCGGCTTCGACTACGGTCAGCGCCATGCCGTTGAATTGACATGTCGGGTCTCCGTATTGGCACGACTGAGGGAGCAGTTTCCAACGTGGGCAGCGAAACTGGGCGACGACCACGTGCTAGATCTTTCCATACTTGGAAAGATCAGCGACACCGCGCTTACGCAGGACAAAGCTGTCGAGATGGAATCGAATGGCCTTCCAAATACCTTTGTCCCGGGCCGCAACTTGCTCTTCTTTACTCTAGCTGCTGCCGTCGCTTACCGCAGAGGGTTGCACGCGCTCGTCGGAGGAATGTGTGAAACAGATTTCTCCGGCTATCCCGACTGCCGGGACAACACGCTTAAAGCACTCCAAGTCGCGATCAGCCTGGGGATGGATGCGCCCTTGATCATCGAAACGCCATTGATGTGGATCAACAAACGCCAAACCTGGCAGATGGCGAATGAGCTTGGAGGGGAGGAGTTCGTCGAACTCATTCGCAGCGAGACCCATACTTGTTATCTCGGTGCCCGATCCGCCTTGCATGATTGGGGATACGGATGCGGCAAATGCCCCGCGTGCGAACTTCGAGCGACTGGGTACAAATCTTACGTTGCTACGGCACGGCCATGACATATAGCGTCAAAGAGATTTTCTATACGCTTCAGGGTGAAGGTGCAAATGCTGGACGACCGGCGGTCTTTTGTCGGTTCTCCGGATGCAACTTGTGGAGCGGACGCGAACAGGACCGTTCGACGGCGCAATGTTCATTTTGCGACACCGATTTTGTCGGAACTGACGGCACGGGCGGCGGAAAATTTCAATACGCCCGAGATCTGGCACATGCGATCACGCGCCAATGGCCTACGACAGACCGCGCTCACCGTTTCGTCGTGTTGACCGGTGGCGAACCATTGCTGCAAGTCGACAGTGCTCTAACTACAGCACTGGCCGAGGAGGGGTTTTTCATCGCGGTCGAAACCAACGGAACGGTATCCCCGCCTGCCGGTCTCGACTGGATTTGTGTCAGCCCTAAAGCGGGTACACGAATTCGAATTAAGGCCGGCAACGAACTGAAGTTAGTGTTCCCGCAAATCGCGTTCGACCCGATGGGTTTTGAGCAACTTGCGTTCGAGCGATTCTATCTGCAACCGATGGACGGGCCCGATCACGCGCGGAACATCGCAAAAGCAATCGACTATTGCAAGTCACACCCTCGGTGGTCACTAAGTTGTCAAACCCACAAAGCGTTGGGTATCCGATGAAATTCGAGCTAAGCCAACGATTTTATTTCGAAGCGGCACATACCCTTCACCGGGAAATCGGCCGGGAAGGTAGTCGACGAATTCATGGACACACGTATCACGCGCAGATTTTTATTCGCGGTAAGCCTGATGCCACAACAGGAATGATCGTTGACCTAGGCTTTTTCAATCAAGAAATTCAGCGAATTAAAGATCAGTTAGACCACCGCTTCCTCGATGAAGTACCGGGGCTTGGTGCCGCCACCCTCGAAGGGCTGTGCGCGTATATCTATCGAGCGATTTTGCAAGTCTTTCCGAACGTCTCGCGGGTTCGCGTGGAGCGTCAAGCGAGTGGCGACCAGTGTGAAGTGACTGCCGACTGAAAGCTCGATGACAATGATCTCAAACGGATCTCATCGTTGCCCTTAGTAGCACACATACCCGGAACGCATACGTCGCTCAACTTTGTGATCCGGGTGATCCGGGTGATCCGGGCTTTTACCGGTGCGCTAACCCTTTAAAAACACTGTCTACAATGCTTGCGCAACCCTTCCCGGGCGGCAATTGCATATCGCGTTGCCCTCTCGCTTCCTTCGCGCAGTAATAGGCTTGATGCTTACTACTGCGCCAGGCGAACACGAATATGTCGGAGTTCGCGGCAAGATGGCGCAATCGATCCGTCGCGGCGTGGTCAGCGTTTAATTCAACCCGCGCCAGAGGCAATACTTTCTCAAGCACCTGCTTGGCGCGTTGCCCAGCCGATTCGGTCAGCGTGTATATTCCAACCAGTCCCGCGAACTCATTGCAGCCGTTCTCGTCGGCAACGACTTCTTCCCGTTCCGGAAGGGTGTCTAAAACCTCTAGGCACGCGTAATCCTGTGCCAACATGCGAAGGACTAGCCGCTGAGATTCCGTGACCCGATGAATGTTAGCCCGCACAAGGTCGATAACACTCATGAAAAACCGCAATCGCACCTCCTCTTCCGGTGACGACTGCAGAGCAAGAATTTCAGCGGAATTTAAAGCCCAGTCAACATGCATCGCGGCTCGATTCGATGTCAATATTTCTCCGAGGTCGGAGACCGTTTCAACATAATCTTCGCGAGCCGGGCCGAGGGATACAAACGCGTCTAGCAAGTCCGCTGTCAGTGCAAGTTCATCTGCAGACGCGGCGCCATTCCAGGCGATCATCTTGATCAAGATGCTGTAAAGCGGAATGAGAACTCGGACTGGGCGCTCAATTCGAGAGACGAAAAATTCGACGAGGTAAGGGTACGCCTCTCGAAAAATATGTTCGGCCGCGACGGGCGCGTTACTAATAACTTCAGCAAGCCCCTTACACGTTGCAACATCCGACAAATAGTCTTCGACGTTCCACCTGACAACACAGTCTTTTAAAAGTGCTATCGGGGATGCCTCGTAGGCTCCAGAACAGACGCTTCTTGCCCAGAAGAGCCAGGACTGGCTTGGAGATGCCTCCTCCGACGGCTTTACATTTCTAAGTTTCTCAATTCGCGCCCGATCTCGATCGGAGAACAACGAGTGGACTTGCTCACCCGCCGTATCGATGAGCGTCAAGATCCCGGAACCAACTGTAGGATCACCCAATTCAGCAGCACAACGCAGCAGCATGCTATAGGCCCACGGATTCGGGAGTGCTTGCATGCACAACTTGATTCCCACCTCGTAGTCTTCATCTGCCATAGCCTGTCTGGCGGCTTGCAACGTATCGTCAGACGATCTATGGGGAGTCGAAGGTGTAACGTAATGTTGCCACCAGCGCTGCAGTAGTTGACTTCCCGGTGCTGCTGTCGGATACGCCGCCAAGATGCCTTCACATCGCGCAGCGTTCGGCTGCGTCGAACATAGTTCAAAGAGCAGAAAAGCCTTAAGAACATTGGGATGTCTGATCCCTTTCCTCTCCTTGAAAAGTGGCCCAAACGCATCCGCGATGCTCTTTTTGAATGTTGAGACCACTGAAGTGGGGTCGCCATCTTCAATCTCAGTAATGTGGATTCGGTAGAGTGCGTCTACGATATCAACTATCGTCTGCGGCGGAAGCGCCAACTCGGCGACAGCTCGCAGCAGCGTAAAATTGCGTGCGATTTCCTCCTGTCGCCCCAGACCTGATAGCAAACGTATCTCTAGGAACTGACGCTGCTCGGCATTCACGCGACCGGTCGCGAGCATCGCCTCCAGCAAGGCCATCGCCGCTGCTTCGTTGCCAGCAAGTAATGCACGATCAAAGTCCCCGCGTAACTGGCCAAATGGTTGGCGATTTCTATCTGGAATTGGCGGTCGGCGGCGTAGCACGCTCAAGTATTGAGAAAGTGCGATCAATATTTGAGGCTGACGGTCCGGCGAGGTAGCTGCAAATCGAAAGACGCGTCGACCGAAGCGTTCGTATAGAGCGGATTCAATTGGGTTGGCGCGGTCAATCTCCAATGGTTGCGCCACGAAATCGCTGTAGCTAGGGCCGACAGCGGCCTGTAGTTCGGCAGAAAGCGCCACAGCGTCGCTATCGCTCAAAGCTGCCGCGTACCAGAATGTTTTGCCATCGTCGCGTACGATTGGAAGAACGATCGGCGCGTCCGCACCCTTTTCTATGAAATTACCTATCCACGGCTGGATTTGCTCAAGCCATGGCGAAGCGAGTTCGTCTCGGCTGACGTCATTCCAACCTATGGTGTTCGGCGCCGAAAAGAATGTTTCGAGCCAGGCATGCTCGACTGGAGGAATAGCTTCCATCAGCGAGCCTCCATGTATTGCATGAATTCGAGCTTTGTTCGTGCGAGGTCTTGGCTATCTAGTGAAAACTCAACCCATTCATCATTGATCACCATGCCGTTATAGGTGAGGTTCATCGATCCCATTAACAGGCTACTCGTCAGCAGAATGCCCTTCGTATGCAGTTGCTTACGCACGTGCAACTCGACACGGTCCTCGAGCGCTTGTTGTTCGACCAACTCATTCAATTTCGTCAGA